>Ga0256840_1002080_pt1 | contig 17980 bp, 13 predicted proteins | sample 355202metaG_FD_185969 | JGI IMG/M metagenome (GOLD analysis project Ga0256840, IMG submission 185969) | Hydrothermal vent microbial communities from Mid Atlantic Ridge, Atlantic Ocean - 355-202 | ecosystem: Environmental > Aquatic > Marine > Hydrothermal vents | place: Atlantic Ocean: Mid...
CGATATGGGTGAATTACCTGATACCTTACCTATTTTTCTCTGGCCTGAAGTCCCTCTAAACCTAGAAACACTGCAAATTATTTTGCCATATTCTTTACCTTTAGCGGTTGTGGGGTTATTAGAATCACTAATGACGGCAACGATTATTGATGATTTAACCGACACTAGCAGTGATAAAAATCGCGAATGCAAAGGTCAAGGAATTGCTAATATCGGTGCAGGGTTATTAGGTGGTATGGCAGGTTGTGCGATGATTGGCCAATCCGTTATTAATATAAAATCAGGAGGCCGTGGACGTTTATCGACTATGGTTGCCGGTGTATTTTTATTAATTATGGTAGTTTTTTTAGACCAGTGGATTAAACAAATTCCAATGGCAGCTTTAGTGGCTGTCATGATTATGGTATCGATTGGAACGTTTAGCTGGAGTTCAATTATTGACCTAAAACATCACCCACTCTCAACCAATATCATTATGTTATCGACAGTAACAGTTGTCGTCTGGACGCATAATCTCGCTTTAGGTGTCTTAGTTGGAGTATTGTTAGGTGCTTTATTCTTCGCTAACAAAATCAGCCATTTTATGTATGTAAAATCTAACTTTGATGAGCATACTGATACGCGTCACTATGAAGTGATTGGCCAAGTATTCTTTAATTCTGCCGATAAATTTACCAATAGCTTTGACTTTAAAGAAGCAGTGAGAAAAGTCGTTATTGATTTACAACGCGCGCATTTTTGGGATATCTCTTCGGTTGCAGCCTTAGATAAGGTGGTACTTAAATTTCGCCGCGAAGGAGCCGAAGTAGATGTTATAGGTTTAAATGAAGCCAGTGCTACGATTATTGATCGTTTTGGTGTACATGATAAGCCTGAAGAAATTGAAAAAGTAATGGGAGGACACTCATGAGTAATAAAAATATAGTACTAGCATGTATTGATGGCTCAGCTTTAACTCAGGCTGTATGTGATTACGCTGCATGGATCGCACAACGTATTAATATACCTTTGAAATTACTCCATACCATTGACCATCACCATGAGAAATCAACAAACACTGATTTATCAGGTAATATCGGTTTAGATACCCAAGAGCACTTGCTTCAAGATATGGTAGACCAAGAGCAAGAATACAGTAAATTACGCTTGCAACAAGGTAAAGCCGTCTTAACTGAAGCTAAAGAAAGAGTTATCCAAGCAGGTATTACTGACCCTTTAACTCGCTTACAACATGGCAGTTTATTAGAAGCATTAGCAGACATAGAGCAAGATATTCGTGTTTTAGTCATTGGTGCACGCGGTAAACAACATGAAAACCAGGAAAATGAAGTCGGTGCTAAAATTGACTCATTGATTCGTTCATTACATCGGCCTATTCTAGTCGCTTATGAAGCTTTTAAAGCACCAGAGCAAATTATGATTGCTTATGATGGCAGTGAAGCGGCAGATAAAGCCATCGATATGGTTGCTACTAGCCTTTTATATAAAGGCTTAGTTTGCCATTTAGTCTGTGTGAGTAAAAAAGAAAATGCAGAAATGTTATTAGAACAAGCAGCGAGCAAACTACGAGCTGCTAGTGATATTAAAATTATTACTGCGAACTTACAAGGCGAAGCAGAAAAAGAACTGTGCGCTTATCAAACCACTCATAATATTGATATGACTATTATGGGCGCGTTTAGTCATACACGTTTACACGATATTGTCTTAGGTAGTTTTACCCATAAGATGTTATTAAAAACGAAAAAACCGTTACTTTTATTGAGATAAAAACTCATTCCTAAAATTTTTGTATAGGATGGGTAGAGCGTTTTTTTGCGCAACCCCATCATTTTACTTCCTTGATTAGCCGATAATTGTCAAATTTTTACTTAAATATATAAATAAGGTTAAGTATCTTATATAAACTTATTATTACTATTAGTCAGCTAAATATCTGTGGATAAGTCATTTTTTATTTTTAGTATCAATAAAGTAGGGTCATTTTAAGTTTGTTATCAAGTTTAGAGTTAAGTGCATTGAGACTGAGTGAAAAAATGCGCTTAAAATTAAGCTACAGACTATGCACAGTATATGACTAAAATAATCCACAAAGTTATCCACAGTTTGGTTTTTAGGTATACTTTAGAAATTAAACCATTTAGTTCCTTAAAACTTGTAATAATAGGGGGTATATAGCACTAGCAATATAAACATTTTTTGGGTACAGTCACTCATAAATAACGATTTCTTATCCCTCTTATTAGCTATATAACTGAACTTTACCCAGTTATTTACTTTCTATTCAGGTTAAAGGTCAATTTATATGATTTCAACGACAGAATTAGAAACCTTGCTGAGTACCTTACACACCAGCGAAGAACGGTATCGTAATTTAGTTGAGCTCACTTCTGATTGGGTTTGGGAGAGTGACCCAAATGGCATATATACTTATTGTAGCTCTAAGTGTATTGATTTATTTGGCTATCAAACTGAAGAACTAATAGGTAAAACAGCTTTTTATTTAATGCCGCCAGAAGAAGCACTGCGTGTTGAAGTACTTTTCCAGAACATTTTTTTAGCACAATGTTCGTTTAATCAGCTAGAACATATCAATTTACATAAAGAGGGTCACCTAGTCATCATGGAAACTAGTGGTTCGCCATTTTTTGATGAACAAGGGGAATTACTTGGATATCGAGGTATTAGCCGAGATATTAGCGCTCAAGTGACTGCTGAAAAGGCACTCAGGAGAAGTGAAAAAAAACTAGAAACCACTTTAAATTCTATTGGTGATGCGGTTATTGCAACAGATAGCCAACAGCGGATTACTCGCATGAACCCGGTCGCTGAGAATATAACAGAATGGACTTTATCTGAAGCACTAGGTCAGCCTATCAATAAAATATTGAAATTTTGTCATACTGAAACAGCTAAAGCTATCAACATACCGGTGGCTAAAGTACTTAAAAACAACAAAGTGATTCACCTTTGCAATAGCTGTAGTTTAATTATGCCTGATATTGGATTTATATTGGATGAACAAGGAACCTATATAGATATTTATGGTGCTGAACAGCAGCTACTTATTCAAGATGCTAAAAAATTATTGCACCAGAATATTATGGATATTCTGCCTAGCCCTCTAGCGCAACAAATCATAAGCACTATACAGACGACTTGCTATACTAATAAACCTCAAACCTTAGAGTATGAGTTAGAGTTAACGCAGGGGAAATATTATTTTGAGGGACGCACTGCGCCTATGCAGCATAAGCCCGGAGAATTGCAACGAGTTATTTGGATAGCAAGGGATATTTCTACAGCCAAACGGACATTAAAAGCATTACAAACCAGCGAGCAGCGTTTTCGACAAATTTTTGAAAAAATGCCTAATATTGCCGTGCAGGGCTATAATCACGCCCGAGAGGTCATTTTTTGGAATAAAACCAGTGAAGCTATTTATGGTTATACGAAAGAAGAAGTTATAGGAAAAAAGTTGGAGGATCTTATTATTCCCCCTGAACTTAAAGATAAGGTAATTACTGCAACTGATAACCTGCTGCATTACAATAGCGACATTCCAGCGGGGGAACTACGTTTACAACGCAAAGATGGTTCACATATTCCTGTTAGGTACAACTGATGAAAGTGCTGAGATGTTTTGTATTGATATTGACCTTACAGATGTTAAAAAAGCCAATGAGGCCATTGAGCGACTTGCCTATTATGATCCATTAACTAGTTTACCTAACCGACGTTTGTTTTTGGAGCGATTAGATCAAGAGCAAAAAATATCTAAACGGCAATTAACTTTTTCCGCTATTTTATTTCTTGATTTAGATAATTTTAAATACCTTAATGATTCGCTAGGTCATTCAATCGGTGATTTACTGCTAGTAGAAGTGGGACAGCGCATGAAATCCTTACTCCGCGAAGAAGATACCGTTGCGCGTTTAGGTGGGGATGAATTTGTTATATTACTAAAAGAATTATTCTGTGAAAAAAATACCGCGATAAAACAAACACAAGACATTGCTGAAAAGGTCATTCGGACATTAGCTAAGCCCATTAATGTTCAGCAACATATACATATAATCACTGCAAGTATTGGTATTACGTTGTTTTCAGGTGATTTTGAAACAGCAGACACCTTATTAAAACAGGCTAATACAGCCATGTACCATGCTAAAGAGGCAGGTCGAAATACGTTTCATTTTTTTCACTCAAGCATGCAAGAGGTAGCTGATTCACGTTTAATATTAGAAAATGATTTACGCCAAGCTCTACCTAATAATGAACTAGAACTGTATTACCAACCTCAGTTTGATAATCACGCTAATATTATTGGTGCTGAAGCTTTAATACGTTGGAAGCATCCTATACGAGGAATGATTTCACCGGCTGAATTCATTCCGCTTGCTGAAGAAACAGGACTCATTATAGCTATTGGCGACTGGGTCCTTGTTACGGCTTGTCATCAACTCAAGCTATGGGAGCAATATAGCTTACCTAAACATTTTCATTTAGCGGTTAATGTTAGTCCTAAGCAATTTCGTCAGAAAGAATTTGCGCCTCATTTACAAGAATTAATGACGGATATAAAAATTAATCCACATTTTTTAATGCTGGAATTAACTGAAGGTATTGTTATAGACAATATTCAACAAACGATAGATAAAATGTGGACGCTAAAATCAACTGGGGTTAAATTTTCTATTGATGATTTTGGTACTGGCTACTCTTCCCTAGTTTATTTAAAAAAACTTCCGCTTGATCAATTAAAAATTGATCAAGCCTTTGTTCGCGATATTCCTGCTGATAAAAATGATGCTGCTATTGTGGAAATTATTATTTCAATGGCTAAATTACTTGGTTTTCAAGTGATTGCCGAAGGGGTTGAAACTTTGGAGCAATTGGAATTTTTACAGTTTGCCCAATGTCAGCAATACCAAGGTTATTACTTTAGTAAACCGATACCGGAAAAAGAATTTACTCATCAACTAAAAGCTTTGGCTACAGATAAAAACAAGCAAGCAACTTCATTACAGCTTCCGACTGAAGCTAATCATATTTAAATATACAAATAGTGGCTCTTGTACTGGGCTGTACACTGCTTATAAAAGCTATTCTTAACCCAGCTTCCGAGTTTAAAGTTGTAAGTCATTGGAATATATCTATAGGTAGATGTTATGGCATAATTCTTACTTTTCAATTTGTTACGAAAATTATTAAGATTAATCACTATTTTTGATAGCCTAAGTTAAGTCTTTAATGTTTAAAATACTTGCTTAATATATAAATAAGATTGAATATCTTATATAAACTTATTATTACTATTAGTAAGCTGAATATCTGTGGATAAGTCATTTTTTATATTGACTATCAACATAGTATGATCATTTTAAGTTTGTTATCAAGTTTGGACTTAAGTGTACTGAACCTGAGTGAAAAAACGGGGTTAAAATCAAGCAACAGATTACGCACAGTGTGTTACTAACATAATCCACAGAGTTATCCACAATGAACGTGAGTGTTAACTACTTTTTCTGATAATGTAGGTGAAAGAGCTTCTGTAAATTTCATCGCTATATTATTCGTTACTCTTAAAACACAATAATAAAAAACTATGAGCATTGATACTTTAAAAGTTCGTCAGGTGGGAATTGATACTTACCATGAAAATGTCGCTTATTTAAACCGTGAATGTAGTGTTTATCGGGCTGAAGGTTTTCAGGCCTTATCCAAAATTCAGGTTAGTAATGATGGTTCAAAGCTATTAGCTGTCTTGAATGTTGTAGATGATAATTCAATTGTGCTGCCAGGAGAATTAGGATTATCACAACAAGCCTTTAATTACTTACAGGTTAAAGAAGGTACTTTAGTTACGGTAAATCATGCAGAACCTCCTAAATCTATGGATGCTGTGCGTCGTAAGATTAATGGCGAGCGTTTGAATCAGGCAGATTTTAATGACATTGCGCATGATATTGTACAAACGCGTTATTCAAAAATGGAAATGGCTGCATTTTTAGTGGCAACAGGGCAAAATAATCTTGATCGTGATGAGATATTGTATTTAACTCAGGCGATGCTGGAGTCCGGTGAAAAAATGGATTGGCATGAGCCACTTGTTGCTGATAAACATTGTATTGGTGGTATTCCAGGTAATCGTACTTCAATGTTAGTTGTACCTATTGTTGCGGCACATGGTATGTTAATGCCTAAAACATCTAGTAGAGCGATTACTTCACCAGCTGGTACGGCAGATACTATGGAGGTTCTGGCTAATGTAAATATCGAACCTAGTCAGATGCTGGATATTGTGCGTCAAGAGCGGGGGTGTTTATCTTGGGGAGGAACGGCAAAATTGGCTCCTGTAGATGATTTGCTAATTTCTGTAGAAAGGCCCTTAGGTATAGATTCTCAAGGACAAATGGTTGCTTCTATTTTGTCCAAAAAATTAGCGGCTGGATCAACTCATTTAATTATTGATATTCCTGTAGGGCCAACGGCTAAAGTGCGTCATATGCGTCAAGCCTTGGCTCTACGTAAATTATTTGAATTTGTGGGTGATCATTTAAATATTCACTTAGAAGTGATGATTACTGATGGCAGGCAGCCTATAGGTAAAGGTATTGGTCCTGTATTGGAAGCGCGCGATGTTATGCAGGTATTGAATAATGATCCTAGTGCACCAGCTGACTTACGTCAGAAATCTTTATTATTAGCAGGTAGAATTATTGAGTTTGATCCTGATGTGCGTGGTGGGCAAGGGTATGCAATTGCTCGAGATATTTTAGAATCGGGGCGTGCTTATGCAAAAATGCACGATATTATCAAAGCTCAGGGTGAGAGTGAGATTGATTTACAGCTTGGAGAATTATGCTATCAAGTGTGTGCAGAGAGCGATGGAGTTGTTATTAGTATTGATAATTTTCAAATGTCAAAAGTTGCCCGCTTAGCAGGTGCGCCAATGGATAAAAAAGCAGGTGTGGATTTATTGAAAAAATTAGGAGATGAAGTGAAAAAAGGTGAAGCTCTATATAAAATTTATGCAGAATTCCCTGCCGATTTTAATTTTTCTACCAGTCTAGCACAACAGAACAGTGGCTATGTAATAGGAGAGAAAGAACAAATATTAAAACCATTGGTTGATTTTTAAGTAGGAATACCCATTATGTTAATGCTCATATTTCCTGATTATCAACTTCAGGCTGAACGCTTAGCGGCACGCTTAGCAATACCAACAGAAAATGTTCATATACATCATTTTCCTGATGGTGAAAGCTTAGTCCGATTACCCCCCTCATTGCCAGAGCATGTGCTTATTTGTCGTAGCCTGAATCAACCGAATGATAAATTAATTGAATTATTATTTTGTGCCAGAACTGCGCGACAATTAGGCGCAAAACGACTGACGTTGATTGCTCCATATCTCAGTTATATGCGTCAGGATATTGCTAATCAACCAGGTGAAGCAGTGAGTCAACGGATTATGGGGCAGATGCTAGCAGAGTTATTTGATGATGTTATTACCGTTGACCCCCATTTACATCGTATTACTTCGTTAGATCAGGCAATACCGATTAAAAATGCGATAAGTTTAACCGCTGCTAATGAGATTGCTAAGTTTCTTCAGAAAAAATTAGACTATGCCTTATTGTTAGGTCCTGATAGTGAGTCAGAACAATGGGTCTCAGCTATTGCCAATAAAATTGGCTTTGATTTTGCTGTGGCGACAAAAATACGTCGGGGTGATAAACAAGTAGAAGTAAGTTTGCCTGATTTTGATTTTAGCAATCAGCCGGTGGTTATTATTGATGATATGGCTAGCACTGGTAGAACCCTATCTAAGGCAACTGAGCTACTACTAGAGGCTGGTGCGCAGAAAATTGATGCTGTGATAACCCACCCGCTATTTTGCGGTGATGCCGAAGCTCATATTTTGCAGGCAGGGGTGAAAAATATTTGGAGTACCGATAGTATTAGTCATTCGACGGCTTGTATTTATCTGGATAATTTATTGGCTGGAGCAGTTTGGGATATTTTGTAGTATTTAATTTGTTTGTTACCTCAACGATAGGAGAGGTCTTAGGTATTGTGGCCGAATGCAAATTAGAGTGTTGCAAGGACAAAATAGGGAAACTAATAACTGTGTCGTTTTTTTAGCATCAGATATACACAGTATGTCGCAGCTGCGGCCAGTAAATGTTTGATTGTATGACCGCTTAATAAGTGAGCTGTCAGTTCAAAGATAAAGCTATCATTGAGTTCAAAAACTTTCGCAAGCAGGTAGAAAAGTAAACCATAAAGCAGATAATGATTATGGCTATACCGGCTTTTATATAAACTCAATATAAGGGGTATAGAAAGCAAAGCACCGAATTGAATAAGTGCATAAAATCGTAAATCATCCGTGTAGTACCAGTAGATGACACTAGATAAACCTAAAGAAGTAGCTATAGGCAGAATAAATTTTTCATAATGGGAGGAAATATTCTCTGCACATAAGGCTGAGAATAAACTCATAAAACAAATTGTCATTGGCAAACGATCCCAAAGCAGTGTTTGATTATTGGGCTGTAAATGGTAATAGCTTGAGCCGGGTGCAACCAAAAAAAGGCCGATAAAGAATAGGTACCAAGAGATAGATATTTCTTTATTTTTCAAGACAAGAAATAAGCCTGATAGCCCAATAGTAGCGAAGGGTAGATTGCTGATAATATTGGCGAAGTTAGGTACTGTAAACCACTTTCGTTGGTCAATTAAAAGGTGGTAAACAAGGTCCTGAGGAATAGGATCTGTGCTGATAACAAAAACTAGAAGACCAGCGATAATAGTAAACAGTATAAGGCGTGGGATAGTAGATAACATTTTATAATCCCTACTTAAGACTGGGCATGAAATAACCCCCGGAACTGGGCAAAAAGACAAGTCAGTTTCGGGGGGTATAAAATTCTCAGTCCTTAGTAGTTGAGTAGTGTTAGCAACTGATATTTGATAGTACCAGAAAGCACTGCCTGTTTTCAGAGGAAAGCTAGTGCTACATCAACTAAAGTGTTGTGCTTATGCATCCAAAGGAATTCTAATTTTTTGTCCTGGATAAATAAGATCAGGATCTTTAATAACTTCTTTATTAGCCTCAAAAATACGCGGGTATTCTGCCGCATTGTTATAATATTTTTTAGCAATTTTAGATAAAGAATCACCGCTTTGAATAATATAGTATTCGATATTAGCAGGCTCTAACGCGGCAATTATATCGACTTCAGTTGTAGCTTCTCCTCCTCCAGTATCGGTGGTAACGTCGTTAATTTGAAATTTTGGTATGACTTTAGTAACGCCTTCAACATTTCCTGCCATTAATACGGCTATTTGTGCAGCCTCAAAAGTATTGGATTCAGCAATCAGAGTTGCTTCGCCATCTTTAAAGATGACACTAAGATTCTCTACTCCAGGATTGTTCGATAAGATATGATCTGTAATATTTTTAGCGGCATCTGCATCGCTAGTAAAAAGTTTACTACCTATGTTTTTTGCAAAATCAAAAAGTCCCATATGTATCTCCGTGATAATAAATTAAAAGAATTTTTTAGCTAAATTTAGTAAATCATCAGTCACATCACCATCGTTATTTGAATCTAAAAATGAAGTGATCATACCGACAACAGGGCTAGAATTACTACCCAGTAAGCTACTTAAATCTAAATTGCCTACGCCTCCGATAGAACTATTACTGGTTTCTTTACTCAACGCCCCCATCATAGCGGTTGCGACTAAAGGTAATAATTGTTTAACGATGTCAGTACTCACACCAGTAGATTGTGCAGTTTGAGTGGCAATATTTCGACTAACTTCTTTGCTGCCTAAGACATGTCCTAAAATTGCATTACCTTCATTGATAGCAGAAGCATCTGTTAAAGCTTGGGGGTCATCAATATACTGTTGATGGTTACCTTTACTTAAAGCACCGATTAACTGATCAATACCACCTGGCTGGCTAACATTAGCTTTAACTCCCTGAGAAAGAGCAGGTAATAATTGACCCATAACATTCTGCACATCAGTACTATTAATACCGCTATTTTTGGCTAGCTGAGCCACAAGTTGAGCACTTTGACCGCTTAAAAGTGTATCTAAAAGTCCCATTGAATCTCCTCAATATAAAAAATTTCTAGGTTATAGTCATTTACAGTGTTTTATAATTATTTAATTTAGCTTAAATCAAGAAAACACATAATTTAAATATAAAGCATTTAAGTAATTTATACTAGCGTCTTAATCTGGGGATACTATAAAAGATTTATAAAAAATATTTACCCTAAGGGCTAGCTAGGGAGATAATAGGCTAATAAATACAAAAAGTGAGAAAGTTTATGCAGAATAACACCCAATATCAAACTGATGTGTTGGAACGTTTTATTCCCATTAGTTTAGATAGGCTGATTAGTGACTTATTAACTTCCGATTTACTACCCTTAGAGCAGCATCTTGAATTTAAACAATTCTGTTCAACTTATACCTCGTTATTCCATGCTCAATCTCACGCATATTTACAGGATTTAAAGCAACTGTATTTACCGTTTAATCCGGATCGAGATACTTTAATAAACCCTCAAGAAAATTCTGGTAAAAAGTTAGCGTACTTAAAAGATAAGCTGTACGCTATTTTAGAAGATGCTAATTATGAGCGAATTTCAGAGGATGATTTGAATGAGGCTCTAAATAAAATTTCGCCTTATGGTGTACAGGTTTCTGTTGATTTTGATGATTTCGCTGAAGTTGCTTTGTTTTATCGTGGCTCGGCAATACAGCAAAAATTGTATCGAAACTGGAAAAAACTCAGTTTTAAAAAACAGCCCATTGATATTCTAATTTATAAGCGTTTATTTGTTTTTCTACAGCCTAAAAATCGTCAACAGTGGGTAGAATATTTTATAAACAATAAAAAAATATCGGCACAAAAAGCTGAAAAAGAAGCCGACAAAGCTTTAAAAAAATTTGCTATTAACAATGACAATGATGTCGTCTATTTAAAATTATTTAAAGATATTCCACGTGCAGATTTGGAAATGCAATTTCCTAACACACGAATAAAAATGCGTCTTTTCGATAAAATTAAATTAGCCGTAACGGGAGGAGGGGGGACAGCGGGGGGTGTCATGGCTACTATTGGCAAACTTAGTGCTACTATCGATCCCGTTTCGGCATTAATTGCTATTGGTGGTTTATTGGGTTTGTTATGGCGACAAATATCTAAAATTTTTTCACAACGCGCTAAATATAGTGCCACTTTAACTAAGAATCTGTATTTTTATAGCTTAGATAATAATATGGGGGCGCTGACTTATTTAGTTGATACGGCAGAAGCAGAAGAGTGTAAAGAAGCGATACTGGCGTATTTCTTTTTGTTGATTAAGGGTGAGACGAACCGCGCTAGTTTAGATCAATGTATTGAAAATTATATTTACGAAAAATATGAGATTCCTATGGATTTTGAAATTGATGATGGCTTGGATAAATTACAAAAATCATCGTTATTATCACGTTTTGATCAACTGATTAAGACTATTCCCTTAGCTGAAGCAAATAGTCGATTAAGGCAACAGTGGGATCAGATCATTGATAGTAAAGAGATAGTTTAAATAAGGATAAAAAATGTCTGAAGTGAATAAACAAGCAAAAAAAGCGGCTTATAGTCGTGAAGAGGAAGCAGGGTTTTTAGAAAAAATAGGTGTTAGATATTACCGCTATTTGGCTAAAAAATCAGGTACAGCGGATATGGAAAATATCAGTATCGATGACTTGGCCCCCGATATTACTTTAAAAACGCTATCTGCCAATATTACTGCTTTTGCCGCAGTTATTGCATTTGCTATTGGTGCTTTAACCACTTTTGTCACTATATGGGTCGAATGGACTTATATGGATACCATGGATAGCACCTCTTATTATTTGCTCTATGGCAGTGTGCTCATCGCGATGCTGGTTCTTGAAATGTCAGTATTATTTTGGCTCGGTATGAAAATAGTCTATAGCTTGGCGTGTTTAACGGGACATAATCAGGCAGTAAAAGGTTCTTGCTTACCTGGCGATGATGCCGTGCCCAATATTTTAGCGCGTGCGGCTTTGGAAGTTCCAGATCCAATTATTCACTACTTAGGAATTGATCCACTCAAACATTTATCTAAATCAAAGCTATTGATGGTTGCTTTTTTATATAAAGCGAAAGTTATTTTGAGTAGTATGCTGGTGAAATTTATCTGTATTCGCCTTTTTGGCAAAGGAGAAGTACGGCTTACTTTTAGCTGGGTTGCTATTCCTATTACCGGTATATGGGATGCGTTTACTTTATATAAAGTGGCTAGAGAAGCGCGTTTAAGACTGTTTGGTAATAAATTGGCGGAGCATATTATTAGAGATATCTTAACCGATGAATTGATTGAGCAGCTTGGGCCTAAAGCGCGCGAAGGCTCAGTGCGAGCAATTGCGACTATGATGGTATTAGCGCAGAATTATCATCCGAATATGTTAGTGTTATTAATTCGTTTATGTGACAAATTTAATATTGAAGAAAACAAAGAATACGATAATTGGGAGGATTTTCTTACCTTATTAGATGAAGTTTCAGAACAAGAGCGATATTTTTTACTCGATTTACTTAGTGTTTCAGCAGCTTTTGATGGTCACTTATCGCAACTAGAGCGTTTTCATTTGCCGCAAGCGTTTAAAGAACACACAGAAGCGTATATGGCGCGCACAGAAAAGCTTAAAGATTTATTATTAAACGGTGAGCTACATGCTGCGAAAGAATTATGTGTTTTAGATTTTAAAGCAGGGTAGAAGAGTAACGGTAGGGACCTTAGTCTGTGAATATTTTCTCGGTCATAAACTCTGCTTACTGAGAAAGGCACAGCAGAGTTTTGTTGTATGTATTCCCAAGCAAGGATTTGAGAATAAAATTAAAGCATAAAATCTTTCTGTATAGCTAAGATAACGTCTCTAGCATTTTCCAATTGTCGAACACGCTTCCATAATCGGTCTGGCTCAGATGCATAAATAGTAAGTAACTTATCAGCTCCAATCCAAACTAATTCACGTCGTTTTTTAAATCGTCCAGTCTGGTCATTTTTCCATACATAATTTAGGTCGAGTAATATCTCGATAGGGAAATTTGATAAAGAAGCTTTGCCAATCTTTCGGTTTCAGCTGATTGACAGTGGCGCGTTTGCAGTAGTAATCAGGGTGTTCTACGAGAGTTTTATCAAACAATGCTTTAACAATAGGTATTTGGGCATTAACGCTTTCAATAGATCGTTTTGCAAGCTGTAGATCATTTGAGAAATACATCGTTTCAGTTTCTTCGACAAACTCCCTAACCGCAGCTTCTTGGTAATTTTCACCCGCACCAAGACCACCACCGAAATCAATTAGATAACCCGTTTTTCGACCGGAAAATACGGTTTGAAATAAAAAATAGATATTTTTATCGTGTACAGAAAAAGGTATGACTCCAGCGCCCATTGTTATTCTTCCCCCCTTGTGAATTCGTATAGTCAGTGTATAAGTCCTGAAAATAACGAGTAGTGACAATAAATAAGCGGATAAAAGTTTGTCTTGTTTTTATTTATTGTTCCACGTGGAACAATAATTCAGTTTTCGAAAATAGTGATTAAACTCGATATTCTGCATAGCTTAGAGATATAAGCCTATATAATGATAATAGAAATACAACCAGAAAAGTAAAAGGAAGAGGTAGATGGGGGTTGTTTTATCCTTATGCTCTTTATTAAAGGAAGAGCATAAGTTAAGGAATACTTATTTATAATATCTAAAACTTTGGTTATACAGAGCAGCACTAGCCCTTTTAGAACTCGTGCTGCTTGTAGATATTCGATTCCTAAAGAGCAGCTTTAAAGGGTTAAGCTACTTTTTTTAAGGCTTTTTTAGCTACTTTTAAAGCAGATTTTTTGTTAGATGGTTTTTTCTTTAAAGTAATTTTAGTTACTTTCTTTAGTACTGATTTAGCATTTTTTTTAGCAATAACTTTTTTAGAAACTGCTTTTTTAGTGATTTTGTTAGCTACTTTTTTTACTGATTTTTTCTTTATCATTTTTGACATAATTTACACCTTTAAAATAGTGGTCTATAGAAATAAACTATTACATATAGTAATAATTTATGGTGATAGTATATCTTTTATTGGTATTGGTCAATAAAAATAGATATAAGCTATAATAAGCCTTTCCTTTATCCTAATAAAATAAGTTGAATCGCGAATTTATAGTGCAAGATGCTGGTTTCAAAGTACTTGTAAAAAATCTTAGTTTAATCCACAGGATAAGCTAAGATTTTTTGAAGGCATTAAGAGCTTGTGCTAGAAGCCGTAAGCAACTGATTTTCTAGGTTTATAAAATGTAGCTGTTCAAGTGCCTTAATTTAATAGTCATGGCTAACCCAATGCCATTACCTTCTTTTATTAGGAGAACCTGAACGGTTATTACAAAACTGCTTAAGGTAATTGCTTATGACCTTTATAGAATTTAAAAAACAGTTACTTGATGCTGAAATAAGCCTGCCAAAATTTAGTAAACTGATAAAAGTCAGTGAAAAAAATATTCAGGCTTATAAAAAAAAAGGCGAGGTACCAAATACCATTGCAGCCATAGTCACTTGTTTTGTGGCTATGCATAAATCAGGGCTTGATTACCGTAAAGTAATTAATGACCTAGAGCTTGAAGCCAAAGTTAAAAAGGGAGCAGGGTTCGCAAAAAATATTAAAAGTGACCAGGCAAAGGAGGGTAAAGTTGATAATTTTAGCGAGTGAAAGCCTTTTTCTAATTTGAAGAGGTAGGCTCAATATTTACATTTATGATGCTGTCAGGATTGCGACTAATTCATTCAGGCGTGTTTGATCAGGTAGATCGCTAAACACACCACTCATTGCTTGGTTGGCTTGCATACCACGCAGGAATAAATAGCGGACACCACCAAAATGCTTATCAAACTGATAATTAGGTAAACGCTTTTGTAAATAAATATGTAAAACAACACTATAAATCCAGTATTGCAAGCCGTAATTATGCTCGCGCATGGCATGTATTAAAGTTTCTGGGTGATAGTCTGGCAAGGCATTACTTTTATAATCCAGAACATAATAGCGCCCTTGGTAAACGAAGATTAAATCAATAAATCCAGTGAGATAGCCTTGCATTTGTTTTTCTGACAAGGCTTTATAGGTAGGGCTATCTTGCAGAAGAAAATTAATTTCTGCCGTGGAAAAATCAGCCAGCGTTAAATAGAAGGGCATTTCCTTAAGGCAAGATTTTTCATCAAGGTTCGCTAGCGTAAATTCTGTATCATGCAAATCAAGCGGAGTCGTCACTGCTTGATAAAGTAGCTCATTAATGATTTCTGGTTGCTCTACTTTTAGGCCGTAACGCTGACAGGTGTTATCGCGTCGCTCACTAATGTCTTCGCGTAAGGCTAATTTGCTAAAGGCAATATTTTCTAATAAGTCATGTAAGACATTGCCGGTATGCGCGCCTTTGGCTAAGGCTAAAGGTTCTTGCTGTGTACCTTGGTGAGTGGGGTCGCTGGTTTCTTCAGCCTTATCTAAAGGTAATTCAGGCGCATCATGTAGGCTTAAATAGGATAAAGCGGTATAACTGCTCATTTGCCAAGTGCTATATAAATAGCGTTTTTGTTGGTGTGCGGATAAATTTTGTTCCGCTTTGCTTACTTGGTAACTGCCTTGTAAGGTGTTGTCTTTATCGATTAGTTGGTAACTAAAACTCGCAGGGTAGTCGTTGCTTAATTGCTTTAAGCTTGCTTGTTGTTCGGCAAAACTCATGTCAGCAAAGGCTTTTTCACTGCTTAATAAATACGCGAAGGCAGATTGATTAGGCTTTTTTTCAGAACGCTCATTAACCCAGGGTAGATAGCAACGATATTTAGCACGGGTCAGTGCTACATATAAAATGCGTAAATCTTCGGAGAGTTCTTCTTGTATGGCAATTTTTCGGTGTAGCTCAAATTGATCAGAGCCTAAATCGGCAATCATTTCACCTTGCGCATGACAGGTAATTAAATGTTTTTCGCTGGCTAATGTATTGCGCCTATACCAAAGGTAAGGGCAGAATACGATAGGGTATTCCAAGCCTTTAGAACGGTGCATGGTAACAATTTTTACCGCATCGGCATCACTTTCTAAACGCAATTGTTGTTCATCACCGGCATTTTCTTCGGTAATTTCTGTACGTAGCCATGCGATAGTTTTATGGATACCTAAATGATCATCGAGGCTGGCTTGTTGAATTAGCTCCAGTAAATGATGTAGATTGGTAATTTGTCTTTCGGCATTCTGCGTTTTGGCGATATGTACGCGTACATTTTCTTGGCTCAATAAGCGCAACATCATTGCCATAAAGCCATTTTTTTGCCACAGTAAATGATAATCTTGAAAGCGATTCAGCCAAGACCCTAGTTGTACTTCGTCACTCAGTAATTTATGTAGGGCTTGCCCATCTAAGGCAAACCACGATAAAGTCAGTGCTTGTCTGAGTAAAGCCATATCGCTGGGTTGTGCTAAAGCCTGCATCAGGATATGTAAATAACTCGCTTCATCACTTTTAAAAACCGACTCGGTACTATTTAAAACAGCAGGAATGCCAGCCTCTTTTAAGCATTTTTGATACTGTTTTGCATGGCTATTTGTGCGTACTAAAATGGCAATATCGGCGGGTTTTAAAGCGCGTGATTTATCTTTTATTTTTAATTGAGTTGACCTTGTTAGTAGTTCAACAATTTCATTGGTAATGGCGATTTTTAATGCTTCAGCGGCTATGCCCGAAGTCCAATAGCCAGATTTTTTTTCGCTCTCTGCCAATTGCCATAAAGCTAAAGGTGGCAACATCGTGTCATCGTTATACAAGCTGCCATCTTCTGAACTGAGTGCTGGACTGACCGCATTAAAGTTTAAATCCTCAAAAACAAAAGGATTGCTATTGAGTTGAAAGAGCTGATTAATCGCTTCGACTAAATCGGGATGCGAGCGCCAATTATGGCCCAGCGTATAATGTTGTTTGGCTTGTGTTTTGGCAGATAAATAAGAGTGTATATCGGCGCCACGAAATTTATAAATGGCTTGTTTTGGATCACCAATCAGATATAAAGACTGCTCTTCGGCAGCGAATAAATGCGAAAAAATGTGCCACTGCGTTTGATCGGTATCTTGAAATTCATCAATTAGGGCAACGCGATATTGTTGGCGAATCGCGCTAATTAATAAATCACCGCCAGTATTAGCTAGAGCTTCAGCAGTACGGGTGATTAAACTGTCATGCGACATGACATTCAGTTGTTGCAGGCGAATATCTAAATTTTCTTGCAAAGTTTGGGCTAAGGCGCGGCGTAAAACAAGGCTGATTTTATTGACCGCATTAGCGAGCGTATCAAATACCGTGCTATCAAAAGTGAGTTGCTCTTTATTGGCAACACGAATTTCTTTGCTTAAAGTGTTGGCGCTAAAATCTTTAAAACAGTTGGCACTGGGTAGGGTGCATTTGAAGTTTTTATCGGCCTTGACGGTTTCGTTTAGCCATTGACTTAATTGTTTATAATTTTCAGCAAAGCGTTTTGTATAGGTTTGTTTGAAATATCCTGCATTAACACATTCACTTAATGTGTCGCCTTGATTAGCTAAGCTCTCTTGTGCTGTGATGGCCAATTTTTTTATAGTGCCCAATAAAGCATCTATATCTTCAACATCAGGAAATATGGTAAGAGTATTGGCAACATTATCTAAGCTTTTTAATAAAGCATCGGGAGTTTCGTATTCATGGCAAAGCAATGAAACCTCCCAAGCACTGTGTGGATAAATTTGTGTCCGCCAGAAATCGTCTGCCATTTGTTGACGGACAGTAGCGACTTCATCACTTAATTCAACATCAAACATCTGCCCACTTTCTAAGGCATGTTCTTTTAATAAGCGTTGGCA
>Ga0256840_1002081_pt1 | contig 17969 bp, 15 predicted proteins | sample 355202metaG_FD_185969 | JGI IMG/M metagenome (GOLD analysis project Ga0256840, IMG submission 185969) | Hydrothermal vent microbial communities from Mid Atlantic Ridge, Atlantic Ocean - 355-202 | ecosystem: Environmental > Aquatic > Marine > Hydrothermal vents | place: Atlantic Ocean: Mid...
CAAGACCAGAAAGAATTTTACGGTTATTTACTTTTATTTCAGCTTCGGTTAAACCTAATTTGGTAAAAACCTCATCATAAAGCTGAATAAATTCTACTTCTTGAATTAAGGATTTACTTCCAACTACATCAGCATCACATTGATAAAATTCTCTGTATCGTCCTTTTTGTGGTCTATCTGCTCTCCAAACTGGCTGAATTTGATAGCGTTTAAAAGGTAAAACAATATCGTTTTGATGTTGTACTACGTAACGTGCAAAGGGTACGGTTAAGTCGTAACGAAGTGCTTTTTCTGAGATTTTTGGGGTTAATTTTTTGCTGTTTTTTGATGTGAGCAAGTCATCATCCGCTTTAGCTAAATAATCACCAGAATTCAATATTTTAAATATCAACCGATCGCCTTCTTCGCCATATTTTCCCATTAAGGTATCGTAATTTTCAAAACTTGGGGTTTCAATAGGTTGAAATCCGTATAATTCAAACGCATTGCGAATAATATTAAAAATATAATTGCGTTTTGCCACCTCAATGGGTGAAAAATCTCTTGTTCCTTTTGGTATGGATGGTTTTTGAGCCATTTTTTTTTAGACTTTAGACGAATAGCCAAATTGACTATTAAGACTGTTAATATTTTGTATGTTGCAAATATCTAAAAAAAAGTGGTTATATTGTGGATAATGACAGTTTTTAAATTGTTTTCTGTGTTGGTTTTGCTATATAAGGTATATGTGATAAATCTGTGTCATCTGTAATAATCAGCGTTTTAATAAACATACAACGTTGTGTGGTTGATTTTATGAGATGCTGAAATAAATTCAGCATGACGTTTTACAAACTCATAACTCAATATTCATTTCATATCTAAAAATTTAAAATTCTGAAACTCCAAATTCTAAAACTGCAATTGGTTTTGTTGGTGCTAATTGTGTTAATTTTGGATAAACAGTTGCTAGCATATCAGAAAAATATTCCATTTCGTCATTGCCAGTCATTGGTCCGTAAGCAGAAAAACCCAACCAATCGATATACTCATCTCCTGGATAATAATTGGTAAAATCATTCCAAGAAACATCAGGAAGATTATGTACATCTACATGAAAAAACCATGTAATATTATTGGCGTTATTTGCATTTGCAATATCAATAATATGTTTATAAGCATCTCTAAAACGCTCTGGGCCATCAGGAAAATTAGAATCTCCGTATTCGGTAGTTGTTCCTGCTCCTGCATATTTTCCGTTCCATGGAAACCATTCGCCGTTCATTTCTGTACCAAATTCAGCTAGAATAGGATAACCTAAATTTGATGCTTTTACAAACCAAGCATTTAATTCGGTATCAAAATCGCCATCAATTATTTTTTGCATGGTGTAAGTTTCGTCTGCTCCATCTTCAGAGAAATCACTTCGAGCCATTAAACGCACAAAAGGTGTTTTGCCATTATTATGAATAATTTCAAAATCATCTGTTGGAAAAAATACGCCACCAATCCAATTATTAGAAAAATAGGCATAGGCGATTTCTTTACCTACTAAATCTTCAAATTCGACTATTTTTTCATCAGAAACAAAATTTTCTTGTCCGCCAAAATCTGGAAAAGCACCTTGGTAAATTCCGTCTGTACGTGGAATTAATTTATTGTTTTCAAACACCAATTCAGAATCGTATAAGTCATTATCTATTCTATTTTTATAGGTTTCGGTTGCTTCTACAGAAGAATCTAATCGCAATTGAGTGCCTTCCCAATTTTCATTCCACCAAGAAATGGACTTTATTTTTGGATAATCACCACTTTCTATGGCATCAAAAGCATTGTTTATCCATTTTGCTTTAATATTCTCTTTTTGCTCTTGTATATCGTTTGATTTACATGAGAATACTAACAAACCTAAACATACTAAAATTATTTTTTTCATTTTATAACTGATTTAATTTTTGTTGGTCTTCCATAGACAACTCTATGCTATTTGAAAATTTTATTTTTGTTGGAAAATAAGCAATCATCATAAAAATTACCGCAAACATAAATATTAGATAATAGGTGTTTCCCGTCAGCATAAAGGCTGCAACTGCCATTAATCCTGCTGCTTCTAATGGTGCGCCTCGCATAATATTTGCTCCTTGATATTTAGTTAGTTTAGCATATAAACTTTCGTTTTTATGAATATTCATCATGCTTTTTTTGAATAAAAACGGACTTAAAAACACGCCTGCAATAAAAAAAACAGGTACTAGAAACACAAACGGACTTCCGTCTAAATAACTAAAAAACATTTGCTTAACAGAAGATACTGTAAATAACAAAAAAGCAATTACGCCAAATATTAATGAGCCGTAAATGAGTTGGATTGTTTTGAAGTTTGGGTTAGTGTTTTCCATAAATTGTTTTTTAAATATTAAAATTTTAGGTTCTACTGCAAATATAATGGGTAATTTATATTTATGCTTAAAAATATAACAATAAGTATGATATATTATTTTTATTTGAATCGTAAAATTGATTTTTATTTTTATATCTTTTTTTAAATTATGAGTAGCATTAGTATCAAAAATATTATTAGATAGGTTATTATTAATATTTTCCAAAATATATGTGCCTTTTTTAATTCCATAAACTGAAATGCTACTAGCATAAATTTTATTTCGGATACTATTAATATTATCATTACTACATATTTAACATTGTGCCATACTGTTGCAAATAATGCTGTTATTGTTGTTAATATTATTAATAATGCTAATGCTATTATGTCTTTCTTTTTCATCTCTAAAATACTAAGTATAATACTGGGAATAATAGTAACCATATTAAATCACACATGTGCCAAAACGCTGCACTTGCTTCTACATCTTCTAATATTGCTGTTTCTTTTTTTAAACTTCGTTGCATAAACAATAATATTATTATCCCTACCAATACATGTATTACATGAAATCCTGTTAGCAACCAATAAAAATTAAAAAATGTATCATAGCCTAGTATTAATCCATATTCTATTTTTTCTGAGTATTCTATGCCTTTTAATATCAAGAATAATATACCTCCCAACATGGTTATGTTTAAATATATGGATGATTTTTTTAGTTTTTTTTGTTTAAATTGGTGTAGTGAGCTTGCCATAAAGAAACCACTTGTTAGTAAAAAAATAGTATTTATTGCTCCATATGTGGCATTTAAGTGTGCGCTTGATTCTCTAAATGCTTCTGGGTTTTCTTTACTTCCTACTGCTAGTACTATTAATGCTACTCCAAAGGTTATTAGTTCTAAAAGTATTAATATCCATAGTAGTATTCCACCTGGCGGATAGTAGATGTTTTTATAATTTACTTTTTCGGTTTCCATTTTTTTTGCCTTTATGCTACATTATTTTCTTTTATTAATCCCAATCGTCTAATAATCTCTTTTGTCCTTCTAATTTTTGTATTTCTGTTACATCTTGTGACATTTCTATCACTCCTCTGTATTTTTTTTCTTTATCTCTTATTGCAAAGTAGCGTATATGTATCATTCTTTCTTTAAAGTTTATCCAAAATTCTGCTACATCTTTTGTTCCTGCTTTAAATTCTTCTATTATTCGAAGTACTAAATGTACACTTTTTGGTGGATGACAGAATTTTACTTCTCTACCTATTATACCTTTACTTCTTGGAAATACTCTTTCTTCTCCTCTATTATAAAATATTACTTTATCATTTTCATCTACATATGTTATATCTACTGGCAAATACTTTAAAAGTAAATTTACTTGTTCTGGTGTCATATACCCTTCGTCATAATGATTGGTGTCTTTTAACGAAAAAGATAATTTTCTTCTTTTTGTATCTTTACTTGGGTGTATATATTTTTCTTCTTTTTTTACTGGGTAGGGTTTTGGTTTTTCTGTCAACATCCATCCTATTTCTTCATCTCCTTCATAAAATTCTTTCCAGTCTTCCTCTGTTAATAATTCCATTGATTTTGGAAATAATCTCATGTTTTCTATACTCATTAATCGCTTTATTCCATCTATTAAATATGGTAAATTTGTTGTTATTTTCGCAGTGTTTTTTTCTTCATTATATTTATTTATTATACGTATTTGTTCTCTTATTGTATCATGAAATGACCACATTCCTTGGCTTGGTCCTTCCCATCCATGTTTTTCTAAATATGGAAATAATTGGTTCTCTTTTCTTGCAAATCTCTTTTCTATTGTTATTAGTTGGTTATATATATTATAATATTTTTGATATTCTTCTATTGGTTTTACTTCTTCCAATTCTTGTATTATTTTTTGTATTAATATTGTTTCTTCGTAATATACTTTTACTGGATGTCCGCTTGGTAATTTCTCTACTTCTGATAAATATGAATTCATTTGTTTTCTATTATTTTTTAAATAACAAATTTACAATTTAATAAAATACCTTTTTATCTTTTGTATAATTAATTATTTGCTTTGTTACTTATATTTTTCTTTATTTTTGTAAATGCTTCTTCTTGTATTATAAAGGTTTCTGTTTGTTCTATTGTCCAATTTTTTTCTTGTGCTGTATTCATTCCTATTACTTTAATTGTCATTTGTATTGTATCTGCTTTCCTATCTATCCGTATCTTTTCTATTTTATTTTGTATTGCTCCCTTATCTGATAGATTTGGACATTTTTGCATTTTTAATATTTTTATTATATCTCTTTTGAACCATTTTTTTATTAATTTTATATTTGTTTTTTTACATTCATCCTCTATCTTTAATGCTTTTAATAGCTTACATTTTATTTTTTCGGTTGTTGCACATTCATTTCCATAAAGGTATAAATACCCCAACAATAGTGCTTTTTCTGGTGTTTTTATGCCTTGCAGTTCTTCTATTTTCAGGTTTCCTTTTTCTACTATTTTATGTGAATATATTTCTGGTTCTGTTTTACATGATATTTGAAATACCATGAGAATTATTATTAGTGATTTTTTTTTCATGACTGGTATTTTATTTTTTCATACAGTTTTGTAAGTGATTGTAATAGTTCTACTGGTGTTGTTAATATTTCGTAATGGTTTACTCCAAACATTTGTGGTAAATAGTATTTGGCATTTGCTTCGATTGCTAATGCATATGAATTTATATTTCGTTTATTTAATTCTCTTAATGCTTGTTTTACATCATTTATTCCATATTTACCTTCATATTTATCAAAATCATTTGGTTTTCCGTCTGATATTAGTATTACCCATTTATTTTTTGTATTCCGCTTATTCAACAATACTCCCGAATGTCTTAATGCTGTTCCTATTCTTGTATAGCCTTCTGGTTCTACTGCTCCTATTTTGTATTTTGCTTTATTCCATTCTTCATCAAATCCTTTTAAGGTTAGGTATGTTGCATAATTTCTTGTTTTGGAATAAAAACAGTCTATCGAAAAATCTACATTAAATTCTTCTAATATTTCGCCAAATAATATGGATACTTGTTTTTCTACATCTATTACCCGATTATTTGCTGCATATCCATCGGTTGACAAGCTTATGTCTAACAATATTAATATGGATAAGTCTTTTTCTTTTTTTCGTTTGGATAAATATATATTTTCTGATGGTGTGTGTCCCGATTGCACGTCTATATATAAATCTGTTAGTGCATCTATATCAAATTCTTCTCCTTGTGTTTGTCGTCTTTGTTGCTTGTATTTATTGTTTACATTAGTTAGCATTTTTCGCAATCGCATTAATGTGGATGCATTTTCTTTTATTGTTTTTTTATAATATACTACATCATTTTCTTTTATTGTTTTTGGATATAATTTACAAAAGCCTTCTTTATACCTTCTTTTTGAATAATCCCACTCATCATACTGTATGCTGTAATTTTCAGTTTTCTTTTCTGCACTTTCGGATACTGTTATATTCTCTACAAAATCTGACTGATATACCGAGTGCACTGCATCATCTACTCGTACGGTGTATTTCATATTTAGCTCTTCTAATGCTTTGCTGTGTTTTTCTAGTTCATCTTCTCCATCAAAGTCTCTCCAACCTCCTTCATGTTCTTCTGCTGTGTCTATCTTTTCAAAATTATGCATTAACACATAATCTTCTTGTTGTTTTTTATCTATTTCTTTTGTTATTATTTCTTCTACTGGGTTTGCTTTTAATATTGTTGTTATTTCTTCTTTTATTGCTTTTTTTGCTTTTTCGTTAAAGTTTTTTAATTTATCTTTTTGTTTTTCTTCTTTTAGATTACGCATCCATTTACCATACAAATAGGTATAATCTACTAGCTTTTTTCCTGTTGCTTTTGCTTTGTAATAATTATATAATTCGGCATGTATTCCTTTTGTTATCGGAAATTCTTTAAATAACTTTTTTAATATTTCTTCTGATGCTTTTATTGCTTCTCTTCTACTTTGTTCTATTGGATGCTCTACCCCTTCATGCCAATTTATTTTTAGATTTTTTTGTACTGACAAATATAATATTCTATACAAATAATAGGATAAATTCTCTGCTTCGGTTTTAAATTCGGCATAGATTGCTGGTAAGAAAAAATTATTGTTTTTATATCCTCCTTCTCGCTCTGCATGGTATATATCGATTGGTTCTCCCGTTATTGCTCTTGAAAATATAGTTAATCGCTGTTTTATCTCTTCTAATTTTACAGCATGATTTGCTTCTTCTAATCCTGTTTTTTTTCGCTTTTTAAAGAAGTTTGCTATTTTTCCGTATAGGTATTCGTCTAGTGCCATTTTTTTGATTGTCGGTTTTCAGTCTTCAGTACTCAGTCTTCAACAACTAACTAAAGACTGAATACTGAACTCTGCTGATTATTAGCTAAATCATAAGGTTACATAAATCTCTTAGTGCTTCTATTATTTCTAAATCGTCTGTTAATGGCTCTACTATGGCTACTTCTACAGATAATCGTTTTGGCAATCCGCTATGTATCAATTTTGCTGCATCTACCAATAATCTTGTTGAGACTGTTTCTGTTAATCCTAATTCTGTTAAATTTCTAATTTTGTTCGCTATATTTACTAGCTTTTTTGCTGTTGCTTTTTCTATTTCTGTTTCATTTACTAATATTTCTGCTTCTATTTTTTCTTCTGGATAGGTAAATGACATTGCTACAAAACGCTGTTTTGTTGATGGTTTTAGTTCTTTAAAGCCTTTTTGATACCCTGGATTAAATGATGCTACTAACATAAAATCTTCGTGTGCTTTTATTGTTTCTCCTAACTTATCTATATATAATTTTCGTCTATGGTCTGTTAGCGAATGTATTGCTACTATTACATCGGGTCTTGCTTCAGCTATTTCATCTAAATATATTATTGCGCCTTCTTTTACTGCTTTGGTTAATGGTCCATCTAACCAAACTGCTTCTGCTCCTTTTATTATAAATCGTCCTATTAGATCGGTTGATGATGTTTCTTCATGACAAGCTATTGTTATTAGTTTTCTCCCTAATTTATCTGCCATATATTCTATAAAACGAGATTTCCCTGTTCCTGTTGGTCCTTTTAATAAAAATGGTATTTTATTTTTGTAGGAATGTTCAAATACTTCTATTTCTTTTCCTACTTTGTGATAATATGGTTTGCTCATTGGTTTTTTTTATTGTGCTATTTTCCTAATTTTATGTGACGTTTACAACTTTGTTTTTTTTGCTCACAAGTTAACTAAATTATTCTCTTATAAAGATTAAATAAATATGAAAAAGCCAGAGTCAATCCTACTAAAAATTAACTCTGACTAATACTACTAACTAAAAATAACTTATTTCACTACTGTATGTGAAAATAAGTTTGGTTTAAAGGTGAACATTACCCAACTCCAACAGTTTCTCTCATTTTTATCTCCTCCTTTTAATATTTCCATTGTTTCGGTTGCTAGCATTTTAGAGTACCCTGCACTTAATATGATGTCTTTTGCTATTTTGTAACCTATCGTTAAATCTATTTCTGTTCCTAAACTTGCTCCCCTTTTTTCTGTTCCATCATATACATCTGCTGCTGCTAAAAATATATGTGGTACTAATTTTGCTGAAAACTTCCCTTTTTTATATGCTAATGTTGCATTTATATCTTGTAATCCAACATTATTTCCATGATTTCCTACATAAAAATAATCCATCCATCCATTGAATTTATGATTTGTTCCAAACAATGGCGCAAATGATTCTATTTTTGTATCTGTGTTTGTTGGGTCTTGGGTTTTTCCTGATAAATACTCATATCCTAACCCTACTTTAATTTCTGAATTAATTTTGTATGCTACATTTCCTGTATAGTACAATGCGCTTACTTCTGTATCTATTCTTTTTCCTGTTTGTACATATATTGCCGTATTTGCACTTAAGTCTTTAACTTTATAGGTTACTCTTGGTCCAAATGTTTGCATGTGATTATTTACTTGTTTTTCTTCAGCAGTTCCTTCATTTTTCAAGCTTTCTACTCCTGTATTTAGCAGTAAAAAACTTACTCCTAATTTATCATAGTTACCATGATACCATACATATTGAAAATCCTTATAGCCTGCTGCATTTGTATATAAATTATCTACTCCTGCTTGACTATCTGAATTAAATGCTAATCCTACATCTAACTTATGCTTTTTATTAAATATATGTTTTATTACAAATGCATCGTGGCTTCGTGCTTGTTGTGCCCATCCTACATTCCCAAATATTCTTGAATCGTCATATACTAGTTCTTGACGTCCTAGTTTAAACGAGACTTTATCTGATACTTTCACTTGCGCCCATGCTTCGTGCAATGCTGTTGCATTATCATCTCCTGATAGTGTACTTACATCTCCCCATACTCTAACATTTTGCATGGATACATACATTTTCATTTTTTTGTTTTTAAATCCAAAGTTTATTCTTGTTCGCTGCGACACAAAGTTTGATCCATCTACATCTGTATCTTGCAATGTTTTATATCCGTTTTTACTTTCAAATCTTGGTCGTACTTCGGCAGACAAATCAAATGTTTGTGCTACTATTGTTGCTGTAAATAATACAACTAGTACTATTGTTGTTGTTATTTTTTTGTTCATAATATTATTTTTTGATTTTTATATTTAGTTTTATTAAAATTTGATTCTTGTTTTTATAAAAAATGATTTACCCCATAATTGTATGTCTCTTACATGTGCTTCTCCTATTTGATTTACTGTTTCTATATCTGTTATATTAAAAATGTTTTTTGCTCCTATTGATATTGATAATTTATTTTTGAATAATGTTTTTGCTAAGGATATATCTAAATTACTAAAACCTTTTCTTGTTGTTTCTTTTAATTCTTTTACTCCTGCTACTTTTTCGATATAATGTCCTTGTCGTTCTCCTGAATATTTATAAAATATATTTAATTCTGTTTTTATTGGCTTTATTGTGTACATTAATGATGCATTTACTGATGGTGTAAACATAAATCCATCTGAATTAAATATTTCTGAATATTCTATATATCTTCCTAAATATGATATTCCTAAATTTACTTGTGCTCCCTCTTGTTTATATTTTGCATTTACCACACTATTTATTGATTTAAATTTATTTAAATTTATATAATGTCTTTCAAAATTTATCAGTTCGCTCAATCCTATTAAATCTGTTATTTCATTATATGCTAATGCTGGTTCTATATATAATGAACTATTGTTTTTTAATTCTTTTTTATATGTATAATACAAATTAATACTGTGTGAAGATTCTAATTTTAAGTCTTTATTTCCTGAAAACGTATATGTAAATGGTCCAAATGTTGGTGTCCAATCTAAATACAGTTCCTTTAAACTTGGCGCCCTAAATCCTTTACCATAAGCTAATCGAATCACATTGTTTGTATTTAATCTATATTTAATATTTAATGCTGGTGACCATAGATTTCCAAAACTTGTATTATTTGTATATCTTATTGCAGGCTGAACTTCTAATGATTCTATTAGTTCATAATTTACACTTGTAAATACAGATGTGTTTTGCTCATTTTGCTTCTTATTTAATATTCTATTTCCTTCTCCTGAATCGGATTCAAACTCTACTCCTATTACATAATTAAATTTATTTTCATTATTACTATTTGCAAATTGTGCTTTTGTAAATAATGTATTAAAATAATTTCCATTTTCGTTTGGGTTATCAATTATTAACTGTCTTGTCCCGTTTGATGGTTTATATTTATAGGAGGTATCAAATCGATTATAATCTAAATATGATGCTGTTATTTCTAAAAATCCGCTTCCTTTTAGTTCTCCTTGAAAATTTAATGTATTATCAAATCTTGTTGTTGTGTAATCTACATCTGTTGCTTTCCTTCGCTTAATTTCGCCAACTGTGTGTACTAATTCTTCAGAAAAATCACTTGAAAATCGAAGTTTAAAATCTCCTATATCTCGTAGATATTTAAAATTTCTGTTATATTGTCTTTTTTTAGGCCAATTTAGTTTTCTTATATTTTCATCATTGGTATTCAATCCATTAAAATAATGATAGCCTGCTCCAAATTTGAATGTATTTTTACCTTGTTTAATTCCAATATTAGTATTAATATTTTTGGATTCAATACTTTCATAATATCCTGAAACATTCCCTGATATTAATTTATTTTGTGTTTTTTTTGTTATTAAATTCACGGTTCCTCCTAATGCTTCTGTTCCATAAAAAACAGATACAGGTCCTTCTATCATTTCTATTCGCTCTATATTATCTAAATTAACTTGGTTTAGGTTTAGTACGCCTTTGACTCTTCCTATTAGAGGCACTCCATCTATTAGAATTTTAATATTTTCTTTCGAAATTCCATTCATTTCTATTCCTGCCCCAAATGCTGGGTCGTATGAGAAGTTAATATTTAATTCTTGGCGTAACAATTCTGTTAAATTATTTACTGCTTTTGCTTCAATTGTCTTTTTTGATATAACTTTGACTTTATAAATGGAGTTTTTTTCACTTGTTGGTGAAAATTGTGCGGTTACAACAACTTCATTCAGTTTATTTGTTTTTGTACTATCCTTTACCTTCTCTTGTGAGAAAATACTTTTAAAAAAGAGCAATAATAGTATTGTTAAGGTTAAATTATTTATCCTCATTTTAGTAGTTTTTATGTTAGTAGTAATTGTATTTTAATATTTTTTTGAGCAAAGTCGTTATACTTCAACTTTGCTCAAAAAGTTATTATCTTAGTAAATATCGTGTGTTGTATTATATACATTAAACTTTCCTGTTGGATTTTCAACCCAATCTCCCTGAATAATTTTCTTTACTTTTAGTGTTTTGTCATTATATATTACTATTGCACTCTTTTTTCCCATAAAATAAGAAACCCATACTTCATCTCCTGCCATATTATATTCAAAATGTACTGCTCTTCCGTCCACACCTTCTGGAATTGGTAGTATTTTTTTTGATTTTAATGTATTTATATCAAATACTTCTACTGCTGAATTTAATTTTGAATCTGGATTTAATGTTCTATCTACCCATAAGTGTTTTGATTTTGGATGCGATTTCACAAATAATGCTCCTCCTCCATCTCCTGTTGCTTTAATTTCTTTTACAACTGTCCATTGTCCTTTTCCTGGGTTTGTTTTTATAAATGATAATTTATTTTCTCCTAAATGCGATGTTATCCAAAGGTTTCCTAATTTGTTTTTGATGTTTGCTCCTCTTCCTGGATGTGGCTTTATACCTGTTTTAATAATTTTTACTAATTTTTTATTTGGGACATCTATAACTACTATTTTATTACTTGCATTTGCAGCTACTAAGAAATAATGTCCTGTTGAATCGAATCCTCCATCATGTAAGAAACGTGCTGTTGGTATTTCTGTGATTTTTGGATTTTTAGGGTCGGTATAGTCTACAATATCCACCATTCCTCTTTCTTTAATATTACATATCCATACTGGATCTGTATGTGATGCTACAATTGATGCTACACGTGCTTCTTCGATAAATTCTTTATCTCCATCACAAGCCTTACCTGCCGTTGGTGTTACTGAAATTGGTTCTAATGTTTGTGCATTCATAATAGCTATATGGCTTGGTGAGTATCCTCCAAATACTAGATATTTATCTTCATATCCTTTCATTTTTGATACTTCAACTGAACGAGAATCAAATGCTCCTCTTACCTCTGCTACAATTGTTGGTATTTTAGTATATGTATCTATCATAGTAATTCTTCCATCTCTACCTACGGAATAAATATATCTACCCGAAGCTGATGTTCTTAAAATATGTACTGCAAATCCTGTTTTTAATACTACTATTTTTTCTTTTGTATCTCCATCAATAATAGCGACTTTACCTGCATCACGCATAATTACTCCAAAATAATTTTTGATGTTACGCTTATGTTCTGGTTTTATTGGTCTATCAGCTACAGGAATGATTAATTTCCAAGTTTCTTTCATTTCTTTCATTCCAAATGGTGGTACTACTGGTGGATCTACTTGCAAAAAACGAGTCATTAATTCTATTTCATGTTCAGAGAGTATTCCTTTCCATTCTGGCATTCCTCCTGGTGTACCATTTTCTATAAAAGCTCTAATTCCTGCAACTCCTAATGCTTTAGTTGCTGCGGATTTTCCATCTCCATCTGGTAATAAAGATGGTCCTGTTGCTCCTTTACGTGATGATCCATGACAACCTGCACATCTATCAAAAAAAATTTTAGAGCCTTCTTTCATTTCAGATTCAGTTATAGCGATTTCTTTACTTGATTTACTTGCTGATTCTATTTTTTTTAATTCTGTTTTTTTATCATTTTTACAACTTAATGTCACTAATGATATTATGACCATCAATACCAATATTTTTAAATTTCTATTCGAATTTCTTCTTTTTTTTGTTTTCATTCTAGTTTAATTTTTAGTTTGATTTTAATTAATAATTAAAAGACCATTTAGTCTTTTAATACAGCAAATTTACAATTAATAAATAGTCACTATTATGACATAAATCAGTTTCTAATAAAAAATAAAGTCTTTTTTGCATAAAAAACCAGCATCAATATTATAATAAATATCAATGCTGGTCTACTACTAACTAAAAATATATTTTATGTATTTAGTTCTAATGCTTCATCGGTTGGTCTTCCATGTTTAAGGAATTCCCACATATACATACATATCCCTGTTGTGAATAATGATGCCATAATTATTAGAACCCAAAAATGTACTTCGGTATGTTTTTGTACTGTCATAAAATCAATTTTCATGATACGTTCCATATATACTTGTGCTACTCCTGCTACTCCAAAAGAAACTGTCATACCAATCATACCTATATTGGAGAACCAAAATGCCATTCTTCCTAAATTTGTATCTAAAAATTTACGCCCTGTCATATTTGGTAATGTATAACTGATAATTGCAAAAACAATCATTGCGTATGCTCCCCAAAAAGCTAAGTGTCCATGCATTGCTGTAACTAAAGTACCATGTGTATATAAATTTGTTTGTGGTAGTGTATGCGCAAAACCTAATAGTCCTGCCCCTAAAAAAGATACTATTGCGGAGCCTATTGTCCACATTAATGCTATTTTATTTGGATGTTTTTTTTCTCCTTTTCGATACATATTAATTGCAAATAAAGCCATTGCTAAGAATGCTAATGGTTCTAGTGCTGAAAATATCCCTCCAACTATCAACCAAATTTTATTTACTCCTATATAATAATAGTGATGTCCCGTTCCTAATATTCCTGATAAGAATGTTAAACCTACTATTACATATAACCATTTTTCTATTACTTCTCTATCCACTCCTGTTAATTTAATTAATAGGAATGATAATATACCTCCCATTATCAGTTCCCATACTCCTTCTACCCATAAGTGAACTACCCACCATCTAAAGAAAGAATCTAATACTTGACTATCAAATGGTATCATTCCTGGTAAATAGAGTAATGCTGCAAATAATAGTCCCATTGACAATACTAAGGCTGTTGTTGTTTTTCGTTTTCCTTTCCAAAGTGTTAATAGTATTATTCCTAAAAAGGTTAATACATTTACTACTACTAAATAATCTAATGGTCTAGGTATTTCTAAAAATTTTCGTCCTTCCCAATAATTAAAGTGATACCCTATTATTGCAACTACACCAACTACTGCAAGTGATATTAATTGTACATAAGCTAATTTTACGCTCACTAATTCGTGTTGTGCTTCTTCTGGTATTATATAATATGCTGCTCCCATAAAACCTGATAACAACCAAACTACTAATAAGTTTGTATGCACTGCTTTTGCTGTATTAAATGGTATCCATTCATGTAATCCATCCATTCCTGCATGTGCAAATCCCATTATAAAACCATATACTAATTGCAAAAACAATAATAACATGGATAATGCAAAAAACCAATAGGCTACTTTTTGTGATTTATATTTCATTTTTTTATATTTTAATTAGTTATTTTTTTTCGCTAAAGGTGATACTACCGTTTCAAATCCATTAAGATCAATTTCGCCAATCCATTTAAAGAATTCTACCATATCATTTGCTTCTGCATCTGACATATTATAGGCTACCATTTTTCTTCCATTTGGTTGCCATGGTACTGGAGACATTAATGCTGCCTTAATATAAGCTCCTCCTCTACGATCCACAACTTTTGTTAATTCTGGTGCGTAATACCCTCCTTCTCCTAATAATGTATGGCATCCCATACAATTATTTTTTTCCCATAAATTTTTCCCCCTCACAACTGCTTCAGTCATGTTTTCTAGGTTTGTTTGATCTTGTGCACTTGATAGGGAATAAACTGTAAGTCCAATAAATATTAGAAATGTGACTACTGTTCCTCCCAAAAAAAATGCTCTTGCTTGTTTTTTTGATAACATAGGTTTTAGTTTAAGTTAATAATACATTAAAAGATAATACTATCTTTTAATGTATTGCAAAGCTACTTAAGTTACACAGTTATATATATGATAAATATCACATCCTATAAAAAAATATTATATTTTTTTGTGTAAAATTTACTTATATTTGTTCTTATATAAGAAATATATTACCAAAGTAAATTGGCTCATTATTTGATATAATTTAAACATGAAAACATTAGATAAAGCAAAAAAAGATATTGAACAAGTTGGTTTTTTAGATATTAAAACTCCAAATGTTGATTATGTCAAAGAAATAAAGAACCTTAAGAAAGAGAAAAATGCTATTATTTTAGCACATTATTATCAAATTGATGCAATTCAAGAAATTGCTGATTTTGTTGGTGATAGCTTAGCTCTTGCGCAACGTGCTGCAAAAACGGATGCGGATATGATTGTTTTTTGTGGCGTACATTTTATGGCAGAAACTGCTAAAATTTTAAACCCTTCTAAAACAGTGGTTCTACCTGATTTAAAGGCTGGCTGCTCATTGGCAGAATCCTGCCCTCCTGCAGAATTTTCTGCTTTTAAAAAATTACATCCCAATCATGTTGTTGTTACTTATATTAATTGCTCTGCCGAAATTAAAGCGCTAAGTGATTTTGTTTGTACTTCTTCTAACGCTAAAATGATTATTGCTTCTATTCCTAAAGATAAACCTATCATTTTTGCTCCTGATCGTAATTTAGGTGCTTGGTTAAATAAAGAAACTGGTAGAGATATGCTACTTTGGGATGGTGCTTGTATTGTACACGAAGCTTTTTCTATTGACAAATTACTAGACTTACATAGTGAGCATCCTAATGCTGAAATTATTGCTCATCCTGAATCTGAAGCACACATGCTAAAAGTTGCTAAATATATTGGTTCTACTTCTGGCTTACTAAAACGTGTGAGAGATAGTAACAAAAAAGAATTTATTGTGGCTACTGAGGCTGGTATTTTGTATCAAATGATGCAAGAAAATCCTGATAAAACTATTATTCCTGCTCCTGCTAAAGAAGATAATACTTGTGCTTGTAGTGAATGTCATTTTATGAAAATGAATACCATGCAAAAGCTTTATTTAAGTATGAAACATGAAATGCCAAGTATTGAAGTTGATGCGGAATTAGCTAAAAAAGCTATATTACCTATTAATAAAATGTTAGAATTATCAAAATCTATTAAGATTGAAGAAAAAAGAAAATAATATCATTGAAACGGATATTTTAATTATCGGTTCTGGTATATCTGGTCTATCATTCGCTTTAAAAATTGCCAATGAATTTAAAGACGCTTCTATTACCATTGTTACCAAAGATCAAAAGGCTGAATCGAATACTAAATATGCGCAAGGTGGAATCTCTATTGTTTACGATAATACTGTTGATAATTTTGAGCAACATATACAAGATACACTCAAAGCTGGTGATGGTTTATGCGATGAAAAAATTGTAAAAATGGTTATTGAAGATGCTCCTGCTCGTTTACAAGAGTTAATTGATTGGGGTACTCGTTTTGATAAAAAAGAAAATGGCGATTATGATTTATGTAAAGAGGGTGGACATTCGCAAAATAGAATTTTACATTATAAAGACTATACTGGTGCCGAAATTGAACGTGCTTTAGTTGCTAAAGTTAATGATACTTCTAATATTAATTTTCTTACGTACCACTTTGCCATTGATTTTATTACCGAACACCAAGCTAAAAAACAAAAGGTAAAACGAAAATCTAAAATTTCTTGCTTTGGTGCTTATGTTTTAGATGAAAAACAAAGTATTGTTAAAACCTTTATTTCTAAATTTACTGTGCTTGCTACTGGTGGCAGTGGGCAAGTTTATGAAACTACTACTAACCCTGTTATTGCTACTGCGGATGGTATTGGTATGGCGTATAGAGCTAAAGCTGAAATTTCTGAAGTGGAATTTATACAGTTTCATCCTACTGCTTTATTTAACCCTGGCGAATATCCTGCTTTTTTAATTTCTGAAGCTGTTAGAGGTTTTGGTGCTAAGTTAGTAGATTTTTACAAAAATAAATTCATGCATAATTATGATGAACGTGAAGAATTAGCTTCTCGTGATATTGTTGCTCGTGCTATTGATAATGAATTAAAAAAAAGTGGTAAACCTCATGTTTATTTAGATTGTACACATTTGGATATGAAAAAATTTAAAGACCATTTTCCTAAAATTACCGAAAAATGTACCAGCTTAGGTATTGATGTTTCTAAAGACTTAATTCCTGTTGTACCTGCGTCTCATTATTTTTGTGGCGGTGTTAATGTTACTAAAAATGCTAAAACTTCTATTAAAAAATTATATGCCATTGGCGAAGTCACCAGAACTGGTTTACATGGTGGTAATCGTTTAGCTTCCAACTCTCTTTTAGAAGGTATTGTTTTTGCTCATAATACATTTAAACATATTTCTAAAAAATTTCCTAATACTAATATGCCTAAAAATATTCCTGCTTGGCAGGATACTAGCTCCATTAAAAATATGGAGAAAGTACTTATTACACATGATAGGGCTGAGGTTAAAACTATTATGAGTAATTATGTAGGTATTGTACGCTCTAACGAACGTTTATTACGTGCTGAACGCAAACTTACTGTTTTGTATGAAGATAATAAACGCCTTTACGATTATTCCGAATTATCCGTTGATTTATGCGAATTACGCAATTTAATTACTACTGCTTATTTAATTACGCAATTCTCTAAAAAAAGAATTGCTAATTGTGGTGGTTTTTATAGTTTGGATTTGGTGTGATGACAGGTCAAACGCATTAAAATATCTTTAAATTCATTCAATTAAATTTCTAAAAAACAACAGATTAATTTTTTTAAAAAACTACGTATATTTGAAGGCTATTTTGTTTCTTGAATAAAGTCTATATCTAATAACTATAAAGGAGTTGTTGCTATTGATGGAAAGACAATTAGAGATTCTAAAAAGTTAGAAAAAAAATCTGCTATACATCTAGTAACCTGAGTTCGACTAATAATTCGTTTACAGTTTAGATTATTTTTTTTATAGTCGAAGATGAATTTTAGAAGGATTATCTAGATAATTCAAAGAAATTTAGCGAGATTATGAAAAAAATAAT
>Ga0256840_1002082_pt1 | contig 17968 bp, 13 predicted proteins | sample 355202metaG_FD_185969 | JGI IMG/M metagenome (GOLD analysis project Ga0256840, IMG submission 185969) | Hydrothermal vent microbial communities from Mid Atlantic Ridge, Atlantic Ocean - 355-202 | ecosystem: Environmental > Aquatic > Marine > Hydrothermal vents | place: Atlantic Ocean: Mid...
GCTTATACATAATGGCTTAGGAGGGGTTATGATAGCGCACCTCAATATTCCTTCGCTTGATTCGGCAACAAATTCGGTATCAAGCCTTTCAAAACCTGTTGTTACCGATTTGCTGAAAAATGATTTGGGCTTTAAAGGTCTCATTTTTACCGATGCTCTCGGAATGCACGGTGTTACCAAATATTACAAACCCGGAGAAACCGAAGTTGCCGCTTTGCTTGCAGGTGTTGATATATTACTTATGCCGAAAGATGTTCCTTTGGCTTTCAGAAAAATAAAAAATGCAATAAAATCAGGAAAAATATCACAAAAAGAGATAGATAAACGCTGCAAAAAAATACTTATTGCCAAACAATGGATGCAGCTTAACAAATTTAAACCTGTTGAAATCGAAAATATTTATGAAGATTTAAATTCAGATTATGCAAAATACCTTAACAGAAAACTTACTGAAGCAGCTCTTACTCTGGCAGTAAATAAAAAACGCATAATACCGTTTAAAAATCTTGATACAGATAAAATTGCATCAATTTCCGTAGGAAACGGGTCAATAAGCAATTTTCAAAAAAGGCTGTTACAATATGACGATGTTGATAACTATTCGATAAGAAAAAATTCAGACATAAAAATATTTGACGCAAAAATAAAGCAACTTGCAAAATACGATAAAGTAATTGTAAGTATTCACCAAATGAGCCGAAAACCTCCCTATTTCGGAGTTAACACAAAAACGATTGATTTCGCAGACAAACTTTCCCGAAAAACAAAAGTCATTTTGGTAATTTTCGGAAATCCCTATGTCCTCAGAAACTTTAAAAATCCCGAAAATTTACAAGCAGTTTTAGTTTCATACAATGACAGAAAAATTACACGCGACCTCTCCGCACAACTTCTTTTCGGAGGTATAACGGCACAAGGAAAACTTCCCGTTTCTGCCGGAAAATTGTTTCCTGCCGGAAAAGGAAAACTGTTTATGCGAAACAGACTGAAATACTCTGTGCCCGAAGAGCTTAACATAGATAAAGATACATTGAAAAAAATTGATTCCGTTATGCTTGATGCAATAGCACAGGGAGCAACCCCCGGAGGTGTTATAATAGGAATAAAGAAAGGTATTGTATTTTACAGAAAATCATTTGGTTATCATACATATAAAAAGCGTAGAAAAACAAAAATAACCGACATATTCGATTTGGCTTCAGTTACAAAAATTGCCGGAACATTGCCGGTTATTATGAAAATGTATGAAGAAAACAAACTTGATATTAATGCAAAATTATCAGACTATCTGCCCGAACTCAAAGGAACAAATAAGGAAAATATAACAATTAAAGATATTCTGGCTCATCAGGCAAGGCTTAAACCCTGGATACCTTTTTATCTTGATACCTATGAAGATGAAAATCACACAAAATTGAATCCTGAGATATATTCTGATTATAAATCTGAAAAATATCCCGTACAAGTAGCTGATAATCTTTATATCACAAAGTCTTATACAGATACGATTTATGAAAAAATATATAAATCAGAACTCCGTAAAAGAAAAAAATATAAATACAGCGATTTAGGGTTTATTCTTTTTCATAAAATGATTGAAGAACAAACCGGATTAAAACAGGAAAATTATGTATCGGAATATTTTTATAATAAATTAGGAGCTGTAACTTTGGGATATTTACCTCTTAAACACTTCAAGAAAACAGAAATTATACCGACGGAAAATGATGATTTCTTCCGACATCAAATCATACGGGGATATGTTCACGATTATGCGGCAGCAATGCTCGGAGGAGTAAGCGGGCACGCAGGGCTTTTTTCTGATGCCGATGATATTGCCAAAATGATGCAAATGTATTTGCAATACGGACACTACGGAGGCAGAAGATATTTTAAATCATCTGTGGTAAAACTATTCACGTCTTGTGCATTTTGCAAAAACGGAAATCGCAGAGCTCTCGGTTTCGACCGTGTTTTACGACCGGAAGGCGGACCGGCATCTCAACTTGCCTCCGATAAAAGTTTCGGACATTCGGGATTTACCGGCATACTCGTTTGGGCTGATCCGGAATATGATTTTGTTTACATATTTTTGTCAAACAGAACCTTCCCGACAAGTGAAAATAAAAAACTCATAAAAATGGATGTCAGAACCAAAATTCAGGATTATTTCTATAAGTCATTTCCTGAATATTATGACTTAACCTCTGAAAAATCAAACGAAAACAAAAAACATTTATGATAAAAGCATTTATCCTTGCCGCAGGTCTCGGAACCCGGTTGAAACAACTTACCTGTAATAAGCCTAAAGCATTGGTATTACTTAATAAAAAACCGCTTTTAGAGCATACAATTCTGAATCTTAAATCGCAGGGAATTAATGATTTTATTGTAAACGTTCACCATTTCCCGGATCAAATAATTAACTTTCTGAAAGAAAAAAATAATTTCGGGTGCAATATTCAAATATCAGACGAAAGAGAAAAATTGCTGGATACCGGGGGAGCTTTGCTGTTTGCAAAAAACAAACTGAAAGATGCCGAACATATCCTTATACATAATGTAGATATTTTTTCTGATATTGACATAAAAGAATTCACGGCAAATCATATAAAAAACAGTGCTTTGGCAACACTTGCGGTCCATAGCTCAAATTCTTCAAGAAAATTATCTTTTAACGAAAATATGCAACTTTGTATGTGGAAAAACATACAAACGGGAGAAATAAAAAAAATAAGAAATTGCAACGAAAAATTGTCGGATTTTTCATTTACGGGCATACATATTATTAGTAATGAAATATTTAAGCATATAACAGAAACAGGAAAATTTTCAGTAATTGATTTATATTTGCGATTGGCAGAGAAACATAAAATTATCGGCAGCAAAGCAGATTACAATTATTGGTTTGACCTCGGAAGACAGGAAACCCTTAAAAGAGCCGAAAACATAATACGAAAAACATAGTGCAAAAATGCAACTGTAATATATATTTTGTGTCTTTAATTGTATAATAATTTATTTTTTATGAAAATTTTGAAATATACTTTTTTTGCGATATTTGTCCTTATTATCGGTAATAACTTAACAGCCCAAGAAACCAAAATATCAGAAGCGTTAAAAACAAAAACGATATTATCCGATAAAGATTTATTCTCCGTTTGGATATTTTTCAGAGATAAAGGAGGTGATATAAAAGCAAAACTTTCCGCAGCAGAAAGCAAACTTCCCGAAAATGCCGTTGAACGCAGAAAAAAATTAATGAAAAATAAAGAAACAGTCGCTACTTTTTACGATATTTCGGTTTTGAATACTTATGTTTCCGAAATATCAAAACATATTATAAAGTTAAGACATAAATCTAATTGGCTGAATGCCGTTTCGGCAGAAGTTAATAAAAGTCAAATAAATGAAATAGCATCGCTGAATTTCGTGAAAAAAATCGACATTGTAAGAAAAGCAAAAATAAAACGGGAAGAACCGAAATTTAACTTCGCTTCCGCATATCATAATTATACTTTCCCCGAATCAATAAAATATAACCTAAATTACGGTCCGTCTTTAAATCAGAATGAGCAAATTAATGTTCCTGCCGCACACGATTTAGGATATAACGGGAATGGAGTTATTATTTGTGTAATGGATGCAGGTTTCAATAATCTTGGTCATCAGGCTTTTGCAAATATGCAGGCAGAAAACAGATTACTCGGAACTTGGGATTTTGTGAATAATGATACAATTGTTGACGACCAGGCAGATATGGGAAACGGCGACCACGGAACAATGACTTTAAGCACCATAGGCGGATTTTACCAAGGGCAACTTATAGGTCCGGCATACGGTGCAAAATTTATTCTTGCAAAAACCGAAAATACCGACAGCGAAACAACGGTAGAAGAAGATAATTGGGTTGCCGCTATGGAATGGGCTGAAAATAATTGGGGACCCGATATTGCATCTACATCACTCGGTTACATAGGTTTTGATGACGGAACAGGCTACAGTGCCGCAGAACTTGACGGGAATACAGCAACAATCACAATAGGGGCAGATATTGCCGCAAGTTTGGGTATTCTCGTAGTTAATTCCGCCGGTAATGAAGGCAGCGGAACAACAACAATCGGTGCACCTGCCGACGGTGACAGTGTTCTTGCCGTAGGTGCCGTTGATGCCGACGGTTACAGAGCTTATTTCAGTTCTGTAGGACCTTCCGGTGACGGAAGAATAAAACCCGAAGTTATGGCTCAAGGTTACAATGTAACAGTGGCATCTCCTTACTCTGTTGACGGCTATACAACTGCAAGCGGAACATCTTTTTCTTGTCCGCTTACGGCAGGTGCTGCCGCAATTTTAATGCAAATGCTTCCTTCGGTAAGTAATATGGATATTTTTGAAGCACTGAAAATGACAGCAAGTAATCACGAAACTCCGAACAATGAATACGGTTGGGGAATAATTGATATTATGGCGGCATATCAATATTTTTTACCGGAAATTATACATAACCCCTTATTCGACACAGAGAATTATAACGGTCCGTATACAGTAACCGCCCGAATTAACAGCAGAACTGCACTGATTTCAGGCGGACAAAAAGTATATTGGCGTAAAGACGGCGGCACTTGGCAAAACATTACCATGACAGAAAATAACGGCATATGGTCGGCAGATATTCCGGGCGACGGAACTACGGGCATTTATGATTACTATATACAAGCACAAAATGATATTAGCACAAGAACACTGCCTGAAAAAGCTCCTCTTACTTATTTCACATTTAATGCCGCACCGGATAACACGGTACCGGTAATATTGCATAATCCGATTAAAGAATATTACATAAACCTTTGGAACGATGCAAAAGTTACGGCTGAAATAACGGATAATACGGGTATTGACCTGCAGAATTCTTATACAGAATGGAAAATAAACGGGAATGCTCAAAATAATTTAATTTTTACTTATAAAGGTAATAATATATATACAGCAGATTTTCCCGGTGCAGAGCTAAATATCGGTGATGTTATAAGTTACAGAATCGTTGCAAAAGACAATGCAAACAACCAACATACGACTTTTTTTCCGGAAAGCGGATATAACGACTTCAGCATTACCGACAGAATAAGTTTTGAACAAAATCAATTTTCGCATAACTGGATATTTGAAGGTAATAAAAATTGGTTTGTCAGTTCTGACCAAGCTCAAGACGGAACATATGCCGCAGAATCAGGCACTGTCACTGATAATGAGACAAGTTCGTTGAGTTTAGAATTTATTTGTGAACAAGATTGTGATATTAGTTTTTGGAAAAAAATATCATCGGAAGAAAATTGGGACTATCTAAGATTTTATATCAACGGAATGCTTCAAAATGAATGGTCGGGAGAGGTACCTTGGAGTAATGAAACTTTCCCCGTTTCGGCGGGAACATACAATCTTAAATGGGAATATTATAAAGACGGTTCGGTGTCTTCAGGCAGTGATTGTGCTTGGATAGATAATATTACTTTATCAACGGCGGTTTCTGTAAATGACATAAAACACGGAAAATTTGCAAAAATATACCCTAATCCGGCGAAAGATTATATAAATATCTTATTGTCAGGCAATAGCAAAATTTATGAAGTTGAAATTTATGATGTTGCCGGGCAAAAATTAATTATAAAGAACGTTTCTTCTGAGAATATTTTAATTGATACTTCCGATTTAAGAGCCGGGATTTATTTTTTGAGAATAAGCTCAGATAAAGAGTCTTTTTTAAGAAAAGTTGTAATTTCAAGATAGATATATAAAAAAAAGATGTTGCCGTAAAAATTGTGACAACATCTTTTTTGAGATTAATCAAGGAGGGTTACGGAATTTCCGGTGCGGTTTTTACTTCTTCGCTTAAATCTCCCGTAAGGGTTGATAAAAATGCGACAATATCATCAGTTTCGGCGTCTGTCAGTTCTTGTCCCAGTTCTGTAATTGCCATAATTTTTACAGCCTCTTTCAGACTTTTTACACTTCCGTCGTGGAAATACGGATATGTTTTTTCAACATTTCTGAGAGCTGAAGTTCTGAAAACAAACATATCTTTATCCTCTTTTGTTAATGCATAAAGCCCTTCATCTGTTTTAACGCTGTCTATAACTTCCGTATAATCTTTATGGATTCCGAACTTCATCATTAAATCTCCTCCTAATCCTGCACCTGAGTGGCAAGCAGTGCAACCTTTATTCATAAATGTTTCCAGCCCTTTTTTCTCTTGTGAATTTAAAGCTGTTAGGTCTCCGTTCAAAAACTTGTCAAATCTGTCTGTTGTCATCAAAGTTCTTTCAAAAGCACCTATTGCTTTTTTAAGGTTTTCAAAAGTTAAAGAATTTGCGTCTTCCGGAAATGCTTCGGTAAACATTTTTTTGTAAGCTTCAACTTTGCTTAGTCGGTTAATAACAAAGGCTTCATCGGGCATTGCCATTTCAACCGGGTTTGTTACGGGCATACCGGCTTGTTCTTCAACATCTTTTGCTCTTCCGTCCCAAAACTGAACTTTTTGAATGGCAGAATTTAAGACAGTGGGAGAGTTTCGCGGACCTAAACCGCCGTTGTCTCCGGGAGAAGTCGGCAGGTTGTCAACACCGAAAGTTGAAAGATTATGGCATGTGTTACAACTTTGAGTTTCTTTAAAAGACAGTCGATTGTCAAAATAAAGAATTTTTCCGAGTTTTACTTTGGCATCGGTAATCTTATTGTCCGGATTTTCTGCAACTTCCGGTAATGTTGCAAATACGGTTTTTGCTTTTCCGAGCAGAGCCATATCTGCTTTTGCAACGGAATCTGCAGAACTTTTGTCGTTTTGCTTATCGGTATTTTCACCGCAAGAAGCAAAAAATAAGGCAATTAATAAAATAATAACGGAGTTTTTCATAACTTTTAAATTTTAAACTTGTGAATATAATAATGACATCTAAATTAATATGCTTTTGCAAAAAGGGCTCTTCTTTTTGACGGTTTGCCCGTAACTATACATTTTCCTTCTTCTTCCGGGCTGTCAAACGGAATATTTCTGATAGTTGCTTTTGTTTCTTGTTGTATTTTTTCTTCGGTTTCGGCAGTTCCGTCCCAGTGTGCCAAAACAAAACCGCCTTTTTCGATAATTTTTTTAAACTCATCGTAAGTATCAGCTTTAAATGTATTTTCTTTTCTGAATTTCAAAGCTTTTTTAAAAATATTATCCTGAATTTCATGAAGCAGATCTTTTATGATATTTTCGATACCTTCTATATTATAAATTTTCTTTTCGGAAGTATCTCTGCGAGCAAGTTCAATAGTTCCGTTTTCAATATCTCTCGGACCTATTGCTAAACGTATCGGAACCCCTTTTAGTTCCCATTCCGCAAATTTAAAGCCCGGGCGTTGTGTTGTCCTGTCGTCAAACTTGAAAGATATATCTTTTGTTTTTAATTTTTCGGTAATTTCCTTAACTTTTATTCTTATGGTTTCAAGCTGGTCTTCATTTTTGTATATGGGAACAATAACTACCTGTATAGGAGCAAGTTTTGGAGGTAACACTAAACCTTTATCATCGGAATGTGCCATAATTAAAGCACCCATCAGTCTTGTGGAAACTCCCCATGAAGAAGCCCATACATATTCTTCATTTCCTTCTTTGCTTGTAAATTTTACCTCAAAGGCTTTTGCAAAATTTTGTCCTAAGAAATGTGATGTTCCGGCTTGCAGTGCTTTTCCGTCTTGCATCATTGCTTCAATAGACAATGTATCTAAAGCTCCTGCAAAACGTTCGGACTCGGATTTTGAACCTTTTATTACAGGCATTGCCATCCATTTTTCAGCAAATTCGGCATATATGTCGAGCATTTGCTTTGTTTCGGCTATTGCCTCTTCGGCAGTTGCGTGTGCCGTATGTCCTTCCTGCCATAAAAATTCAGAAGTTCTTAAAAATAATCTTGTTCTCATTTCCCATCTTACAACATTTGCCCACTGGTTTATAAGTATCGGTAAATCTCTGTATGAGTGAATCCATTTTTTGTATGTGCTCCAAATGATGGTTTCTGATGTAGGGCGGACAATTAATTCTTCCTCAAGTTTGGCGTTTTCATCAACTACAATTTCTCCTTTTTGATTTGTTTTAAGGCGATAATGGGTAACGACTGCACATTCTTTTGCAAAACCGTCAACATGGCTTGCTTCCTTCGTAAAATATGATTTTGGAATAAATAAGGGGAAATATGCATTTTGGTGTCCGGTTTCTTTGAACATTTTATCTAATTGTTCTTTCATCTTTTCCCAAATTGCATATCCGTAAGGTTTTATTACCATACTGCCTCTGACACCCGAATTTTCTGCTAAATCAGCTTTAACAACTATATCGTTATACCATTTTGAGTAGTCCTCCTGTCTTGATGTTATTCCTTTTGACATTATTTTTAGTTTTTATTCATTTGCTCTGCAAAAATATAACATATTTCTTTAAAAACAACATAAAACCGGTATTTAAAAAATCGAAAAATATATTAAAAAGCCTCTTAAAATCATATTCTTATAAAATTTAAGTTTGCAATAATATTATTTTCAGATATTTGTATTAAAAAATATATATACCTAAAATTAGGTATTGTTTCGGAATTTTAAATAGTTTATATTTGCATCATTAAGCTTATTTAATCTAAATAAAGGTGATAATTACGGAAAAGACAAAAATATCAGAAATTATTAACGCCGATAAGAAAGCAATTGAAGTAATAGCTTCTGTTAACAGAAATTTTAAAAAACTTGAGAACCCTTTTCTGAGAAAATTGTTTGCTCCGAGAGTAAGCGTAAAAGATGCGGCAAGAATAGGAGGTACGACAGTTAATGAGATACTTACGGAATTAGAAAAAACAGGATTTAAAGTTAAATATACAGAAAATAATGAAAACGAAAATAATATTTTAAAAAGCACAATTAAAATGAATAAAAATAAAATTGTAAAATTAGATGTTCGTCCTATATTGGAAACGGGAACAGACCCTTATCATGCAATTATTGATACCCTGAAAACAATGAAAGAGGACGAAACTCTATTGATAATAAATACATTTGAGCCTGTTCCTTTACTTAGTAAATTAAGCAGTCAGGGATATGAATATAAGGTTGAGCGTCCTGACAGTAATACGGTTTACACATATCTTGCAAAAACCGGAGAAGCAAATAAAGAAATAAACAAAGTAAAAGACCCGAAAAAAGAATTAACTTTTGAGGATGCAGAAAAAAAATTTGCCGGAAAAATGCGTGAAATTGACGTAAGAGATTTGGAAATGCCTCTGCCTATGGTAAGTATTTTGGAAGAAACAGAAAAATTAGATAAAGGTGAGGCTCTTTATGTTCATCACAAAAGGCTGCCTCAGTATCTTCTTCCCGAACTTGAAACAAGAGGATGGACATATGTAAATAAGGAAGTTGATGAGAATAATATGAAATTTATAATCTATAAAAAATAAAAATATGCAAGCAGGATTAAGTACTAAAAATGCTCCTTCGCCGAGTGTGGTTTTACCTCATTACGCTGCCGGGGCTATTTTCTTTTTAACGGCATCGGTTTTACTTTTTTTTACTTCCGGTGACTTGGCAAATTCTTATATCGGACCTAAAGTCCTTTCTGTTACACACATCCTTGTATTAGGTTGGATTACGATGATAATTTTCGGTGCTTTATATCAGCTGATACCTGTTGTAATGGAAGTAAAGCTGTTTAGTGAGGTTTTAGCACATATAAGTTTATATACTTTGATGAGCGGAACGGTACTTTTAAGCTACTCGTTTTGGAATAGTTACATAGGAGAAACAATATTTATGCAGACAGGAGGAACATTAATACTTGTTTCGGTTATTTTATTTGTAATAAATACACTTTTCAGTGCCCTTAAAACAAAGCAAAGAACTTATGAAAATGCTTTTATAGTTTCTTCTGTTTTTTGGTTATTACTTACGGTTTCATTAGGTATCTTTATAACCTTAAACTTAGTATTCAATTTTGTTCCTAAGTCAAATATTGATTTATTACCTGTTCATTTTCATATAGGAATTACAGGATGGTTTATGATGCTTGTAACAGGGGTTGCAAGTACGCTTTTACCGATGTTTTTTATAGCTCATAAATTAAACAGAAGGCTTCTGAAAATATCATTTTACCTGACTAATATAGGTCTTATTGCAATTTCCCTTAATCTTTATTTCGGTAAAAATACTGTTATTACAATAACTTCGGCACTTGTATTGCTTAGCGGAATAATTTTATTTGTAAAATATAATTATGACGCTTATAAAAAACGACTGCGAAAAAAACTTGATATAGGAATGAAACTTTCGGTTTTAGCATTTGTCTTGCTGTTTTTATCCGTAATTTTCGGTATATTTTCTGCCTTAAAACTTGATATTTTGTCTGATTTTTCAACAAGAATAAAATCTCTTTACGGAGTAAGTATGGTTTTGGGATTTCTTACATCAATTATATTAGGGCAAATGTATAAAACACTTCCTTTTATTGTTTGGCTTAAGATGTATCAGGATAAAGTGGGAAAATTTAAAACACCTATGCCGGCACATCTTTACGGCGAAAAAACGGCAAACCTGCATTATTATTCATTTATTATTGCTTTTATAACGATTTTTATCGGAATTTTAATCAAAGAAAAATTGCTGATAGAAATAAGTGCCGCATTTTTTATCATAACGGCAGGACTTTTCACATTCAATACTTTTAAAATTTTATTTCACAAAGAAAAAACAGAACCTTTAAAATAATTAATATTATGTTAGATACAGAAAAATTATCAGTTACGGAAAAAAGTATCCTCGAAAAAATAAAAACTGTTATAGACCCTGAAGTTGAAGTGAACATTGTTGATTTAGGGTTAATTTATGAAGTTCATCATTACGAAGAAGAAAAAAAAATACATATAGTAATGACTTTGTCGGCAAGAGGCTGTCCGGTAGGTGATACAATTATCCGACACGTAGAAACCGTAGTGAAAGCATTTTTGCCTGATTATGAAACAGAAGTTGAGTTAACTTGGGAGCCGCAATGGACACCGGAAATGATTACTCCTGAAGGAAAGGCATTTCTTAATATGTAAAATATTAAAATACTGAATTACCGGCAGCATTATATCAAACAAGATATTTTGCTGCTTTTTTCAGTTATAAAATAAATTTATTTTTACTTTTGCTGCAAATGGATAAAAATAAATTGGCATACAGCGAAGGCTGGATATCTATAATTGTAAATACCGTTCTTTTCGGTCTTAAATATTGGGCGGGTATTGTTTCCGGTTCTGTTGCACTGATAAGTGATGCATGGCATTCATTATCGGATTCAATAAGTTCTGTCGGTATAATAATCGGAACTAAAATATCATCAAAACCTCCGGACGAAAAGCATCCTTTCGGACACGGAAGAGCTGAGCTTATAACATCAATACTCATAGGAGTTCTTCTTGCCGTTGTAGCATATAACTTTTTTTTAGAATCAATAGAATCAATCAAAAATCATAAAAAAGCAGTTTTCGGAACGCTCTCAATAATTGTGTTGACTGTATCAATTATAATGAAAGAATTATCAGCACAGTATGCGTTTTATACGGCAAGAAAAACCGGATTTTTATCATTAAAAGCCGACGGATGGCACCATCGTTCCGATGCAATTACATCGGTTTTAATTCTTGCAGGCATATTTATTAATCCGTATTTTCCTATGATTGACGGAATATTGGGAATTATAGTATCTCTTTTTATTCTACAAACAGCTTATTCAATTATTAAAGAAAGTTCAAGTGCCATATTAGGCGAATCATGCAGTGAAGAATTTATTGACAAGATAAAAAAAGTTGCCGGTGATTCTGCAGGTTTTGATGTCGGTATTCATCACATACATTCTCATAATTACGGAAACCACAAAGAGGTCACGTTTCATATAAATCTTTCCGGAAATATGACAGTTGAAGAAGCTCATAATATTGCCGATAATATTGAAAAAGATGTAAAGAAAGAGCTTGATATTACTGCAACTGTTCATATCGATGCAAAATAATTTTTAAATGTAATTTTAATATATTGCCTTGAACAGTGTTGATGTGTAGTTAAAAATGTCAGCACAAAACATTCAAAATACATTATTTTTAGATATTTTTGTAAAAAAGGAGAATTAAATAAGATGGAAATAAAAACTGATATATTTTTAGGTGACAGTAAGGAAATTTTGAAATCAATTTCTGATAATTCAGTCGATTTAATAATTACCTCTCCGCCTTATGCAGATCAAAGAAAAAACAGTTACGGCGGAATTAAAACTGACGAGTATGTTAACTGGTTTCTTCCTATATCGGAACAATTATTGAGAGTTCTCAAACCGTCAGGAACTTTTATATTAAACATTAAAGAAAAAGTTGTTAACGGGGAACGAAGTACATATGTAATGGAACTGATAATTGAAATGAGAAAGCAAGGATGGTTTTGGACTGAAGAATTTATCTGGCATAAAAAAAACAGTTATCCGGGAAAATGGCCTAACAGATTTAGAGATTCTTGGGAAAGATTATTACAATTTAATAAAAATAAAAAATTTAATATGTACCAAGAAGAAGTTATGGTACCTATGGGAGATTGGGCTAAGAACAGATTAAAAAAACTTAGTGAAACAGATAAAAAACGGGATGAATCAAAAGTCGGAAGCGGGTTTGGAAAAAATATTTCAAATTGGTTGAACAGAGATAAAGCATATCCGACTAATGTATTACATTTGGCAACTGAATGTAATAACAAAAAACACAGTGCTGCATTTCCCGAAAGTTTGCCTGAATGGTTTATTAAATTATTTACAAAAGAGGGCGATACCGTTTTAGATCCTTTTACGGGTTCAGGTACAACAAATATAGTTGCTCAACGTATGAACAGAAATTCAATAGGAATTGAGATAATAGAAGATTATTACAATATAGTAAAAGAAAAAATTAATTCAACTAAGTATATATTATTCAGGCAAGAAGGTAAATATGAGAAAACTGAACAAAAACGACATACTGCAGTACGTTGAGAATAATATCGGAATATTTCACGAAAAAAGAATTGCAAGTCTTGATAACTTAAAATTATCCAAAATATTAAAAAGAAAGAACCCTTATTTGTTTAAGGCAAAATACGTATTAACAGCAGATGAGATAATAAGAGGTATTGCAGATGCTCATATTTCATCAAGTGAAGAGGGTATATTCGGAGATTGGCTTGAAGGATTAGCGATATTTATAAACGGAATAGTTTATAACGGATGGAAATCCGGCATTCCTAATATTGATTTAGAATTTGATAACAACGGAAAGCGTTTTATTGTAAATATTAAATCCGGTCCTAATTGGGGTAACAGCAGCCAAATTGCAAAAATGAAATCTGATTTTATAACTGCACAGAGAACATTAAGAACAAGTAATTCAAACTTAAATATTGTATCGGTAAACGGTTGTTGCTACGGTAAAGATAATCGTCCGGATAAAGGTGATTATTTTAAATATTGCGGGCAGGATTTTTGGTATTTCATTTCCGGCGATATTTCTCTGTATACGGAAATAATAGAACCGTTAGGCTATAAAGCAAAAGAAAAGAACGAAGATTTTTTAATGTCTTATTCTCAAATGATTAATAAATTTACAAAAGAATTTATTGATGATTTTTGTTTTAGTAACGGAAAAATTAACTGGGAAAAATTAGTAAAATTCAATTCCGGGAAAAAATAACAGATTATATATTCTCATAGTTTTTATAAACTTCCGTAAGAAACTGATGAAAATAATCAGCGTTAAGTAATAGCATAATGAATAAAGCGGTTACGGTAAAACCTCAAAAAATAAGTAAAAAAATACAAGTTATTGCATCTAAAAGTATGCTGCAGAGGATTATAGCTTGTGCCGTTTTATCAGAACGTAATACTGTTATCAACAACATTTCTATGTGTGATGATTGTAAAGCGGCTTTGTCGGTTGCCGAAAGTTTGGGAGCTGAGATAATAGTCAGGAATAACCGAATAACAATTATACCCGGTAAAAAAGAAGTAAAAAACATAATAAATTGCGGAGAATCCGGCTTGGCGGTAAGAATGTTTTCTCCGATAGTTACCTTATTCGGGGATGATTTTGAAATTACGGGAAGCGGTTCGCTGAAAAAACGCCCGCTAAATGAAATCTGTGATGCCTTAAAACAGTCGGGTGTCAAGTGTCGGACAAATAAAGGTTTTATTCCTGTTTCTGTATCAGGAAAACTTAAAGGCGGAAAAATAGAAATTGATGCTTCTTTAAGTTCTCAGGTATTAACGGGCTTACTTATTTCTCTGCCTAAACCAGATAACGACTCTGTTATTAAAGTTAAAAACCTTAACAGTAAGCCGTATATAGACCTGACATTGAGTATTCTGAATGATTTTGGAGTTGTTGTTAAAAATAAAAATTATAAAGAATTTTACATTAAAGGGAATCAAAAATTTTCTGTTTCGGAATATACCGTTGAAGGAGATTGGAGCGGTGCTGCTTTTTTGCTTACGGCGGGACTTATTGCCGGAAAGATTGAGCTTACGGGTTTAAATCTAAATTCATACCAGGCTGACAAAAAAATTATTGACGTAATAAAAAAAGCAGGAGGAAAGATTTATTTTACAAAGAATTCAGTAATTACGGAACAAAGCAATCTCAACAGTTTTAAGTTTGATGCAACTCACAGCCCCGACTTATTTCCGCCTCTTGCCGTATTAGCGGCAAACTGCAGAGGAACTTCCGAAATAAAAGGTGTAAAAAGGCTGATTTACAAAGAAAGTAACAGGGCAGAAACTTTACGGAGAGAGTTTTCAAAAATCGGAATTGAGATAAAGATAAAAGATGATACAATGTTTATTAAGGGCGGAAAAATCAGAGGCGGGATAATAAATTCCGGTAACGACCATCGAATTGCAATGGCTGCTGCCGTTATTGCTCTTAACGCCGAATCGGAAATAATAATTGAAGATGCTTACAGCATAAATAAATCTTACCCGTCTTTTTATGAAGATTTACTCGGAATAAAATAAAAAACCGGCTATCGTGCGGCAAGTAACGAAACAGAAGAAATAGTGTCGCCCATTCCTACTAATGTTACAGGTTTATCTACGATAATTGCAGGAACGGCAATTATGTCGAAATCATTATGTTCAAATATGCCCGTTTCAATAATATTATTTTTTCCGTAATTTTTCCGAATAAAAACCGATAAATTTTCAAGCTCATTAAGCCCTGTTTCCGAAACGATTTTATCTTTTGCCCACAGCAAGTTTTTTTTATCCTCAAGCGTTCCGGTTCCTGCTTTTCCGGCTGCGATTACGGCAGCTGTTTGCATTCCTTTTCTGTTTTGAACAGGTGTTATGCGAAAATCTTTTTTCTGTAAGGTTATGTACAGCCCGAACATATGAAGTTGCATTCTCGGTGTTTTTGAATATTCAAAAACTTTCAGCATAGCTTCGAACAGGTTCACCGAGTTTGTGTTTGAATTACACTTTTTTGCTAACTTTTTTTCATTTATAACATCAAGAATATCAATAAGTTCTCTTTCGTTGAATCCTATACTTTCAACACCTTTTGCAATTTTATCAATTAAATATTTTCTTATTACCTTATCTTGTGTTGATGCAATCTCAAAATGGACAAATGTATCTTTGTTATTTTGTTTTAATTTTTGCAGAACTTTCAGTGATGCAGCAGCTTTATCCTTTCCGGAGGTGCCGTCCCGTAATTTTTCCCGTAACATTTGATACCCGGAAAGTATAATATACTCATAACTTATGTCAGGCTGCGTAATTCTCTCAACAAAATTTTTATCAATATGAAGTTTAAAATTCAGCGGGTCATAGGTTGCAATGAAACGATTTGATTTAGGGCAGATATACTTTTTATTATTAACGGTAACAGTATCATTTTTATCAAATTCAAGGATAAAATGAATAAGAGGAATATCATTTTCTCTGTGAATTTTATTTGCTTGTTTCAGGTTCTTTTTTTCATCAACAGAAAGCAAATTCGGGAAATTAACAAATAACTTTGCCTGCATTTCAGGCAATGAAGCACAATGCACAAACACATTTTTTACATCACAAACAGCAGCTGTATTTGCTACTATGCCGCCTTGTCCGCCCATTTGTAATTTACTGTAACTAAGCACATTGCCGAGTTTGTCAAAAGTCTCTTTGTCGGAAATAATCCATTCTTCGGCTATCCCGTTTTTGAAGCATCGGAGTAAGCCTCTGAACACATCTTCAGGTTTATCAATTTCTTTTTTCCCTGAAAAGAGAAAATCTTCGTTAAGTTTGAAATTTGAAATATATTCTTCGATTCGTTTTCCCGTAATTTTTACTACGGCATCAATATTAGTGTTAAAGGCACTTATCATACCGTTTATTTTTGACATTTTTTTTAATTGTTCCGGAACTGTTTTATAATGTTCCGACCAGATATTTTTAATTTCAGATAAGTTCATTTGCTTAAGTTTATTTATGATGTCGTAAAGATATAATTTGAATAATAACTGCAATCACTAACGAAACAATACCTATTAAAAACACACCCCAATAATCAAGATATTTATAGAAAAATATTCCGACCAAAGGAGCAAAAGCCCCCCTGAAACCTGTTAATGAAAGGTGAATTGACTGATAATCGGCAGCATCTTTGTCTTTACTGAAATATGCAGAACCTATATACCATAAAATTCCCATCATAGCCCCGAAAATTCCGTATGATAAAAATGAAAGCATTAAAGACCAATAAATTTTAATGTTAAAAATGTTTACATAGCTCGGAAAAAACTGTGTTAATCCCATAAAGAAAAGATACAGCAGCATCATTAAAAAAGTATATACTGCAAATTTTCGAGGGTTTATTTTTCCCATAAGTTTACCGAAAAACGGTGTCAGCAGTATAGAGACGGTATTGTAAAAATTTTTATAAAACGCTATGCCCGAATAGCTCAGCTTAAGTTCGTTTTTCAGAAAGATTGCTATTACCGCAATACTTACAAGCCACGCAAAACCGTAAAACATAAAACCTGTTTCAAAATCTCTGAAGGGTTTATTGGTTTTTATAATATGAATTAAATTTTGTTTAACTTTTTTGAGCGAAGCAATAATACTTCCGGTTTTTTCGGTAATCGGAGCCTGATATTTTATTTGTGTAAGGATATAAATTGAAGCTATTCCGAGAAAAGCTAAAAGCGGATATACGTAAATATATGAATATGACTTATAATCAAGCAATAAGCCGAATGCAAAAGTTGCCGCAAGCATTATGATTTTGTTTGCCGTTGATGCATACCCGTACAACTTGCTGAAATTTTCGTGTTTATAGCTGTTTTTTAAATAACCGTTTATCATCGGGAAGATAAGCGGATTTGTTGAATAGTATATTAAAAAAATAATTAAAAATAAGACCTGAAACATAAATTGGTCGGTTTGTGCCGATACGGATTTCGGAAAGAGCAATAATAACAGCAGAGGAGCTCTGGTAAGGATCGCAATTGTCCGCAAAAATTTAGTCTTATTAACTTTTCGCTTTATAAATTCATTGAAAGGAATTGAAAAAAGCAAAACAACGGTGGTAAATTGAAATAAAATACCTATTTGATACGGAGAGCCTTTCAGTTCTTTTATCAGAATGAACTCGTTTAATGCTAAAACACCGAGAATGATACCGTCGAGAACAGAGTAGGCAAGATGCAGGTAAAATGCTTTTCTTTCTGTTTCCGAATGAAAATTAATTTTTAACTTCATTAAATATTTTTCTGCCTATCCGTAAATTTCTTTTTTTGAAGCTGCTAAGGTATTTTGCAGGAGGGAAACTATTGTCATCGGACCTACACCGCCCGGAACAGGTGTAATGTATGAACATTTTTCGGCTACTTCATCAAATTTAACATCGCCTTTTAACTT
>Ga0256840_1002083_pt1 | contig 17957 bp, 16 predicted proteins | sample 355202metaG_FD_185969 | JGI IMG/M metagenome (GOLD analysis project Ga0256840, IMG submission 185969) | Hydrothermal vent microbial communities from Mid Atlantic Ridge, Atlantic Ocean - 355-202 | ecosystem: Environmental > Aquatic > Marine > Hydrothermal vents | place: Atlantic Ocean: Mid...
TCATTTCATACTCCTTTGACTGAATTTATAAAAGTATATCTTTTTTTCAGTTAAGTTAGTGAAAGTATGACATAGATTTATTAGTTAAGTGTTAGTTTTGTGAATTTCTGTTCTCTTGTCCTCTTCTTTTTTCTCATCTGCTCCCAACATCATAATGCTAAAAGAGACCAATGTTCCCACGACCATCATAACAGAAAAATCTACTTTAATGTCAATGATGTTACCTATTATATAAGGCTGTAAAAAAAGTACAGTTAAAAAACCTCCTATGAGAGCAAAAAGTACGGTCGTTTCATTTCCTCTCTTGGTAAAAATGGCTGCACCATAAACACCTAAAAGTGATGCGTAAGCAAATGCCATAACCCCTAAAGCAAAGTTTAGTAGAGGAAGCTCTGAATATTGTTGCCAATAAAAAGAGAGCATTGCCATAGCAGACAACAAAATAGCAAATACCAACACCATAAAACGACTGGCTTTTAAATAGTGTGTTTCATCTTTAGAATTTTTAGAAATCCATGGTCGATAAATATCTTCAATGGCAACCGAGGACATGGCTGAAAGTACCGAATTGGTTGAAGACAAGGCAGCAGCTATTGCCCCTACTGTTACCAATCCTCTTAAGCCCTCTGGCATCTCATTTAAAATGTAGAGCATAAATATTTTAACACTTTGTCCATCGACATTTTGGTCAATACACGCCGATTTAACAGAAGAGAGTTCTGGGTGTTGATAGAACAAGTAGAGTAACAGTCCAATGGCTAAAAAAAGTAGGGCAACAGGAATGGTGAAAACAATGGAGTAGATAAGTGACTTCGCCCCCTCCTCTTTGTTTTTACAAGTCAATACGCGTTGGGTCATATCTTGGTCAAGTCCATAGGCTGCAATGTTGAGCAGAAACCAACCTGTGATGAGTGTCCAAAAGGTAAAGCCACCTGAAAAAGAGAAGTCTATTAATGTTAGTTTATTATTGTCCCAAAGGGTCGTTACAATGGTAGAAAAATCTGTATTTAATGAGTAGTATAAATAGACCAAAACAGCGATACCTGCCCCCACATAGGTTAAGGCTTGAAGTATGTCTGAAAAGATGACAGATTTTACCCCACCAAAATAGGTGTAGCCTAAAGCACCTATCATTAAAATAGCAATAGAGATGGCAATGTGAGTGGGCATAATGTCTGAAAAAAGTATCATCGAAATAGCTAATGCACCAATGTAAAGTCTAGCACCACTTGCAAAAAGACGACCCACTAAAAACATAATCCCTGCGTAACGTTTAGAGCTTTCACCGTAACGATGCTCCAAATAACTATAAACGGTAATGGCATTAATGGCGTAAAATCTTGCTACTAAAACTTTTGAGACAAAAACAACAGCTAGAAAAGCTGAAACATAAAAGCCTAAAAAAGTTAAGTCATTTTTGTAAGCATATTCAGGTCCACCCAAAAAAGTAGCAGCTGATTGTGAGGTTGCTAAAACAGAGATGGCAACAGCAAACATGGGCATAGCATTGCCCCCTGTGAAGTAGTCACGAGAGGTTTTAACTTTTGTTTGACTCAAAAGAACAGTTGTTAAAATTAAAACTAAAAAGTATGAAGAGAATATTATCCAATCTACTGTTGTAAAGTTTGAGTGCATTATTGACCTTTTTGTGTTGTGGTATTATTCAATATAATGTGCGCCTAAACTCTCTTTTCGTTTAAGTGCAGCATCTACAATGGCTGAAGCTGTATTGAGTCTAAGCTCTAAAAGCCGTCCAATATCTCTATTTTTCATATCAAAAATCTCATTTTTGGCTTGAAGCAAACCTTTTTTAGTTCGCATAACCCCCATCTCTTCCCACATAATCTTACGTAAACGTCTTTTATAGACTCTATCTTTTTCATGATGAATAATATTATTGTACTCTTTATCAAAGTTAGGAATTTTTACGGCTTGATGCTCTTTGGCTAAGATATAGTTTGCCACACGTTTAGCAAAAACCACCCCTTCAAGCAGAGAGTTTGATGCCAAACGATTTGCTCCATGTACGCCTGTTGAAGAGGCTTCACCTATGGCATAAAGTCCTTCTATGCCTTCTACGCAACCGTGGGTATCGCATTTTATGCCCCCTACGGCGTAATGAAAAGCTGGAGAGATGGGAACTCTGTCTTGTGGGAAATTGTAACCAATGGCTTCAAAAGTTCTTGTAATGTTAGGAAAACGTTTATGAAACCACTCTTTTTCAAACATTGAGAAATCCAGATAAACCTCTTCACCTGTTTTTCGTTTATGGTCAAATATGGCTCGACTTACAATGTCACGTGAAGCCAATTCTCCTCGCTCATCATAGTCAAATAAAAAACGTCGTCCATCTTCACTAACCACATACGCTCCCTCACCTCTTAGTGCTTCGGTAAGTAAAAGTTTTCTTGCAAAAGGTGTTTTTACAAATACCGTTGGGTGAAACTGCATCATCTCCATGTCAGCTAATTCTATCCCTTTTTCCACACAAATACCATGAATATCAGCCGAGACAGTTCGTGAATTGGTATTAAATTCATAGAGTGAACCAACACCACCAGAAGCAATAATCACATCATCAGCATAGAGGGTTTGATGTTGATGATTGACCAAAGCTTTAACCCCAAAACATCGTCCATCTTGAATAAGTAAATCATAGACTAAGGTATTTCTTTGGAGTTGATGCTTATTTTGCACCATCATAAAGTAGTGCATATAACGCCCCGTTGCATCACCTCCTGCGTGAACAATACGTTCTGTTGAATGGGCAGCTTCTTTGGTATAGAGAAGTTCCCCTTTTTCATCAACATCAAACTCCATACCTCTTTTAATAATATCAGCTGTTGTTTCAAGTGACATTTGAGATAAAATTTTAACTGCCTCTTCATCATTATGGTAAGAACCAGCAGACATGGTGTCTTCTACATGAGAGGAAATATCTGCTTCATTCAGTGCCGTTACCATACCTCCCTGAGCATAAAAGGTATTACACTCCCAAGGAATATCTTTACAAACAACCAATACTTTTTTTTCTTTTGGAAGATTCATCGCAGTATAAAGTCCTGCTATACCTGCTCCAATTATTAATACATCATATTTTTTCATAAGTAAATTATATATTAGGAGTTCTTAGTTTCATATGAAACACTCTCTCCCCAATAGGGATTGGCTTTATATCCACAAGCACTTAACAATAAACAGCAAATAGATGTTATAATTACCTTATGAAACATGTTACTACGATTCTTTCTCATATTCAAAGTCTTCCTCAATTTAAACTACTTAAGAGTCACTACTGTTATCAAAAGTTTCTTTCACTTTTAAGCCCAAAGTTTAAAAAAGCCATTGCCTTTGTCTATGTAAGAGATGAGACACTTTTTGTGGCACTCTCTCACCCTGGGTTTAAGATGGAGTTGAATTATAATAAAAATTTATTAAAGAGCTTGGTATCTATGTTAGCCCAACAAGATGAGAAATGCCAAAAGATGAAAGTATCAAAAGTTGTTCTGTTTAACAGCAAAAATCATAAATTTGTTCAAGAGAAAAGCACCTATTGTTCTGTGCCTCACTACCAAGAGATGGCATTGGGTACTTTTACCATAGAGAGTGAAGATAAAGATTTACTTCAAGCCTTTGAAACTATTCGAAAATCCATTGAAAAACAATGTTAAAAACCATTCAAAACCTTCCTAGCGATGCAGGTGTTTACCAATATTTTGACAAAAACCAGCAACTTCTCTATGTGGGAAAGGCTAAAAATTTAAAAAATCGTGTTAAGTCTTATTGGCGTTTTACCCCTAAGCTACACCCTAATCCAAAACAGAGCTTACGCATTTTACGCATGCTAGAACAAGCTGTTAAAATAGAATACATCATAGTAGAGAGTGAAGTCGATGCCCTTATTTTGGAAAATTCACTCATTAAACAGCTCAATCCCAAATACAATATATTGCTTCGTGATGACAAAACCTACCCCTACATTTACCTTGATGAGTCACAAGATTTTCCCCGTTTTGAGCTAACCCGTAAAGTGATAAAAGGCAAAAATATACGCTACTATGGTCCTTTTCCTAATGGGGGGAAAGTGCTACTCGATACGATTTATGAACTCTTTCCTTTGGTACAAAAAAAAGCATGTTTAACAGGAGGGAAAGCCTGTCTTTTTCATCAAATTGACAAATGTCTAGCACCTTGTGAGGGTAAAGTAAGCATTCAAAAGTATCAAAATATTATTGAAGAGGTTAAACAATCTATCATTAAACGTTCTCTTTTAATAGAAAAACTCAATGAGAAGATGCTAAGCTTAGCGATGAATGAACGTTATGAAGAGGCAGCTACTTTACGTGACAATATCAAAACCATAGAATCACTCACTGTTAGTTCTAACATTGACCTAGCCAACAGTGATAACTTAGATATTTTTGCCATACTCAATGGTAAGACTAAAGGGGTGATTGTTAAAATTTTTATGCGTGATGGACGGGTTGTCTCTTCAAGCTATTCAACTTTTAGAGGATCTGATATTTATGATGAGAATGAAGCTTACAAGCAAGCCCTTTTAGCCTTTTATCAAGAGAGTTCCGTTCAAATCGCCAATAATATTTTAGTTGCTCACCCTTTTGATGATGCTGATGAAATAGCCAATATACTCTCTAAACGCCTCGATAAAAAAGTAGAAATTATCCACCCTTTAAGAGGGAGTAAAGCTAAACTCACGGCTCTTGCTCTAAAAAATGCCCAAGAGGTACTTAAAAAAGAGACCCCAAAAGAGGAGATTGAACCAAGCATTGCCAAGCTCTTTGAACTTAGTAAAGTGCCTTTTAGGATTGAATCTTTTGACAACTCACACATGATGGGGGTAGCCACGGTTGGAGCTATGGTCGTATGGGAAGAAGGAAGATGGCATAAAAAAGATTATAGACGTTATGCCCTAGAGAGCAAAGATGAGTATGGACAAATGAAAGAGATGCTAAGCCATCGTATTGAGAGTTTTTCTAAAAGTTCACCCCCTGATTTGTGGATTTTAGATGGAGGAGAAACCTTACGGAGAGTAGCTGTTTCACTCCTAAAGAAAGCAAAAATAAACTTAGAAGTCATCGCCATTGCCAAAGAGAAACTAGATGCAAAAGCACATCGAGCTAAGGGAGCAGCAAAAGACATTATTTACACTGAACACTCTGTTTTTGAGCTAAAAACAAGCGACAAACGATTACAATGGGTACAACGACAAAGAGATGAAGCCCATCGCTTTGCCATTACCTACCATCAGAACAAAAAACGCAAAGAGGACACACAAAATTCTCTACTACAAAAAAAAGGCATCGGTCCTGCTACGGTGAAAAAGCTTCTTAACTATTTTGGTACCTTTAAAGCCATTGAAGAGGCTACATATCAAGAGATAAGCATTGCATCTTCTGAGAAAGTTGCCAAAATATTAAAATAATTTTTGTTAAATAAAAATATTAATCAAAGTAACATAACATAGAATATTAGATACTGTAAATAAAATCTTTCTTAAATATATTAATTTAAGTAAATAATATTAGTTTAATATTAGTCTTAGCTTGTTTGTTATAAAATTCTTCATTAGTTCAGAACTATAGATTTGACCAAAGGTAAAACATATGCATCATCCCATTCCATTAGATGTACAATATTCATTTAACGACAATTTAATATATGAAACAGATTTATCAGGCAAGATTACTTATGCCAATCAAAACTTTTGTAAAGTGATAGGATACAAGCGAGAAGAGCTTATGGGAAAAAATCATATTATTTTTAAACATCCTGATGTTCCAGATGATTTATATAACAACCTATGGTCAACCAAAAAATCCTTAAAACAGTGGTTTTCAGTACTAAAAAATATACGTCGTGATGGCATGTACTTTTGGTCTGATATACACTGTACCATTAAATATGATGACAATAATAAAGAAATTGGTTTTTTAATTGTTCATAAACCAACATCATCTTTAAATATTGAAGAAGAGACAGAGCGATATGCTCAATATAATATAAAATAAAGAGGTAAATATGTATTACGGATACAATGATGCACAAGAGATAGTATTTGCAGATGAAGCATTTATAGCACTATTAAAATTTAATTCATTTAACGCATTGCAGACATCTGATGTCATGAGTAAAATAAAATTTAAAGAGAAACAGTTCAGCATTACACAAGAAGAGCAAACTATCAATGCCCATTCTTCAAGACATGAAATATTTAGTAAAGATGGACTATTTTACTTAATTGAACTAGATGAGATTCAAGTTGAAAGTAATATCGCAACACATACCCCAAAAGGGTTAATAACAAGCTACCCTGCTATCTATTTGGATGTTGAGAAGATTTCTAAAGAGATAGGACTCTCTGTTGCTGATTACAAACTCTATCTTGATAGTTTTATTGACCAATCCATTATTGATGAAAAACGTCTTTTAGAAGGAAATGACAAGGTGGTAAAAAACCTTTCAAACCTTGCATTAACGCTTAAAATACCACAAATAAATATTTTACTTTTAAAAATTCAAAAACTTTCACAATATGAGCGTATGCCTTTAGTCGATGAGTACTATACAAAGCTCGTACTCTTAACACTTGAAAAACCCGAAGGTTATGAAGAAGAGATTTCAGAAGATATGTTTGAGAGTGACCTTCATACACCAAAGAAAGAAGAGGAACTAAATGCAAGATTTTCTGATTTATTAAAAAATGTAGATAACGATAAAAGTAATAATGATAATGATATTATCGCTGATGATCCTCTTTTTAGTGATGAACTACCTATAATAGATAGCAATCACTTATCACTAGACAATGTGCCATTACTTCCAATCTCCTATGATCCTCAAACAGCAGCAGATGAACTTAACTTACCTGTTGTTCTCATTGAAGAGTTTGTTGATGATTTTATTGAACAAGCACGGCAAGATAAAGATCACCTTCTAACATCTTATCATCAAAAAGATCTCGATAATATTCATGAGTTAGGGCATAAACTCAAAGGTGCGGCTAGTAATTTACGGATTAATGAGCTATCAGACATTTTAGAAGAGATTCAATTTTGTTCAGACTATACTAAACTTGAGAGTCTGTTTGTTGAGTACTGGGGACATTTTTTATCCCTAGAGAAACAGATGAAACAGTTAAAAGATTAAGGATTAAATAATGCAACTAAATAACAAAGTCAAACTTATCAGTATGGTACCACTCTTTTTACTTTTTCTTATAGGAGGATACACTGCTTTTACCTCTTATAACCCAGTAAACAACGATATAATGAAACAATCTATACTTTTTTATAGTGCAATTTCCTTATTAATTTTTATCTTAATATTAACAGTAGTCAGTTATTTTGTTTGGAGTGAACTCAATAAAAATAAGATAGATTTACAAGAGATGATTGAAAACTCTATTTTAGATACCGATAATCTTTACCATGAAACTGGCTTAAATCTCAAAGAAGATGTCCATTTAAAAAGTAAAAAAGGAATTCAAAACTCCTATAAACTAATTAAAACGCTAATTGAAAATGCTAAAGCTGATAAACAAGAAGCATTAGAAGCCAATGCCTCAAAATCTCTTTTCTTAGCCAATATGTCTCATGAGATTAGAACCCCTCTCAATGGGATTGTAGGATTTACAGAACTTTTAAAAAGTACTAAAGTAGATGATGAGCAACTAGAGTTTATTAATATAATTGAAAAAAGTTCTGAAAACCTCTTAAGTATTATTAACAATATTCTTGATTTATCAAAAATAGAAAGTAATAAAACTGAACTTGATATTATTATCTTTGACCCTATTATTGAATTTGAAAATGCTATTGAGACTTATGGTATTAGAGCTTCAGAAAAAAATATTGCATTAGATTTCTTTTTAGATCCTACAATAGATAAAAAACTTTTGGGTGATGCAACCAAACTAAAAGAAGTACTCATTAATCTCCTTTCCAATGCCATTAAGTTTACAGACTTTGGTGGTAAAATCACAGTGGATATTCGTAAAGTATCTACCCTAGAGAATAAAACTGAACTCTCATTCTCCATTAAAGATAATGGTGTCGGAATGACTAAAGAGCAACAACTTAACGTATTTACTGCCTTTACCCAAGCCGATGTTTCTATTACAAGAAAATATGGAGGTACAGGTCTAGGGTTAACCATCTCCACAAAATTCTTAGAACTTATGGACTCAGAGTTAAAACTAGAGAGTGAAAAAGAGAAGGGGACACGTTTCTTCTTTAATGTAATATTTGAAGAGGTACTTGAAGGAACAGAACTTTCAAGCATTGAAACACTCCAGAAACAGACAATTTGTAAATTTAAATATGATTTACCAACACAACAAGACATCTATTTAGACCAATATTTAGAATCTTATAATGTTAAAACAACTTCATTTCAAAATATGTCTGATTTAAAAAGATGTAATGATGATAGTGACGTTAATGGAATATGGATTGATGCAGACAACAGTGATGATGACCTTTTAAATAATATCCATAAATTACATCCTCAAAAAGTTATTTTACTTGCAAGCTTTTCAAATAGAGACCGTTTAGAAGCACTTAACAATAGTGTTGCTAAAATTATTTATAAACCAATTACCCCTACTAAAATTGTTCAAGCCATTAATGCCATTAACAAGGAGATAAGTAAAAAAGCACCTGCTCTTGATTTACATGCTTCACCTTTTGACAACATACAATTTCAAGGAGATATTCTTGTCGCCGAAGACAACCTTATTAACCAAAAGCTAGTTAAACAAATTTTACTTAAATATGGGGTCAATGTTGAACTTGCTAATAATGGACTAGAAGCCTTTGAAAAAAGAAAAAGTAAACAATATGATTTAATTTTTATGGATATTCAAATGCCTGTTATGGACGGAGTTGAAGCTACCCATGAGATTATTAACTATGAAGTTGAAGAGAAATTAGAACATACCCCAATTGTTGCATTAACAGCCAATGCATTAACAGGAGATAAGGAACGATTTCTAAATGAAGGCTTAGATGAATATATTCCAAAACCAATTGAGACCAATGAACTTCTCTATATCTTAAAAAAATTTTTAACACCTAAAAACAAAGAAAGTATAGAGAATATAGATACCGTTCATAAGGAAAAAAATGAACCAACATCCCTTAATATCCTATCTGAGACACCTAATAAATTAGAGATATTAGAGGATACAGAGGAATCAATTAGTCAAGAGCTAAGTAATAAGAAAATTCTTATTCTTAAACAGAGTCCACTTGAATCACAAATACTCTCAAAAGTAATTGTAAACTTAGGCTATGAAATTCAAATTATCTCTAATATCCAAGAGCTAAAATCATTTATTCAAAATGAGCAATATGATATTTTATTTATGGATAAAAGTTTAGAAGAGTTTAATAACGATGTCTTAAGTTTACAACACAAAAACATGAGTGTTATTATGCTATCTCCTACTAATGCTAATGATACTTATTACAATACTAAATTAGTTAAAGAGCTACATCAAGGTAATATGAAGCGTGATAAAATCAAACAACTTATTCAAAAATATAGAGGATAAGAGATGAATTTTAAAGTACTAATAGCTGATGATGATTATATTAACCGAAGATTACTTCTTTCTCTGTTAAAAAAACAGCTCTATCAAGTTGAAGTTTTAGAAGCCGTAGATGGGGAGAGTGCCTTAGCACTTTCTCAAGAAAATAAAGATATTGAGCTAATCATAGCTGATGTAGAGATGCCTATGATGGACGGTTCAGCCTTTATTAAAAAATATAGATATGAAAACCCTAATAGTCATGTTCCTATCTTAGCCATCTCTTCGAATGACTTAAGAGCAAAAGAGGTTCTCTATATGGGTGCCAATAAATTTTTAACAAAACCTATAACAGGTGATAAGCTTCTTGATGCGATTATGAATGTTCAAAATTAATATCTAAAAAATCAACCCTTAGCGTCCTCTTCCTCTCGCACTATTTTTTTTAGATTTTTCTTTTTTGGGTTTAGCATCAAAGGCTTTAAAGGCATCTCTTTTAGTCGTTTTACGTTTTTTACTTGTACTCACCTTTGATTTTTTACGTCCAAAAGCCCCCTGAGTTTTTTTCTTGACATCTACGGTTTTTCTAGCCCCTTTTTGAATTTTTTCAACTTTAGGTGCATAATCCTCAATTTCTTCACGCTTAATCTTTTTACCCATTAATTGCTCTACATCTCTTAGGGCTACCTCCTCTTTTGGTGAGACTAAGGTAATGGCAAGACCTTTTTTACCAGCCCTTCCTGTTCGCCCAATTCGATGCACAAAATCACCTGTTACATGAGGAATATCATAATTTATGACGACTTCTAAGCTAGGAATATCTAAACCACGTGCTGCAATATCAGTGGCTACCAATACCCTAAGCTTCCCCTCTTTAAATCCAGCCAAAGCACGGGTACGCATACCTGAAGTTTTGTCTCCGTGAATAACCAATGTCTTTAAGCCACTTAAATTTAACTCCCTAGCCACCTCATCAGCCTCTTCTTTTTTGCGAACAAAAACCAATACTTGCTTATAATTTTTAGAACCAATAATAAAAGACAAGAGTTCATTTTTTCGCTCTTTTTCTACAGGGTAAATAAGCAGTTCAACATTTGACGCAGAAGTTCCCATGCTATCAACTTCTACTAACTTTGGTTTATGCAAAATATCATTTGCCAAACGCTTAACCGAACCAGAAAGTGTTGCTGAGACTAAAATATTTTGTCGTTTTTTCGGTAGTGCATTAATAATCTGCATCACTTCATGCACAAAGCCCATGTCCAAAATGGTATCAGCCTCATCTAAAACCAAATAGCGTACTGCCTCTGTATTGATATTTTTTTGCATAAAATGTTCTAAAAAACGTCCAGAGGTTGCGACAATAATATCTGCACCCTCTTTTAATCTGTTTGCCTGTGCTGTCATATTTGCCCCACCATAAAGCAGTACTGATTTCAACGGTAGATACTTGGCATAAGCTTCAAAACTCTCATGTACTTGTCGTGCCAATTCACGCGTAGGTACAATAATAATCGCACGCAGATGATGCTTCCCCTCAAGAGTATTTTTAGAGAGTTCATGAATAATGGGCAAGGCAAAACCAGCTGTTTTTCCTGTACCTGTTTGTGCGCCAGCCATAACATCTGAACCTTTTAAAATGACAGGAATCAAAGCTTTTTGTATGGGGCTTGCATTTTCATAACCTTTGGCTTTTAATGCTTTAATAATTTCAGACGATAATCCCAGTGTTCCTAATGACATATAGACTCTTTATGTTATAATTTACGCAATTATAACGTATTCATGAGACAGAGGAAAAGAGATGCAACAAAAACGGATTATTGGTTTAGATATTTTTAGAGGTTTAGCACTGCTTATGATGATGATGTACCATTTTACCTATGATTTAAATTACTTTCGATTTATTAACGTCGATATGAACCATAGCACTGGCTTTTTACTCTTTCGCTATACCATCATGTCCATCTTTCTTTTAAGTGTGGGTATGAGCCTTATGCTTGTTCATAAAAAGGCTATTCGATGGGCAAGTATGCGTAAACGTATTTTACAGTTAGGTTTGGCATCTTTAATTGTTAGCGTTGTTAGCTATTTTATTTTTCCAAGCTCTTGGATATATTTTGGAATATTACACTTCATACTTTTTGCCTCCATTATTCTCCTACCCTTACGCCATTTTCCTAAAATAACACTCATTTCAGCCCTACTCATTTTAGTGGCTTCTGCTACTAAATTACTTGACATGCATAGCCTATTTTCTTTATTGCAAATGCCTCTACATCTTCCTCACCATACAGAGGACTTAGTCCCTTTCATACCATGGATAGCTGTAGTACTACTAGGTATGAGCCTAGTACAACATAATCTTCACACAAAAATATTTTCAGCCAAAATTTTTACAATCCATTCCCCTCTCCATAGAGTACTAAAAATGATGGGTCAAAACTCGCTACTTATCTATCTTAGCCATCAAGTAGTCTTTTTTGGGGCATTTGAGCTTTACTTTATAGTTTTTTCAAAATAATCGACTGACGAACAGAGTAGTAATCGTAAACCTTTAACCAATCCAAAGAGTTAATCGCTTCTGTTCCAGCTTCCCAAGCCTCATTTTCTTTTAAGGCTTCTGCCTGTCTGTTTTGGGCATCAAAATTGGCATAAAACAAATTAAACCAATGAAACTCATCTCCTAAAGGTTCTGCCGAAATGGCATCATGCATCACCTCCAAATAATCCTCTGGAATAGAAAATTCCTCTTTAGGATTTATCACCCCATAATCTCCAATGAATGCCAAATACTGCTCACCGTGTAACTCCCAAGTGTCAATGGAAATCTCCTGTGAATCATAGCCCCAAAAAGCAGCTAAATACAGAGGCAAAGCATTTTTAATAAAGTTCTCCAAAGCCGATTCAAATTTTTTTTCACCAAAGCCAGCAAAACTCTCAATAACACTTCTTTTTTCATTGAGAAAAATCTCAATGGTTAATTGCCCTACATATTCAGTAGCTTCTGGATACCAAAAAGCTTTCATCGCAGGGTACGTTTGCGTAGGAAGTACCCAACCCTCTTCTACTTTAGGGTCAAATCCATGAGCTTTAAAAATTGCTTCTACTATTTTTTCTAATTTTGTATCGTCTATCTTTGACATTGTAATCCTATTTTTTGTTAATTTATAATTGTAGCTAAAGAGTTTAAAATATAATAATATAAAGAAAAATATTTAATGTTAAATAAAATTTATATTTTAATTTATTTTTTATTTTTTTTCTTATTTTTTTCTTATTTACACAATTGAAGCCCATTTATGCCCTATAATTATGTTCCAAAAACAAATACTATATAGAGAGAGACTAATATGACAAAAGCATTAAACCGTAACTATTACAATGACGAAAAACTAACAAAAGATGAATTACTTTTTTTTAAAAAAGCTTTAGAAGAAAAAAGAGAGCAAATTGAAAGAAATATAACACTAAGCTCTAACAATGTGCAAAATGATGACCAATGTCATCTAAAAGATGAAGCCGATCAAGCTTCAAGCATGATTGACACCCATACCACCAACGCAATCATAAAAGAACAGACAAAAAGTTTAAATCAAATCAATAGATCTCTGCACAAAATAGCATCTGGTCGCTATGGTATCTGTAATATGTGTGAAGAGGTAATTGATATTGAACGACTAAAAGTTAAAATATTTGCTGAGTATTGTATCTCATGCAGAGAGATTATTGAACAACAGTAATTAAACCCCCTGTAAATTCTCTTTTAAAAATTGAATTTACAGTATAATCCCACCTATGCAAAACCTCCCAATAAACCAAGTTATCCCCTCAATTAAAGAAAAACTCAATAGCCATCAAAGTGTGGTACTACAAGCCCCTCCAGGTGCAGGTAAAACTACGGCTCTGCCCTTAGCTCTACTCGAAGAACCTTGGCTTAAAAACAGACAAATTATTATGTTAGAGCCTCGTCGTTTGGCTGTGCGTTCTTCTGCGTACCGTATGGCTGAACTCTTAGGTGAAAAAGTGGGTCAAACCATTGGTTATCAGATTAAAATGGAATCCATACAGAGTCAAGCCACCAAAATTCTCATTGTCACCGAAGGAATTTTAACGCGAAAGCTCCAAGCTGACCCAAGTTTAGAAAATATTGCCCTAGTAATTTTTGATGAATTTCATGAACGCTCACTTCATGCTGACCTCTCTTTAGCCCTAGCTTTAGAGTCACAGTCTATTTTACGTGAAGATTTAAAAATCCTTATTATGTCAGCAACACTTAACACCCAAGCCATCTCAAAACTCTTGAATAATGCCCCCATCATTAAAAGTGAAGGTCGTTGTTTTCCTGTAGAATCCATCTACTTAGAGCAAAATACACCTTTACCCACCAAAAAAGAGTTACCTTTTGTGGTGCATCAAAAACTGATGTATATTTTGGCACACAATGAGGGAAATATCTTAGTATTTTTAGCAGGTATTCGCGAAATTAAAAAAGTAGAACAGCTCTTGAAATCCACCATTTCAAAAGAGATTTACCTCTCAACACTCTATGGAAATCTAAGCAAAGAAGCCCAAGACAGAGCCATTAAAGCACCACCTAAAGGCAAGCGTAAAATAGTTCTTGCCACCAATATTGCCCAAACCTCTTTGACCATTGAGGGGATTAAAATAGTTGTCGATTCAGGAGTGCATAATGTCGCCGTATTTAATCCATTTTCAGGTATGAATAAATTAGAGAGTCAATTTATTTCTCAAGATTCAGCCACCCAAAGAGCAGGACGTGCTGGGCGTTTGAGTGCAGGAAAAGCATATCATCTTTGGCATAAATCTAAAATACTCTTGCCACACGACCAAGCTGAAATACTCCAAAGTGACCTTAGCCAACTGCTATTGGAATTAGCCTTGTGGGGCAATCAAAACATCAATGACCTCTTATGGCTGGATTTACCTCCAAATACGGCACTCACCCACGCGAAAAAACTTTTAATACAACTTGAAGCCTTAGACAAAGAGGGTAAGATTACCCCCCATGGAAAAGCCATGAGTCACTACCCTATGCACCCAAGATTATCACATATGATGCTCAAATCTAAAACTTTAAATCTTAGCTATGAAGCTTCACTATTGGCTGTACTTATTTCAGAAAAAGATATTTATAAAAACAGTTTTTCTTCTGATTTAAAAGAGCGTGTTCAAACTTTACATGAGGTACGTACTAAAAACACTTTAAGTAGCCAATATGTAAACATCACCCAGTGCCATACTTTACTCAAAAATGCCAAACGCATAGAAAAAAATCAGAATGAAAAGCTCAATACCCAACACTTAGGCACAGTTCTTGCTTTTGCTTATCCTGATAGAATTGCGATGCAACGTTCACATCAAAAAGGGACATACCTCTTAAGTAACGGTAAAGGGGCATCACTTCACCATGAAGATGAACTTTTTCACGCACGTTTTTTAGTGGTGGCTGATGGAGCAGGTGACAATACTAATACCAAAATCTACAAAGCCATTGAGACCAATTTGGCTGATATTGAAACCGATTTAAAAATGTATATAGAGAGCAAAGAGCTAGTACAATGGAATGAAGAACAAGCACGTGTCGATGTTCTGGAAGTGCAGTCGCTAGGGGCAATTATATTAAAAGAGCGACAAATCAACAATAGCTCAAACGAAGAGATAATCGAAATTCTCATAGCAGAGCTTGAAGCTTTAGGACTCAAAGCCTTAAACTTTTCAAAAGAAGCCCAAAACTTAAGAGATAGAGTCAATTTTCTAAATCATCACAAGCTAGAATTTCCAAACTTTTCAGATGAGCACCTTTTGGAAAATATGGACGAATGGTTAGCTCCTTACCTCACAGGTATCACAAGCCTTAGAGCCACTCAACAGTTAGATTACCATAACATCTTATTGGCTCAACTTAGTTTTGAGCAAAGCAAAATCTTAGACAAACTAGCCCCCAAAAAACTAAAAGTAGCCTCTGGTTCTCACATCAATATTGACTACACAAACAAAGAACAGCCTATCTTAGCTGTCAAACTCCAAGAAGTCTTAGGCACAAAAAGCATTCCAACACTTTTAAATGGCAAAGTAAAAGTGTTAATTCATCTACTCTCTCCTGCTCTACGCCCCATTCAAGTGACCCAAGATTTAGAAAGCTTTTGGAACAATGCCTATGAAGATGTAAAAAAAGAGATGCGAGGAAAATATAAACGACACTACTGGCCAGATGACCCCTTGGAAGCTGTGGCAACCAAGAAGACAAAGAAATTTATGTAAAAAGAACAAAACATACAAAATTAAATACTTTTAAACATAATTTAATATTTAAAAGGCTATAATTGTTTCAAGAGAAAAAAACCTCCTTAAATGTTTATTTTCTCTGTAATATATTTTAACTTCAAAAATGATGCTTTCTTCCTTTTTTTCAATACTTACTCATCATTTTTGAAGCTCCCTACTCTTTCACTACTTTCTCATTTAAAGAATGATACGTTGCAATGGCAATAAAGCTAATCCCAATTGTTCCCACAAGAAGTTCATTGACAGGTATAAATATTTTAAGCAACATAATTCCTGCTAAAGCTAAGATGGCATAATGAGCACCATGTTCTAAGTAACGGTACTCAGATAAAGTATCTTGTTTTAACATATAAAGCGTCAAACTTCGAACAAACATTGCCCCAATACCTAGCCCTATCATGATGACAAAAATATTTGAACTCAAAGCAAATGCTCCAATCACGCCATCAAAACTAAACGAAGCATCAAGTATTTCAAGGTAAAGAAACCCCATTATTCCAGTACGAATACCATTGCTACTAAAAACATCATCAAGTGAAGCAATCAATGAATAGAGCAAGACCCCTGAAAAATATGCCAAAGCAATTTCATGTGAAGAGGTCAAAGCAATTAACAAAAGTCCCACAAACACTGAAAGTAGCATCTGAATACTTGATATTTTTCCCATATATACAAGTAAAGCACTCTCTTCAATAACCTTTATCCATTTATCTTCTCGCTCTTCATCAAAAAGAAAATTGAAAAATACCATAAGTAAAAAAGCCCCTCCAAAAGCAAAAATTAGTTTTTCTGTACCAACAAGTGTTTCATGATAACGTGAGGCATCATTAAACGCCATATTAAAGGTTTCTAACAAACCTGTACCACTTGCTATGGCAACAATAACAATGGGAAAGAGAAACCTCATTCCAAAAACAGCCACTATCATGCCCCAAGTAATAAACCTTTTTTGCCACTTCTCTTCCATGCTCTCCAAAACTTTCACATTAACCACAGCATTGTCAAAAGAGAGTGACACCTCCAAGAAAGCTAATAGTGCCACAACATATAAAGCCTCTAAGCCCCCTATAAACAGTGCTAAAAGCAAACCGATAACCGTTACAATAATTGAACTTTTAAAATATTTCAATTGTTTCTCCTAATTTTTTATTTACAAGAGGAAGTTTAGAGAGCTACTATATTTATGATTATCAAGAAGCATTTTTAGAACTACTCTGTACCGTTGAAGAAATCAAAAACATTCCCTTACAAATTGTTATGGAATTTAACGAACAATCTTTTTTACTCCAATCAAACAAAAAAAGTTTAGCCATTAAAAAAAGACTCCTCAATTTAAAAAACAAGGCAGACATTCAAAGCACCATTATCTTTGTGCTTCAAGAAAATGAGCCATTTACCCCCACCATGCATAAGTTATTAAGGCAGATGAAGAAACATAATATAACAGTAAAAACAATAGAAGAATTTCCCATAGCCCATGAGGTCAATAGTCTTAATTTTAGTTTCATTCATCTTAATAGCAAAGTAGATTTTGTCTTAGCTGACCCCATTAGAGATAGTAAAGATGTCTATAAAATCTTTATTGATAAATTGACCATGGAAGAGTATCGTCTTGATTACTACAAGATTTTAGAACAGAGTAAAAATTTGACGTGATGACCCCTACTCTTTCACTACTTTCTCACCAGATTTTATCCAACCATTTTCAATGCCACCTTTAAGTTCATAGACATTTTCAAAACCCATTTGCATAAGCCCCTCACCCAATGCTTTACTTCGTGATGCATGCGCACAATAAATAATAAACGGTGTTTTTTTATCTTTGATAAGATGTCCTACTTCAAAAAACCAATCAGCCAATAAGGGTTGTCCTTTTTCTGAAAAAAAAGTTATCTTCTTCGCCCCTTCAATAATCCCCGTCTCTTTCCACTCGCCCTCTGTTCTAATATCAATAACAGGCAATCCCTCTTTTTGTAGTTTTTTAAACTCTTTGACTTCAATGCTTTTAAACTCAGCGAAGAGACTCATGCTCAATAATAGTGTTGCTAAAATGATTTTTTTCATCTTTTTTTCCTTGTGTTGTTAGTTGTTTTTCACT
>Ga0256840_1002084_pt1 | contig 17957 bp, 19 predicted proteins | sample 355202metaG_FD_185969 | JGI IMG/M metagenome (GOLD analysis project Ga0256840, IMG submission 185969) | Hydrothermal vent microbial communities from Mid Atlantic Ridge, Atlantic Ocean - 355-202 | ecosystem: Environmental > Aquatic > Marine > Hydrothermal vents | place: Atlantic Ocean: Mid...
GTTTGAAGCCTTTTTGCTACAAGGCATTACGGGTAGTGGCAAAACCGAAGTGTATTTAGGGGCGATTGAAGCCGCGATCGCCCAAGGAAAGCAAGTCTTGGTCTTAGTGCCTGAAATTGGCTTAACCCCACAAATGGTGGCGCGATTTGAAGCGCAACTGCAAACGCAGGTTGCCAGTTTGCACTCTGGCTTAAACGATTCAGAACGGCATTGCGCTTGGCACTTAGTACGAACAGGGCAAGTTAAGGTGTTGTTGGGTACGCGTTCTGCGGTGTTTGCGCCCTTTCAGAATTTAGGCTTATGCATTATTGATGAAGAGCATGATCTCTCTTATAAACAGCAAGAGGGCTTTCGCTACTCTGCCCGAGACGTCATGGTGCAACGTGCCTATCAAGAAAAAATCCCCGTGGTTCTAGGCTCCGCAACGCCCTCATTTGAGAGCTTGCATAATGTGAATGAGGGGCGTTATCAGCATTTACAATTGAAACAGCGCGCAGGCAAAGCGAGTTTACCCAGCATAAAATTATTGGATATACGGGGGGAGAAAATTCAAGAAGGCGTTTCTCGCCCACTTAAACTCGCGATGCAAAGCCGTTTGGAACAGGGGGGGCAAATTTTACTGTTTTTAAATCGTCGTGGTTTTGCGCCCATCTTAATGTGTCATGAATGTGGTTGGCAGGCCAGTTGCCCCAGTTGTGATGCCAATATGACGTTACACTCTGGACAAGCGCACCACTATTTACTGTGCCATCATTGCGGAGAACAGCATGCTGAACCAAGTGCTTGTCCAAGTTGTGAACAGCAAGAATCTTTTGTGCATGTCGGGCAAGGGACGGAACGGTTACAGGAAGCCATTCAGAACTGGTTCCCAGACTATTCCGTCTTACGAATTGACCGAGATACCACGCGCCGAAAAGGTCAAATGGCCGAACTAACCGGCATCGCGCAACGAGGCGAAGCCGATATTTTAATTGGTACGCAAATGTTGGCAAAAGGGCATCACTTCCCTAATGTCACGTTAGTGGGTATTTTAGACATTGACCAAGGGCTATTTAGTGCCGACTATCGAGCACCCGAGCGGATGGCACAGCTCATTATGCAAGTTGCTGGACGAGCTGGACGGGCGGAAAAAAAAGGGGAGGTTTTAATTCAAACCCATCAGCCAGAGCACCCTTTGTTTACCACTTTGATTACACAAGGGTATGATGGTTTTGCGCAAAAATCACTACAAGAGCGGATGGCTGCAAATTTACCTCCCTTCTGTTATCAACTACTTATTCGAGCGGAAGCAGGCAATGCGCAAGATGCCATGGACTTTCTACAATCTTTAAAAGCGGGCTTGGAATTAAATCTACAAAAAAACGACCACAGTCTGAGTAAAATACAGGATAATAAAACCCAAATTGAGTTCTGGGGACCTGTGTCCGCACCGATGCTACGCCGTCAAGGACGTTATCGTTTTCAGTTATTAGTTCAAGCAACCAAACGACAGGTGTTGCATCAATTAATGACTGAAATGCTGCCTCATATCTATAAAAGTCCGTTGGCACGTAAAGTACGATGGAGCTTGGATGTGGACCCTCAAGAGATGATGTAAATCGTATATGGAACCTTTCTTTTAAATAAGCTAAAATACCTATTTAAGGGTGAGGGTAATCGTATTAATATTATTTTTTAAATGGAAGAAAGAGTAAACATTATGAATATGAAGTGGATGAGTTTGGTTGCGGTAATGACCGTTGTTTCTGTGGGTTGTAGTGACTCGGAGCAGGAGTCGAGTAGTAAAGTGGCTTCAGATGCTGCAACGTCACCTTCGCTTGAGGTGGTAGAAGAGGCAAAAAGTCCGGTGGCGACTGGACAAGTTAAAACAGAGGAGCAAAAAGCCGCTCTTAAGGAGGTGTTAAGCTCGGCTGAAGGGATTCCGCCAGAAAAACTGGACTCTGAAGTAAAGAGTTTGGTGGCAAAAATTTCTGAAACTTCAGATATGTCGGAAGAAGAGGCTGCTAAGCTTGAGCGAGACTTAAAAAGTATTTTTCAAAAAGTTGAAGCAGAAAGACAGGCACAGTAGGCTTGTTTTAATGGTTTTACAACGATTTCACGCAATAAAAAAGGGCTTAATTTTAAGCCCTTTTTTATTGCGTTAGTAGCGTTGGGTTACGACTTATCCCTCTACTAAGTTCTTCTCTTGTTGGCGACGACGGTAAGCCATAAAGCCAACCATGCCTAAGCCGCCCATCATGAGAAGATAAGCTGATGGCTCCGGAATGGGAGAGGTTATTGCTTGAGATGTGGTGTATGTGAAGTTATCAACGGCAACAACGTCTTCAAAGTTCATAAATCCCGGTGTGCCTAAGTCGGTTAATGTCGCATAGGAGATGTAATCAAGCTCTGATGTAATCCCAAATGTGGTGCCATGATTGTCTCTTAATCCATCAGCAAGGGCGGTAATCGTTTGAGTACCTATAATGCTGTCTGTGTCATTATAAGCGGTCAGCTCCCAGTCATTTTCATTACCAGCAAAGTTAAATGCAAAGCTCGTTACATCACTGCTTACAAATGAGAAGGTCAGTGTTTCAAAGTCCATAATATGGGTTTGTAAGTAGTAACCAGAAATATCTGTTGAAAATTCGAGTACATCTGGGTTTGTAACAACATCAAGGGAACTGGAACCGATTCCGTCACGTCCGGTGCTAGAGAAGATAACGTCTTCGTATTCAAACGAAGCGAGTTGAGGTAGTATTATTATGGCTGGGTCTTCAAAATCAATTGTGGTTGTGTTGGCAAAGGCAGTGGGTGCCATAATGGCAAGCAGTGCAATGCCCCCAAGTTTGTAAATGTTCATGTCTGTTGCTCCATTGTGTTATTTTAGAATTCCCCTAAGGAATTATAGCGTATGTTTTTTTAAAATAGAATCTATTTTTTGAGAGCTTTGCACGAGAGGGGCGCGAGAGAGAAAAGAGAGAAAATTTGACTGATTGAGGCAGAAATCGCAGGGAATAGCGAGCTATTCGCAAGATTTTTAACAAAAATCAGGTATATTTTAGCCTTTTTTATCCGTGCATCCTCTCGTGCAAAGCTCTCTTTTTATAGAAACTTGTTGAATTGAGGTGGAAGATGCTCTTTACCGGCATCTAACAAATGTCTGTTTTATGAGCTTAAGGGATAAAGATTTCTATCTCCGCTTGTTCTGTTAATGCTTTTATATGCTCCGAAACTTTTTGAGTTTTGAATTGAGGCGTTAAGCCTCCGGCTAGAAACTCTTTCATATTTTCAAAGGGTGGGATGGTTCCTTTAGGGGTTCTTTCCAGTACTTCAAGTATGTGATAACCGTGTTCTGTTTTTATGATATCACTTAGTGTATTGAGAGGGATAGAGAAAGCCACTTGATCAAATGTTTCTGGCATATAGTTGCGCTCCATAATACCAAGGTTGCCACCTTGAGGGGCATTGGCATCTTCTGAGAGTGCTTTCGCGACCTCTGAAAAAGGCTCTCCATTTAGAATGCGTTGGCGAGCTTCAACTATTTTATTTCGATCATTTTTAACAATGATGTGTTGAACATGAGCGGTGTCTCTTTTAGTGGCAAATTGCCCCTTATTTTTTTCATAGAATGCTCGGAGCTCTTTTTCAGGTATTTTTGGATCTTTGAGGTCGTATTTTTTTAGGTACTCATCAATTTGAACTTGTCGTTTAATTTGCTCTTCATTTATAGTTTGATCGGGGTTGTTGTTGCGGTATTCAGTTATCGCCTTCTCAATCGCTTTCTCAAGGTTTGGTAAGGCTTCTTTTTGGCTGGCTTGGTAGATAAGTTCTACCGCAATAAACTTCTCTAAAATACCTTTTTGAAGAACCTGTTTTAAGTTGGCTGGTGGTTCTCCTTTGTTAAAGCGTTTGTACTTTTTTATACCTGCTTGAACTCGGGATTCAAGCAGGTTGCTATAAATTGGGACGCCATTTACTGTGGCGAGTACCATATTAGAAGGTGTACTTGATGGGGGGGGGTCAGATGCAAGAATTGACATTGGAAGCATTAGACAGTTGATAAGAGCGACTGTTTTAATAAAGTTTTTAAAGTGAGTCATCGTTTTTTCCTAGTTTTAAAGTGCTTTAATTTTATGAAAAGGTCTCTTTTCGTTTCTTTTAAATAAAAAAAGCGAGAATCATACGAATGGATTCTCGCTTTTTTTATTTTAAATAAATATCAGCGAAAAAGCCTTTTGATGCTTTAACGCTGAATCGTTCAGAGATTAATACCTGTCAAGTGTAAATGTCTCCTCACCATAGATATTAGTGACCGTGACACTTTCGGGATCATCACTAAAGTGAGCAATAATCATATTGTCATCCCACATGTACACGATTGAAGGAGGGGTACCATTTTGATCCACAAGCGTGGTTCCACCACCAACAACACCATACATTGAGTGACTGTCAACAAATCCACTGCCGATTAATACAACCATTGAACCATAAGGTGTATAGATAAAGCTGTGGGTTGCGATCATTTTAGGTGTAATGACAATTGGAATGGGGTTCGTGTGCTGGAACGCCTTCTTAATCGCAACATAGTAAGTTCCTGTAGCGAGTGTTTCCGGAAGCTTAAAGGTGAGTGATGTGCGATCAATTGTGATTGGCTCAACCATTGTAACGTTTCCATCTTGGTCTGTGATCATCACTTCTGAAGTATAGGTGAAGTTGTAAGGTTCACCATCTGCAGGCGTAATGAGTGCCGTATTAACAAAGCTGGTTCCTGTTGCTGTAATAATAACATCAGTACGCTCTGGTATGCTCTGTACGCTTAAGCTTGACAGTGTTGGCACAATAGCGGTGCTCACATTACCTGAGATGGTTGATGTGCTATCGGTATTTTGGTTCGTGATAGATGCGGCGCTTATATTGTTACCGTGACAACCCCAGCAGTTTGCATTGTTACCAATATGACCAAAATAGGCTTGTTCTTGCCCTACTTGGATGCCATCTCCAACCGCATCGAACTCGATGTTATGAAGTGTTGGTACATCGTGACAACGTTGACAAGACTTTATCTCATCTTGAATGGTCCCCGCTTGATTCGCACCGTCTTGGATATGACACCATGCACATTTACCTTCATTCGCAAACCCTGTTCCATGATGGTTTTCTACGTTAGTAAAGATGCCAATAGTGGTGGTTGTGCCATCTTGTAGGGTAAAGGCTTCTGGCGTGCCTCCTGTAGGTGCTCCTGCTAGTCCATCGCCAGTGTTGTGGCAGAAGTTACAGTTACCTGGGTTGGTTCCAGCTGAGCTGACAATACGGTCATCACCATCTGGCTTGCCGCTACGCCATGGCGTGATAGCTGAAGTTCCGTAGGTGCCAATTGTGACAGGAACTGTTTGACCAGGGTTTAGAGGATCGGGTTTTTTCCCAAGTAGGGTAACAGGGTCAACTCCTCGAACGATGCCACCATGACACTGGAAGCAGGTTCCCTCTTGTGCCCAAGGGGTTTTATGGTGAACGGAGGTATCACCAGCATTCCATACATGACAGTTTAAGCAGTTTCTGAAGTTTTGTACAATCTCCTGCTCACCGGTTGCAGGGTTCATAGCAAAGGTGTGGCAGTTGGTACATTTGAAGGAGGGGTCGATTGCACCATCGCCATCAATGTCTGGGAATGGTGGCCAGTCTGGTTGACCGTCAATCATTTCTCCAACTTTTTTATGGTGTCTATCCACATTTAATGCAGGGTTGACAGGAACGCCAATAGGTGCGTTTCCGCCATGACAGTTATTACATACATCTGGGTTTTGGAAAGAGAATACCGTATCAGGTATCCCGATATTTTGGTTAACAGGCGGCGGCGGCACTGCTGCCGATGCCATTGAACTTATGCCTAACAGAAAGGCAAAAGCGATTAGATGTTTTAGAATTTTCATTTTTCTATCCCTTTTTTAAAGCGAAGTTGTTTTAAAAAGTATTGCTAAGTTTAACTAATTTCTAGTGATAACTAGGGATTAGTTGGTTTGTGGGTGTTCGTTTGATATACCCCTCCCTCTATGGGCTATAAATTTGAACACCTACAATTGTTTTGTGTATTTGTTCTTTTGAGACTTTTTGCGTAATTTAACGTAAAAAAAGTCAAGAATTTAGTACACAAAATAATTCTACTTAATTTCAGACCAAATGACTACTGTTTATTTAAGTATTTTTGCTCAAGATGTTGTTGGGTCTTTTTTCGTTAAATTTCATTGAATTACGCTATGCGGTCATAGGGTTTTGTTATGGCTATTTTTGACGTTTAACTTGTTGAGAAAACGCCTCTAATGAGAGTTCAATATGCCTCGATTTATTACGGTTTGGGCCTTTAAGTTGTTCAGAACTCGCCCATGCATGACCGTGCACTACCTCGTAGGTAGCTGGAATTTTTTTATTTTGACGTTGTGCTTCGTAAGCGTTGAGCATGGTTTGAAAGCGGGTTTTTCCCATCAGCCCTTGCCCTCGGTTTTTATTGGCATGGGTTGCGCCAATGGCTTTGAGGTCTTTTAATACCTTTATGGGTTGATCGTAGATGAGTGTGAATCGTTCTACGTCCATCACGGGTTGACCAAAGCCTGCTCGAATTAAGGCGTCGCCAATGTCGTGCATATCAATAAACTGGTTAACGTGCTCTTGCTTTGGATCGGCTTCTTTCCATGCTTGGCGTAACTCTTTGAGGGTGTCGGGGCCAAAGGTGGTGAACATCAACAGTCCTTCGGGGCGAAGCACCCGTCTAAACTCTTGAAACACCGCGTCCAGGTCATCGCACCACTGCAACATCAGGTTACTGGTTATCAGGTCAATGCTTTGGTCTGCAAAGGGCAGTTGATAGGCATCGGCATTGATGGCGGTGGCGGCGGTTTTTTGAGTGAGGGTTTGACCGAGCGTTTTATTCAGTGTTTGGTTGAGTGCGTTGCCAAGCTGAGGAAAGCGAGCTTGTTTGAGGCGTGGTTGTGCTTGTTGCAACATGGAGAAGGAGAGGTCAATCGCAAAAATATTGGCATTTGAATAACGTGCAATCAGTTTTTCGGTTAAGAACCCCGTGCCTGCGCCAATGTCTAAAATGGTGTGTGTTTCAATGGTGGTAAGGCTCAAGCGTTCATCGACTCGATCGGCGACTGTTTTTTGCAGTACCGCGGCTTCATCGTAGCTGGGGGCGGCGTGACTGAAGTGCTGTTTGATGTGTTGGCGATTGAGCTTGGCAAGCGGGTTTGCAGTGGGGTCTGTCATGTTGTGGATGTTTAGCTCTGTAAGAATTCAATAATGGGGTTTGCGGTCGCCTCTGGGTGCGATCGAAAGGGCATGTGCCCAGCTTTGGGCAGTATGACCACTCGGGTATTACTCTGTTCGGGCGGTATTGTACTGTTTTTTAACACCATTTCTTGAATAAAATTGGCTGGGATGAGGGGGTCATTTTCGCCCAGTAACCAAAGGGTTGGTTGCGAGATATTGGACAGGTCTTTACGTAAATCCATCTCTTTGAGCAGTATTAATCCTTGTTTTAACCCTGTTAGGGTCGGTAGTTTGCAGGTTTTAAGCAGGGTAAAGAGTTGTTTGATGTGTTGCCGTGCATTTTCAGAGCCTTGCAGTTGCAGTTTCCAAAAGGTATTTAGGGTTTTAAGCGTTTCTTGCGTGATGGCACTCATAAAATCAGCCATTAATTTGGGAGAGATGCCATGTTGCCACTGGTCGTTTTGAGTGAACCTCGGCGTACTGGCCAAACAGATGAGTTTGTCGATCTGTTGTGGGTGTTGGAGTGCCATTTTTTGCGCCAGTAGTCCGCCCAGTGACCAACCAAGTAGGTGGGTTTTTTCAGGTAAAACGGCTTGAATGGCTTCTATCCATGCTGCTTCTAGCGCTTTAGGGGCAGAACTTAATGTTAAGGGTTCGCTTTTACCAAACCCAGGGAGTTCGATTAGAGTGACGGTAAAATGCGGGGCGAGGTAGTGCTCTGCCCACTCACGCCAGTGGGCGTTTTGTGCTGCCCAGCCGTGCAGTAGGCATAGGTTGGGGCCTTGTCCAAAGGTTTCGGTATTGAGCATGTTTTTTTCTGTTTGCAAGGGGCTCAATTTATGTTTCTATGATATCGTGGGATATGTTTTATCATCTCCCGCCTCTCCCGCCTCTCATACCTCCGCGGGTATGACAGACAAAGCATTGTCGTTGTTGAAATGTTTGGGTTTCGTGGTGTACGTTATTGCCTCTTCTTGGAGGGCCTGTGACACGGCTGACCGGGTGGCACTGTAAGCAGTTTCTAAAGGGCTCAATGATAAAGCGCTCTCCTGTGGCCGGATCTAAGCGAAATACATGACATGAAAGGCATTGGTAAGGTGAACCTGTATTATTGGCTCCAACGGCATTGGGTGCCTTTGATTGAAATAGGGGCGGGATAGTTGAGTTAATAAGCTGGTGGTGGCGATCTCGATTGTTTTTTTGTAGCATGGGGTAGGCTGTTATGTCATCATGACACGTTCGACACTGTGGCTCACTGGGCTCGCCGATAAAAATTTGTTTTCCTTTTGCGTGACTTAAGGAGCTAAGAGTAAGAAAAGCCATTAAGATAAGGTGGAGGGTATACTTGAGCGGAAGTGTATGCATGTAGATTATTCCTCGAGTTATTTTTTGGATGTGGTTACAGATTGAAAAACATTCATGCTAAAGGCGAATAGTATTGAGAAATCATTGAGAATTATTGTACTTTAATAGTTGCTTTAGATCAAGAGAGTGGCTTTCTCCTTAAAATTTATAAGTGTTCTTGGCCATTTTTGAGGGCGTTGAGCAATTGAGCTATATTATTTGTGGTGTGTTGTGCGCTAAGCGTTACACGTAACCGTGCCTGCCCTTTTGGTACAGTCGGTGGGCGAATGGCACTGACCCAGAAGCCTTGTTGTTTTAGGTATTCGCTCCACGCTAATGCCGTTTCGCTCTGTTTTAAGATAATGGCTTGAATTGGGCTGGGCGAGTCAATTAGGGTTAAGCCGATTTGCCGTGCGCCTTGGCGAAATTGTTGGACGTGGTTTTGTAGGGTTTCACGTGACGTTGTTGCATTTTGTACGAGTGTTAAGGCTTCTCGAATGGCGAGCGCATTTAGGGGTGACATGGCGGTGGTGTAGATATAGGGACGGGCGAATTGAATGAGGGATTCGACTAAAGTCGCCGAACCTGCCACAAATGCGCCCGAGCATCCAAAGGCTTTGCCGAGTGTGCCCACTTGGATGGTGTTTTCATCGGGCGCTAGGCCAAAATGTTCAAAACAACCTCTGCCTTGTTCGCCTAATACGCCAAAACCGTGCGCATCATCAACCAGTAACCACGCTTGGTATTGTTTTGCGAGGGCTTGAATCTCGGGCAAGGGAGCGATGTCGCCATCCATGCTAAACACGCCGTCGGTTACAATTAAATTTATACCCCTCAAGGGGGTACTGAAAAGAGCCCCCCCCTTAGTTTGAACGCTGTTTTTTAGTCGCCGTTCCAGTGCGTTCATATCAAGATGTGGATAGCGTTTGAGCGTGGCGTTTGAGTGTTGTGCGCCATCAATGAGCGAGGCGTGACTGAGTTTGTCGGCGATGATGACGTCGTTTGGTTGCATTAGGGCTTGCTGTACCGCTAGATTCGCCATGTAACCAGTGGAAAAGAGCAATGCGCGTTCGGTGCCGAGCCAGTCGGCAATTTCATCCTCTGCGAGATGGTGGTGCAAGTGATGGCCTGTCACGAGATGTGCCGCGCCAGAACCATAGCTGGTCTCTTCGGTTTGTAGGGCGTTTATTAAACGCTGTTTTATACGAGGATGATTGGCAAGACCTAGGTAGTCATTGGAGGAGAAGTTAATGACGTTTAGCCCGTTGATTTGCATTTGGACGCTTTGTGCCGAGGTGGCAAGCGGTCGGCTACGATACAGCGACTGTTGTTTGCGTTGGGTTAGCAGCGGTTGAAAACGATCGTGTATCGACATGGAAAAATACGCTTAAGCCGTCAGTTCGGTGGCTTGTTCGGCTATTTTACGGGCGGCCACTTCTGCTTTACGGTTTTGTTGCATCTGAATGCCGAGCTTGGCAAACAGTTGCACATCGTGATCGGACTCTGGATTGTCGGTGGTCAGCAGTTTATCGCCATAAAAAATGGAGTTGGCGCCTGCCATAAAGCAGAGGGCTTGGGCTTCATCGCTTAAACTCATGCGCCCTGCGGACAGACGTACATAGGTTTGTGGCATCACAATCCGCGCAGTGGCGATGACGCGAATAAATTCAAACGAATCGGTTTTGCCTTTCATGTGCGCCAAAGGCGTGCCTTCGATGGGTACTAATAAGTTAATCGGCACAGAGTGTGGATGCACGCGCATGGTGGCGAAGGTTCGCAACAATTCGGCGCGGTCTTTGTGCTGTTCGCCCATGCCAATAATGCCACCCGAACAGACGTTAATGCCTGCTTGTTGCACTTTGTCGATGGTGTCGAGGCGGTCTTGATAGTTGCGGGTGGTGATGATTTTTGGGTAGAAGGCTTCGGAGGTGTCTAGGTTGTGATTGTAATAATCTAAGCCGACTTCTTTGAGCTGTTGCACTTGTTCATCATTGAGCATACCAAGCGTGAGGCAGGTTTCGAGGCCTAGTGCTTTCACCACTTTGACCATTTCTAAAACACGTGGAAAATCTTTTTTGTTTGGATTACGCCATGCCGCGCCCATACACAAACGAGTCGCCCCACGCTCTTTAGCCACCAACGCTTGTTCGATAACGGCTTGCACTTCCATCATCTGCTCTTTTTCAAGATTGGTTTGGTTGCGAGCGCTTTGCGAGCAGTAAGAACAGTCTTCGGCACAGCCCCCAGATTTAATATTCACTAGGGTGCTGGTCTGTACTTCATTGGGGTTAAAGTGCTGACGGTGAACCGTTTGGGCTTGAAACATTAGGTCGTTAAACGGTTGATCCATCAGGGTACGAATCTCTTCAAGTGTCCAATCGTGTCTTATTTGCCCAGAAGTGTTCATGTGGTTCTCTTTTTTGTTCTATCCTTTAAAGCGTATTATTATAGCCTTAGTGTTATCGAATAGGGGGGGGAGAAAATTTGAATTTTTTAGAAAAATGGATTTTACCTCCCACCTGTGTGGTATCGGGCGAGTCCGCAGAGCGGTTTGATCTCTCTTCTGCGTTGCTTCAAACATTGAAACAACCTGATGCGGTATGTCCTGTTTGTTGTGAACCCAGTTTGAAACAGGGGGGGGAGAAAAATTTATGTGGCGCTTGTTTGACCACGCCTCCTGCATTTTGTCAGACGCAAGTGGGGTTCTATTTTGAGGGGGTGTTAACGCAATTGGTGTATGGACTTAAATACCATCAAAAATTGGAGTACGCACGGCTGTTAGCTGAAATGACTGTGGAATCATTTGATGTCACCGGTGTTCAGGTGTTGGTTCCTGTTCCGCTTCATCCATTAAGGCGACGGGATCGTGGCTACAATCAAGCCGAGTTAATTGCGAAAGAGCTAGGAAAGCGTTTAGCGATTCCTGTGTTAAGTAATGGGATTTTGCGTATTAAGAATACGCCTTCGCAAACCCATTTAAACGCCAAACAACGCCGTAAAAACTTGGTGAATTCGTTTGAAATAAAGACGGACGCGTTGGCTGAATTCTCGCATATTGCCCTAGTGGATGATGTCATTACCACTGGCGCAACCATGCAGGTATTGGCCGAGTGTCTTCAGAAAGAGACTGGCATTGAAAAAATTCAAGCGTGGGCAATCGCTAAAACAGAGTGAGCCCTTTGCTTAATTGAGTATGGCAATGTACTTTAGGAGTGCTTTTGTTCTTCTACATAGTTCTTTAACACGTCATTAACACGAGACTGCCAGCCCTTACCCGTTGATTTAAAGTAGTCTAGAATTTCAGCAGAAAGTCGAATGCTAATAGCCTCTTTTGGGTTTTCTAATTTAGGGCGACCACGGCGAGCGGCTAAAATACCTTGTAATGCTTCAAATTCATAAGCGGGTTTTGCCTGTTTAAAATCATCTTCCATCCATTCAGGATTTTCAGAGTCTATTTTTTCAGGATCTATTTTTAATGTATTTTTCATAAAGATTCACCTCTCGTTTATTGGCTTTTCGTAAACTAATGACACGCATGATTTCATTGTGTTTGGGGGTAAAAACCAAAACGTATAATCGTTGTTGAATATAGCCAATTGCAATAAAACGGAGCTCTTGATAGTCAAATCGTAAATCAGGTTTAATAAAGGCTAGTTCCAGTTCAAATTCATATGCTAAATCAAAGCTGATGCCACGAGTTTCGATATTCCGTTGATTTTTGGCTTCGTCATATTCTATTTTCATGCCTTTATTGTATATACAATAAAGGCAGAATTCAAGAGGGAGGGGGAAATGGTTATCGTCGAATCGCTTTTAACCACTTCCATAAATTAAACAGGCTGGCTAAGGAGCTTGCGACATAGGTCATGGCGCAGGCCAGTAGGATTTTATGTGCCGCTTTTTGATCTTGTGCATTTAGGTATTCGCCCTCTTTGAGTAGTGGCAGGGCGCGTTTAAAGCTGGCATCAAATTCAACGGGCAGGGTGCTTAGGTGAATCATGACGGGCACGCCCATGGCAATAAAACCGGCGGCAAATGCCATAATGCCAATAATGGGGGAGTGGGTGAGTGGGATTAAAATAGGCGTGGCGAGCAGTGCCATGCCGGCAAATTTTTGCATGATGGCGGCGCGTTCAATTAAGGCGGTTCGTTGTTTAAGTTCTGGATAATGGGCTTGGTCTTGTAAGGCGTGGCCAATTTCATGGGCAACGACGGTGATGGCGGTCAGTGAGTTGGTGTGTGCGTATGCGCTGGAGATGCGCACCACTTTGTCGATTGGATCGTAGTGATCGCCCTGGTCGGTCTCTTCAATGGTGACCCCTTCCAGTTTGAGTTTTTTCACTAAATGTTCCGCAAATTGCAACCCTGTTCCAGGAATATCTGGATGCGGTTGGTTGTGCTTTTTTAAGATGTGCTTGGTCCATAGGCTGGGAAGCATGGTGAGGAGAAACAGCAGGATAACGCCAATAATCAGTATGCCCATTTACGTTACTCTTGATTGGTTTTTTTGGGCGTGGTTGGGGGAGTGCCGCACTGTGTGAGCGGTTGTCGATAACTGGCATAGGCAATGGGTTCTTTTAACAGAGCAGTGCTGGCAAACGCTAGGGTTTCGGGTGTTAGGCAACTGACCCGTGCGGCAGGGCTGGGAATGGCATCGTCTTTCATCTGCCACGCACTCTGTTGTCCCGGTAGTAGTGGGATGGCTTGGTACTGCCAACCTGTGGGGTTTAAGAATTGCGTCAAAATGGTTTTTTCGAGTGTGTTGAGTGTCGCGAATAGGGGTGAGTTTGGTGCAGTATGAACGCTTTGCCAATCTTTTAGGCCTTGATAGATAAAGGCGTAATCTTCCAGTGTGGCTCTGCCCATCGCGTTGCCTTGTTCTGAAAGGGCACGAGGTGGATTTTTTTGCAAAATAAGTTGGCTCAGTCGTTTGGCAAGAGCGTCGCCTTTTTGGTGATAATGCGACTGTTTTAGGGTTTGATAGGCTTGTGCATAGGCGGATAAAATCAAGCCATTCCAGCCTAAGATGCTTTTGCTGTCAACGGGAATCTGTTTGGCTGGCACTTGCAGTGCTTTTTGAATGCGTTGCCATCTGATTTGAGAGAGTTTGGGGGGCGGAAAGGGGAGCCAGCCGAACTCATAAGGTGCGGGTTGTTGTAACTGCCAAGCGGTTTGAATCAGCGCAAAGTCTTCTGGAAGGAGGGCTTGTTGTAATGCCTCTTTAGACCATAAATAGTCCCCGCCTTCTCGATGATGGCGATCAATTGCGGATTGACTGCTTTGATAGAGTTGGGTGGTGGGGTTGTAGAGGTGCTGCTCTAAATAGGTGAGCGTTTGTTGTGCGGTCTTTAGGTAGTCTTGGCGCTGAAAACGTTCGCTGGCCTGAAAGTAGAGCTTGGCAAGTAGGGCGCTGGTATACGCCATTTTTTCAAAATGGGGCGTTTGCCATTCAGGATCAATGGTGTAGCGATAAAAGCCACCGTGAATGTGATCGACTAAATGTTGCGACTGCATCTGATCGAGCGTGAGCTGTAACCACGCTTCGGTCTCTTCAGGAAGGTTTGGTGTGTTGATCAGGCTTTGCAGTAACGGCGCATTGGGAAATTTAGAACTGCCCATTCGACTGGTTAATCCACCGCTGAAGTCATCTTTTTGCAAGGTAAGTTGTTGCAGTAGTTGGTGTTGAAATTGTGCCGCACTGAGTGGTTTAGGAAGCGCGGGTTGATAGGGGGGGATAAAATTTTGAGCGAGCGTTTGAATGCGCTTGGGTTGTTGATTCCATAGGGTAATAATATTGGCGAGCGTGGTATTGAAGTCTTGATTGTTTAAGTAGATAAAGGCGGCAAAAGGGGTGCCCTCTGGGGTAAGTACCACGTGTTGCGGCCAGCCCGCTTGCCCAGTGGCGCGTTGTGAAAACGCAATTAAGACTTTGTCGATCTCTGGGTTGAGCTCTCGATCAATTTTGACCGCAATAAAGTGCTGGTTAAGTGTGTTAGCAGAGTTCGAGTTAAGGTAGCTTTCACGATGCATGACATGACACCAGTGGCAGGAGAAATAGCCGCTGGAGATAAAGATGAGTTTGTTTTCCGCTTTGGCTTTTTGTAACACATCGGCGCTCCAGTCTTGCCAGTTTACTGGGTCTTGACCGTGCATGGCTAAATAGGGGCTGTTGTGTTGATACAGTGCGTTTTTAAGACTGGCAACCACTTGAAAAGAGAGCGTGGCTAAGAGCAAAATAAGAAAACTTTGTGTTTGCCATTGGCGACAAAAAGAGAGGCGCATAACGGCTGGTTTAAGGCGGTTATTTATCCTCTTTTGTGGGTTGAGACTCGGTATTGTCGGATCGTGTTGTCGGTGACTCATTGGACGGGTCTCGTTTTGAATCGGCGTCTTTCTTTTTTTGATACTGCTTATCGAGCGCACTCATGTCAGAATCCATCTTATCAAATTCACCGTCCCAATCAAAATCATCGTCTACTTGATCTTGGTAACGGTCATCAAAATCGTATTTTGCTGAGGCATCGCGTGAAGGCGCAGGGCTGTTTGGTTCAGGCTCCTTAGGGGGGGGAGAATTTTCAGTATCTTGATCTTTGTCTTTATCTCTTGCTGCACGTCGTTTCATGACGTAAGCACCTACCAGTAAGCCAACTTCAAACAGGAGCCACATTGGCACTGCAAGCAGGGTTTGAGAGATAAGGTCAGGGGGGGTGAGCAACATTCCGATGATGAATGCGCCCACAATAATATAAGGGCGTGAGTGGCTGAGTTTTTCTGCGGTGGTCATGCCCGTTAGAATCAGTAACACGGTGACAATGGGCACTTCAAACGCGATGCCGAAGGCAAAAAACATTTTGATCACAAAGTCTAAATAGAGCGAGATATCGGTCGCAATGGTCACGCCTTCGGGCGCGGCTTGGGATAAGAAACCGAAGACTAATGGAAAGACCACGTAATAAGCAAACAGACCGCCTGCGTAAAACAGAAAGGAGCTAAAAAAGAGAATGGGGGCAATCAGCTGCTTTTCGTGCGAGTAGAGTGCGGGAGCAATAAATCGCCAAATTTGATAGAGCACATAGGGCATAGCAAGATAGATGGCTAAAATAAAACTTAACTTAAACGGGGTTAAGAAAGGGGAGGCAACGCCCATTGCAATCATGCTGGTGCCTTCAGGCAGGTAGCGAGTGAGCGGTTCTGAGATATAAAGATAGATCTCATTGGCGAACGGAAACAGCATGAAAAACAGCACAATAATAACCAAAATACCACGGGTTAAGCTGCTCTTGAGATCCAGCAAGTGCTGAACGAGACTCATTTCTTGATCATTGGGGGGGAGCGCAGAGTTGCTCATAGCGTTTGTTAACTTTTATTTGGTATCAGAAGGTATTTGAGCAACGGGTTTTTGCTCATCTTGTTGTGTGGTATCGGCCGTTTTTGCCACGTCTTTTATTTTAGGCTGGGGGGGGGCTTGATTAAATTGACTGCGTGGGGGCTCTTTCGTTTGGGTTTCACTGCCAAAGCTAGGACGCTGTAACTCATCGAGCTTAAGGTCTTGGTTAAAATCAAGTCCTGACTGCAACTGGTTGTTAATTTGATTGATCTGTTGTTGTTGCTCTTCAAAGTTAACCGACTCTTTAAAGTCTTTCAGGGTGTCTTGTACTTGAGCGTCTTGTTTTACCGAATTAATAAAACGACGAATCCGTCCCGTTAGGCGGCCAATTTTACGTGCCACCTCAGGCATGCGTTCAGGTCCAATGACCAGTAACGCAATGATGAGGACGAGAAAAACTTCAAGAAAGCCAATATCAAACATTTAAGTACGCCTTGTGAAAGAAGCTGGCAACAGGAGAACGGTTATCAACCATCGCCTATACTTTGTCTTTTTTACTGTCGGCTTTCGTTTCTGCCGCAACATCAAAGACATTTTCACCGTCTTTTTTCTCTAATGTTTGTGTATTGTCCTCTTTTTTATCTTTATCGTCTTCGTCTTTAACGGCTTTTTTAAAGCCTTTGATGGCACTGCCTAAATCGCCACCTACATTTTTAAGGCGTTTTGCGCCAAAAAGAACCAATACGATTGCTAAAATAATAAGTAACTGCCAAATACTGATGCCCATTAGGGTCTCCATTTTGATTGATGTAACGCAATTTTACGTTAGATTGTTGTGATTGTCGAAAATCATACCAGAAAATACATTAGTAATTGATTAACTGTTTTTATGTGTTCATAACGAACTTGAGCGGTTACGAAGGTTTGTTACCCAATAAATGTATGTGAAGGTGAAAAATTTCTTGCCCCCCCGATTCACCAGTATTGATTTGCGTTTTAAAGCCATCCAGTCCTTGTGCCTGTGCTAGCTGGGGAAGCAGTAACATCATATGCCCCATGCAATCTTTGTCTTCAGGCGTGAGGTCAAACAGGGTTGGAATCGGCTTTTTAGGAATAATCAGAAGGTGTACGGGTGCTTTAGGGTGGATGTCATTAATGACAATGCACTTATCATCTTCATACACAAATTCAGTAGGAATCTCTTTATCAATGATTTTGCTAAACAGTGTTTTCTCTTCCATGATGCGGTTCTACCTTTTCTTAAAATAACGTTATTTTATGAGGTTCTATTGGCTTTTTCATCATGCCCAGAAAGTCCAAATCGACGTTGTAGCTCTTTGGTTACGTCGTCGCTCGACAAGTTTTCCGACGCTAATAATACCATGGTATGAAACCATAGGTCGGCAATTTCATAGACAAGGTGTTCTTTGTTTTCAGGGCTATTATGGTGCGCTAAATCTTTGGCGGCCATAATGGTTTCAGCGCTCTCTTCACTGACTTTTTTGAGAATTTTTTCAACGCCTTTGCTGTATAAGCTGGCAACATAAGAGCTGTCAGCGGATTCGGCTTTTCGGGCTTCCAATACCGCATCCAGTTGTTTTAATATATCACTCATAATCGAACCTCAATGCCTTTTGCTTGCATGGCTTCTTTGGCCTCTTGCACGGTGTGTTGTCCAAAGTGGAAAATGCTGGCGGCCAATACCGCTTCGGCATGGCCTTCTAATATCCCCTCACAAAGGTGCTCTAATTCACCAACCCCACCGGATGCGATGACGGGAATTTGGATGCTGTCCGAAATGGCGCGCGTGAGTTCAAGGTCAAAGCCACTTTTAGTGCCGTCTCGATCCATGCTGGTGAGTAGGATTTCACCTGCGCCTAAGGATTCCATTTTTTTTGCCCACTCAATGGCATCAATACCGGTCTCTTTACGCCCGCCATGGGTGAAAATCTCCCAGCGATTCTCTTCATCGTCGGCACTGACTTTTTTGGCATCAATGGCGACTACGATGCATTGTGAGCCAAAGGTATCACAGGCTTCT
>Ga0256840_1002085_pt1 | contig 17956 bp, 20 predicted proteins | sample 355202metaG_FD_185969 | JGI IMG/M metagenome (GOLD analysis project Ga0256840, IMG submission 185969) | Hydrothermal vent microbial communities from Mid Atlantic Ridge, Atlantic Ocean - 355-202 | ecosystem: Environmental > Aquatic > Marine > Hydrothermal vents | place: Atlantic Ocean: Mid...
TTTCTGCTCAAACTATCTCAAGAGGCGCATAGCCAGCTACGGTCGCAACCAGCATCCTGCTTCGAGCGACACTTGCACATCCGTGTGCTTCGTAACGATTGAGATGGTTTGAGCAGGGATAAAAAAGTCAGTAAGGTGGGTGGGTTATTTGTTGCTGGTTGCCTAAAGACCGGCAGCACTTTTTAGTGCATCAACTTTATCTGTTTTTTCCCAAGTAAAGGAATCTTCAGTTCGACCAAAATGTCCATATGCTGCAGTTTTACGGTAAATAGGTCTTAATAAATCTAACTGAGCAATTAAGCCTTTTGGTCTTAAGTCAAAAAGCTCTCGAACAATAGTTTCTAATCTATCTTCAGCAATTTTTCCAGTACCAAAAGTTTCAATTGCAACTGAAGTAGGTTCTGCAACTCCAATAGCATAAGACAGTTGAACTTCGCATCGATCTGCAAGGCCGGCTGCAACAACATTTTTAGCAACATATCTGGCCATATAAGCGGCTGACCTATCAACCTTTGATGGATCTTTTCCAGAAAAAGCACCCCCACCATGCCGAGCCATACCGCCATAAGTATCGACAATAATTTTACGACCCGTTAAACCACAGTCACCTACCGGCCCACCAATAATAAACTGGCCTGTTGGATTTATAAAATACTTAGTATCAGCATGTAGCCACTCTTTAGGTAAAGTCGGCAAGATAATTTCATCCATGACCGCTTCTTGCAATTCTTTTCCACCCACTTCTGGTGAATGCTGCGTTGATAAAACAACGGCATCAATGGCGACTGGTTTATGGTTTTCATAACGAAATGTTATCTGACTTTTGGCATCAGGACGCAACCACGACAAGGTTTTATTTTTACGAATCTCAGCATGACGTTTAACTAATCGATGAGAGAATGTAATGGGTGCTGGCATTAGTACATCTGTTTCATTACTTGCGTAACCAAACATTAAACCTTGATCGCCCGCACCTTGCTCATGATCATCACTATCATCTACGCCCATAGCAATATCACTAGACTGCTTGCCAATTGCATTAAGTACAGCACAGGTTTTACCATCAAACCCTACATCACCATTATCATAACCAATCTCACAAACAACATCTCGGACAAGCTCTTCAGTATCGACCCACGCATCCGTTGTTATTTCACCGGCTAAAATAACCATGCCTGTTTTAACCATCGTTTCACATGCAATTCTTGACTTAGGATCTTGTGCTAACAAAGCATCAACGACCGCATCTGAAATTTGATCAGCAACCTTATCTGGGTGACCTTCTGATACAGATTCTGATGTAAAAATATAATTATTACTCACTACAATCTCCTATAAATCAACACATTAGCCTGACGACTAGTCATACCATTATTACTATCTACAAAAACAAAAAAGGCCGCTGTGTGCGGCCTCTCTATTATTATGGTGGGCCCTCCCAGACTCGAACTGGGGACCTGCCGATTATGAGTCGGATGCTCTAACCAACTGAGCTAAGGGCCCGAAAACGTTTTAGTTTTCACCATCAAGAAAACAACGTAATTGCTCTGACCTTGATGGGTGTCTTAATTTTCTTAGTGCTTTGGCTTCAATCTGGCGAATCCGCTCACGCGTCACATCAAACTGCTTACCAACCTCTTCTAATGTATGGTCTGTATTCATATTAATACCAAAACGCATACGTAAAACTTTAGCTTCTCTGGCCGTCAATCCACTCAATACATTTTGAGTAGATTCACAAAGCCCCGCAATTGTAGCAGATTCTACTGGAGAAAGAACCTTCCCATCTTCAATAAAATCGCCTAAATGTGAATCTTCATCATCACCAATCGGTGTTTCCATTGAAATAGGCTCTTTAGCAATTTTTAATACCTTACGAACCTTATCTTCGGGCATTTCCATACGCTCAGATAGCTCTTCTGGTGTTGCTTCTCTTCCTTTTTCTTGCAAAATTTGCCTTGAAACCCGATTAAGCTTATTAATCGTTTCAATCATGTGAACAGGAATACGAATTGTTCTTGCCTGATCAGCAATTGATCGCGTTATAGCCTGTCTAATCCACCAGGTTGCATAAGTTGAAAACTTATACCCTCGACGGTATTCAAATTTATCAACAGCTTTCATTAACCCAATATTTCCTTCTTGAATTAAATCTAAAAACTGTAATCCACGGTTTGTATATTTTTTAGCAATAGAAATAACCAGCCTTAAATTAGCCTCAATCATCTCTTTCTTTGCTCTTCTTGCTTTTGCTTCACCCACCGACAATCGACGATGAATATCTTTCAAATCAACAATATGCAGGCCCTCTGCTTTTTCTATTTCCGCCAACTCTTTCTGAGCTCTGCGAATTTCGGCCTCATTATTTTTTAACACTTCAGAGAAGCTATGCCCATCTAGATACGGATCCAACCACGTACTGTCCACTTCATTTGAAATAAAGCTTCCGATAAATTCTTTTCGTGGCATTTTAGCTTTTCTAACGCAAATATCTAAAATGATTTTTTCTTTACTTCTAACACCGGCAACCACTGGTTTAAACATGGCCAGCATTTTTTTCATGTAAGGCGGCGTCCATTTAAATTCAGTAAAAACAAGCGCTAACTCATCCAATGCTGCTACAGACTTATCCGCACTATACCCATGCTTTGAGACGGTATCTGTTGCTGTTTTTAACGCTTTTTTAAGCGACTCAACCTTTTCCCTAACCTCTTCATAGGTTACTCCTTTAACCTCTTCCTCATCATCTTCTTTCGCTGCCGCAGCTGCCGCAGCTACCGCCTTAGGGTCAAATTCTGGCTCATTTAAATCAACTAAATCAGAAAGTAAATCATTTAACCGTACGGTAGATTCTTCATCCACAATAGACTCAAAAGAAGCAATAAACGATTCAACTACACCTTTTGATCGAGCAAGCGCCTGAATAATTTGACGTTGCCCAAACTCTATTCTTTTTGCAATGCTTAACTCTTCTTGTCGAGTCAACAACTCAACAGAACCCATTTCACGCATATACATCCGCACTGGATCTGTAGTACGACCAAACTCACTGTCAACAGATGCAAGCGCAGCCACTTCCGCAGCGGCATCATCATCATCTGAAGTAACCGCCGTATCAGAAGTCAATAATGAATCTGCATCAGGCGCAACCTCATGCACTTGAATACCCATATCAGAGATCATACTAATGATATCTTCAATTTGCTCAGGGTCAACAATATCACTTGGCAAATGGTCATTTACTTCCGCGTAAGTCAAATAGCCTTGCGCTTTACCTTTTGCTATTAATTGTTTAATTTGAGATTGTTGTTGTTCTTGATTCATTCTACGCCCACAAAATGCATTAAATAGCCAGTTCAACTGAACAGGAAATTATACCACCAAAAATACAATCCAGCCAAGCTATATTCTTTTTACCAACATTTTTCCTAGCAACTTCCTTTCTTCCTGATCCAAGCCACTTTCCCTTTCCCTTGTTAGCAACTCATTAAGCTGACTTTCTTCCGCTTGCAACAACATCAAATCAACAGCTCCTAAAAACTCAGCCTCCACTCCCTTACTTAGAATAAAAAAATCCCAATTAATCAGTGTATTAACCACCTTCTCATTTGCTGTCCCCCTAAAATATTCCATCAAAACAGCAGAACTACTAGGTTTAATTTCCTCAATAGCCAACAATACATCCTTCAACACATCCAAACCTGGAAATGACATTGTCGACAAATCTAACTCCCTCTGTTCAAAAACATCAATCAACTGCGGACTCTGCAATAAATGTGCAACAACAATTCGCACAGGAGATGCTTTCGACTTCTTTCCCTTAGAAATCATCTGCCGCGGGATCAAACTTTCATTAAGCATAGCAGGCTTTTTCGAAATATCCAGAGCACCTCCCACACCCTCTCCAGACAACCGACCAAACATCATTTCTCGAAAAAATCCGGCTGGTATCTTTTCTATATACGGCCTAGCATTAGACATTAACGCCGACTGCCCCTCAACCGTATCAAGATTAATATCTCGACTCAAATAGCCAAAAAAATAATCAGACAAAGCTTCAGCACCTTCTATCTGCTCTTCAAAGCCCGCAATACCTTGCTCTCTAATCAATGAGTCTGGATCATACCCCTCTGGTAGAAATATAATACGCACTTGCCTGCCATCTTTTAAGCTTGGAAAAGCCTCTTGAACAGCTTTCCACGCGGCCTTTTTCCCAGCAGCGTCCCCATCAAAACAGAAGATTATCTCTGAAGTAAATCGAAATAATAAATCTAAATGAATCTTTGAGGTCGCCGTCCCCAAAGCAGCAACAGAATAAAAAATGCCAAACTGAGCAAGAGCAAGAACATCCATATACCCTTCGACTATCAAAATCCTTTTTGGCTTAGAGTCCTTCTCTAAAAGCTCGCTTAATCCATAAAGCTCCCTGCCTTTAGAAAATACACTGGTTTCTGGGGAATTTAAATATTTTGGCAAAGAATCATCCAGAACCCGAGCTCCAAACCCTATAATACGCTTTCGCTTATCTCTTATAGGGAACATCAACCGCCCCCTAAACCGATCATACCCACCACCATCATCTTTACTGATGAGCAATCCAGCATCCACCAACAATTTATGCTCAAACCGTGACGCTAGCGAATCCCATTCATTAGGAGCATAACCCAAGGAGAACTCTCTCGCTATATCCCCACTCAAGCCTCTGCGTTTTAGGTATTCAACGGCAGCAACACCCTCTGGGTTATTTCTTAACTGCTCAACATAAAAAACTGCCGCCTGCTCTAAAATTGAATATAGCGCACTATAATCTTGCTTCTGCTGTCGATATTCCACCGCCTCTCTAGGCACCTCGATCCCAACAAAGCCAGCAAGATCCTCTATTGCTTCAACAAAGTCCAAGTGATTGAACGCCATCAAAAAACTGATAGCATTTCCTCCAGCCCCACAGCCAAAGCAATGATAGAACTGTTTTTTTCGATTGACGGAAAAACTCGGTGATTTTTCAGAATGAAAGGGACAACGAGCAACATAACTACTCCCAGCCTTTTTTAGAGGAACATGCGAATCGATCAGATCAACAATATCAACTCTTACCAAAAGATCGTCAATAAACTCTCGCGGAATTCTGCCAGACATACCCAGCCCCACTACTCAGTTTTAATCACTTAAGCGCCAAGCTTAGCCTTAATCACTGAGCTTACAACAGACATATCAGCACGCCCTAACATTTGAGGTCGCAATATCCCCATCACTTTCCCCATATCTTTAATAGACTCGGCAGAAGTCTTAGACACAGCCTCAACAACCATTGCTTCAATTTCTTCCTGAGTGAGCGCTTTTGGCAAGAAATCTTGGATAACCAAAATTTCAACTTCTTCAATCTCAGTCAAATCAGTTCGCCCAGCCTCATTAAACTGCCTAATCGACTCTCGCCGCTGCTTAAGCATTTTATCTAAAGTGACAATAATTCGCTCATCATCAAGCTCCACTCGTTCATCAACCTCAATCTGCTTTATAGCAGCTAGGATCATACGAATTATTTTTAAACGCTCCTTGTTTTTGGCTCTCATAGCCAGCTTCATATCATCCTTGATACGATCCTTTAATAAACTCATAGCAAGCCTTAATTAAAGTTGTGGACGTCCACGACGAAGGTTTTTTAAAGCATAACGCTCACGTGCTAATTTTTTCAAATGACGTTTAACGGCTGCAGCACCTTTACGTTTACGTTCTGCAGTTGGTTTTTCATAAAACTCACGGCTACGCACTTCTGATAAAACCCCCGCCTTCTCACATGAACGCTTAAAACGACGGATCGCGATATCAAATGGCTCGTTTTCTCTTACTTTTACTGATGGCATTATAATGACCTGATTATGTTAAAATACGGTTTTATGGGTTGGGTGATAATTTCTATTATCTACACTAGACCCAGAAAGAACTCTCAATTATACCCATAAATTTGATTTAATCAAAAACAATGTACATTTTAGGCATAGAATCTTCTTGCGACGAGACTGCAGTCGCTATTTACCACTCAACAAAAGGCTTAATTCAGCACAATCTGTATAGCCAAGTTGAAATGCACAACGAATATGGTGGGGTTGTTCCTGAACTGGCATCACGTGACCATATTCGAAAGCTAGTTCCTTTAATCAAAAAAACCTTAAAAGAAAGTCACCTGACTCAGCAAGATATTGCTGGCATTGCCTATACTGCAGGGCCGGGACTTATGGGAGCCTTATTAGTAGGAGCCTCTACGGCAAAAAGCTTGGCATGGGCATGGCAAATACCCGCTATTGCTGTACATCATATGGAAGGACACTTACTTGCCCCCATGCTGGAAGAAAACCCACCACCCTTTCCTTTTATTGCTTTGTTAGTTTCAGGTGGCCACACCTTACTGATTCAGGTAGATGGCATTGGCCAATACACCCAACTTGGAGAGTCTTTAGATGATGCGGCAGGTGAGGCTTTTGATAAAACAGCAAAAATGCTTGGGCTTGGTTATCCTGGTGGACCCAAGGTTTCAAAATTAGCAGAGCAAGGTGTAGACCGCTTTAAATTCCCTCGCCCAATGACCAATAGACCTGGGCTTGACTTTAGTTTCAGCGGCTTAAAAACCTTCACCATGAATACTATTAATAGCACTGAAAAAACTGATCAAGACAAAGCAGATGTTGCCTATGCTTTTCAAAAAGCCACAGCCGAAACACTGAGTATAAAATGCAAAAGAGCATTGCAACAGACAGGACTAAAAACTTTAGTGATTGCTGGAGGCGTTAGCGCCAACACCAAAATTCGATCGGAATTACTTAAAATGACAAAAAAACAGCAGGCCACGCTATTTTTTCCTAGACTTGAATTTTGTACCGACAATGGCGCAATGATCGCCTACGCAGGCTGCCAAAGACTACTCGCTGGACAAACAGAAAACCTTGAAATCAACTGCAAACCCCGCTGGCCAATTGATAGTTTAATGAGCTTAGCGAGTCAGTAACAAATAAATCACCCTCATTTTCCCCTCGCTCCGTCGCCAAGAAACACGCAAGAGCATCGTTTACAGCTGATGCGCTTCCTATCGTCAGCACATCCTACAGAAAATTGCTTAACTTAATGGCAGTGACGCATAGAGTGGGAGCTATTTTAAGGGGTTATTTATTGCGAACCACCTTACATTATTAACTTTCCTCGCCAGCAATCAACCTTTGAATATTACTTTTATGTCGCCACAGCAAAATAATCGAAATTAACAAAAAGACAGCCACCAAATAAATATCACCCACTATAAACCAAACATATCCAGGCGTTAATACAGCAGCAACCAAGGCAGATAATGAAGAGATTTTACTTATTTTATAAACAATAAACCAGGTACTGGAAACGACCAAACCAAGTATAAAATCAACCCCCAGAGTAACACCAAAAGTTGTTGCCACCCCTTTACCCCCCTTAAAACCAAAAAAAATGGGGTACAAATGCCCAATAAAAGCAGCCAAAACAACAGCAGCCAATATCATTGAATCCACCTCCATTGCCTTTGCTATCAAAACAGGAAGCAACCCTTTTAGAGCATCCCCCAGTAATGTAATGGCAGCCGCCTTTTTACCTCCAATCCGCATTACATTGGTTGCACCTGGGTTTCCTGACCCATGCTCCCGCGGATCATCAAGCCCCATCAAGTGACAGACAATAATTGCACTTGATACTGATCCAATCAAATAAGCCGCAGGCACTAATAACCATTCAATCATTACACTCTCTCTTCATAATTCCCACACAACTAAAATACTTCCCCTGACATACTCACAATCTTGCCTTATTTTGTTACTATCAATCATTAGGAAGATAGAAACAAATAATCATCCAGCCTTGCTGGTATTTTTGCCCAGTATTGGATGATTATTTATTTCCAGCTCTCTTACTGCGTGAAGTATAATACATTTCAACAAACTATTTTAACTGGAACTTTAGATGGACATCATTTTTTTAGGCGGACTTGAAGCAACAACAATCATAGGCATCTATGATTGGGAAAGAGAAACCAAGCAAACCCTTGTCTTTGATATTGAAATGGCTTTTGACACTAGAAAAGCAGCCGAAACAGACGACATTCAATACACACTTGACTACAAAACGGTTTCCGAACGCATTGTATCTTTTGTCGAAAAAAGCGAATTCTATTTAGTTGAAAAGTTAATTGGAGAGCTTGCCAACTTACTATTAACCGAATTCAACACACCTTGGGTCAAGATCACTTTAAATAAACGCGGCGCGATCAGCCGAGCAAAAGATGTTGGCATCATCATTGAAAGAGGGGAGAAGTAGCCCATGCCTATCGGTTTTATTAGCATTGGTAGCAATATTGATACCGACATCCATATTCCATCTAGCATTGTAGCCCTGCAAAAACAATTTGGCTCCATAACGCTTTCAAGTCTTTATGAGACCGAAGCAGTCGGCTTTGAAGGCGATGACTTTATCAACTTAATTGTTCAGTTCAGTTCAGATTTAGAGGCAAAATCTGTAGCCAAAATACTCCGGCAAATAGAACTGGATCACGGACGCACCCGAGATAGTAGAAAGTATGCAGCAAGAACTTTAGATTTAGATCTAGTCCTTTATGGTGACTTTATTATTAGTGACGGTCGTTTACAAATTCCACGAGATGAAATTGAAAAATATGCTTTTGTACTAGAACCATTAGCCGAAATTGCGGGTCATTTATTTCACCCTGTCAGCAAGAAAAGTTATACACAATTATGGAATGAATACGACAAAATCTCACTAAAACAACAAAGACTTGTATCAAACACTCTATAAACTTTATTTAACAAAACAAAGTACGCCCACCATCAACTGAAATAATCTGCCCTGTTACATAATTAGCGCCAAACACCAAGAAGCTAACTGCCTTTGCTATATCATCAGGCTCTCCCGACCGCCTTAAAGCAACTCTTTGTAATATTTCGGCTTTTTCTGCTTCCAGCATCTGATTCTCTGGCCACAATATAGCTCCTGGAGATACCCCATTAACTCTTATTTCAGGCCCTAGCTCCTTAGCTAGAACCTTAGTCATTGCTGCTAAACCAGCTTTCGCAATACTATAAACAGGGTAACCTTTGAGGCCTCGCTCAGCATGTATATCTATAATATTAACAATACAGCCTTTATTCTCAGAAAGTAACCCTGAAAATTTTTGCGCCAAAAAAAAGGGAGCTTTTAAATTACTCCCTAACAATTCATCCCACTCTTGCTCTGTCACCTTTTGCACTTGTCGAGGATAAAATTCAGATGCATTATTAATTAAGACATCCAACTGCCCCCACACAGACTTAACTTCCTTCGCCATAAGTGAAAGCTCAGCCATATTTAATAAATCAGCTTGTATTATTTTGGCTGAACCCGGCCTTATCGCATTTAATTCATCATAAAGCTGAAGCACTTGCTGTTTTGAAGACCTATAGTGCAAAAAAAGATCACAGCCATCAGCATGCAACATCCTTGCACACTGAGCACCTATCCGTTTTGCTGACCCCGTAATCAATACTTTTTTATTCACAATCTATGCTTCATTCTTGCGCACAAATAAACGAGAAAACAGTAGTCCAGCTTCAAATAACAACCAGATAGGAACTGCCAATAAGGTCTGAGAAATAGCATCTGGCGGGGTTAGGAACATTCCAAAAATAAAAGCCCCTACAATCACATAGGGTCGCTTTTCAGCCAAGCTTTGTGGCGTTGCAATCCCTGTCCAAACCAATACAATGGTAAAAATAGGTACTTCAAACGACAAGCCAAAGGCAAAAAACAAAGTAAGAACAAAGTCTAGGTATTTAGTAATATCAGTCATAACAGCAACACCTTCTGGAGCGGCTGCGGTTAAAAATCCAAAAACTAAGGGAAAAACCACGAAATATGCAAATGCCACCCCCATATAAAATAACCCTGTACTAGCGACTATCAAGGGAAGAATCATCCGTTTTTCATGACTATAAAGCCCAGGCGCAACAAACGCCCAAAAATGGTAAAGAATGACGGGGACAGATGCAAAAATTGAGGCAACTAAAGCCAACTTAAAGGGGGTGAAAAATGGAGAGGCCACGTCTGTGGCTATCATGGTACTGTTTTCCGGCATATGCATCAATAAAGGGCCAGATAAAAAGGTATAGATATCATTTGCAAACGGCGCAGCACAGAGAAACACAACAAAAACAAAGGCAACAACCCGCTTTAATCGGTTACTTAGTTCAACTAAATGGCTAACAAAGGGCTGCTCATCAGTTGTAGGATCATTTTGACTCATCGGTTTTATTTAGGTCTTCAGGTAATGATTTTATTGATGAGGAGATCTCATCAACTGCATTAGAGCCTTCTTCAATGATATTTTTAAATTCTTCGATACCTGATTGCTCTTTAAATATTTGTCGCATTTCTTCAGCTTGCAACTCTTCTTTAATTTCAGCCTTGACTGAAGCAACCATATTCCGAGTCTTTCCAACCCAAAAACCTGCCACTCTTGCAGCTGCAGGCAGTTTTTCCGGTCCAATCACCAACAAACTAACCAGCCCGACCAAACACAATTCCCAAAAACCAACATCAAACATAGATTTATTCTGATTTTTCTTGCTGTTTAGAACTTACTTCGCTGTCAATCGTATCACTCTCTTCATCAGCAAGCTTTTTACCTTCACTACCATCCTTGATTGCTGATTTAAACCCTTTAATAGCTCCGCCTAAATCGCCACCTAAATTACGCAGGCGTTTAGTTCCAAACAATACCACGACTATCACTAAAATAATCAACAACTGAGTTACACTAATACCCATATCTTACTCCAACCTTAGTTTATTTTAAGCTATTTACTGCGCTGTGCTTTTTCTTCTAGACCTGACAAACCAAACCGACGCTGCAGCTCTTTTAATACATCCTCGGGACCTAGACCTTGATCAGCTAGCATAACCATCGAATGAAACCATAAGTCAGCCGTTTCATAAATAATTTGCTCTTTATCACCGCCTTTTGCAGCAATCACTGTTTCAGTCGCTTCTTCGCCAATTTTTTTAAGAATATGATCCAAACCTTTTGCATATAAACTTGCCACATAAGATTTATCCGCCGGCTCTTGCTTTCGCTGCTCTAAAATATCTGCTAACTGCTGTAAAATATCACTCATTTTTCACACTAAACCTATGTTATACAATAACTTATCACACAGAGCCACTGAGGCACAATGGTAAGAGCTTCAACTGTACTTAGCTTCTGCTCTTCTTCATGCCTTTGTGTCTTTGCGTGAACTATTTTTTATACATGTCCTGGGGATCTTTTAAAACAGCCTCTTTTGTTTGCCATTGTCCATCAATCAAACTTCGATAAAAACAACTTTCTCTGCCAGTATGACAAGCAACCCCACCTTGTTGTTCAACTTTAAGCAAAATAACATCCTCATCACAGTCAAGCTGAATATCAATTACTTTTTGCTGATTACCTGACTCTTCGCCTTTACGCCATAGACGCTGACGAGAACGAGACCAGTAAACAGCATAGCCTTTTTCAACGGTCAATTTTAAAGACTCTCGATTCATCCAGGCAAACATTACAACGCGACCTGAATCTGCCATTTGAGCAATAACAGGCACTAAACCTTCTGCCGTCCACTGAACTTCATCTAACCAAGACTCTGACATTACAAGCGCACCTCTATACCGCGCGATTGCATTTTTAATTTTGCTTCTTCAATAGTATATTCAGCAAAATGAAATATACTCGCCGCCAACACTGCATCAGCTTTACCTTCAATCACACCCTCTGCTAAATGATCAAGATTCCCTACGCCACCTGAGGCAATAACAGGGACAATCACCGCATCACTTATTGCTCGTGTTAATTGCAAATCAAACCCTACCCGTGTGCCATCTCTATCCATACTGGTTAGTAATATTTCACCCGCGCCAAAATCAACCATTTTGATAGCCCACTCAACAGCATCAATACCTGTTGGCTTTCGACCTCCATGAGTAAAAATCTCCCATCTATTAGGCTCATTTTCTACACTGACTTTTTTAGCATCAATAGCGACAACGATACATTGCGAACCAAACTTTCCTGCGGCTTCTCTCACGAACTCGGGACGAAATACAGCAGCACTATTAATGCCTACTTTATCAGCTCCAGCATTTAACATCCGCCGAATATCATCAAGCTCTCTAATTCCACCGCCGACGGTCAACGGAATAAAAACCTCACTCGCCACTTGCTCTACCACATGCACAATAGTATCTCTATTATCACTGGTTGCGGTAATATCTAGAAAGGTGATTTCGTCGGCACCTTCTCGGTCATAGCGCCTTGCCACTTCAACAGGGTCACCCGCATCCCGAATATCAACAAACTTTACGCCTTTGACAACACGGCCATTGTCCACATCTAGGCAAGGAATAATTCGTTTAGCTAAGCCCATAATTTATTGGTATGTATGTGAGATTTTTTCAGCTTCAACAAAATCAAGCGTCCCTTCGTAAATAGCACGTCCCGTAATTGCTCCCATAATGCCATCAGCAGCCACTTTGCCTAAGCCATGAATATCATCCATATTGGTAATACCACCTGATGCGATTACAGGAATACTGATTGCTCGCGCCAGTTTAGCGGTTGCCTCTACATTGACACCTTTCATCATGCCATCTCTAGCAATATCGGTATAAATAATGGCAACAACACCATTTGCTTCAAATTCTTTAGCTAGCTCTGTTGCATTTTTATCTGAAACGGTTGCCCAGCCATCAATTGCAACCATACCGTCTTTTGCATCTAAACCGACAATCACATGCCCTGCAAATTTTTGTGCCATTTCACGTACAAAATCAGGATCACTCACTGCTTTTGAGCCAATAATCACATACTGCACACCCGCATCTAAATAACCTTTAATAGTTTCTTCGTCACGAATCCCTCCACCAATTTGCACCGGGACGTCAGGATACGCTTCAGCAATAGCCTTAATAATACCTGCATTTTTTGGCTTGCCTGCAAAAGCACCATCCAAATCAACTAAATGGATACGTCTTGCGCCTTGCTCTACCCATTTTCCAGCAACCGCAACGGGGTCATCAGAAAACACTGTATTATCTTCCATTCTTCCCTGACGTAAACGAACACATTTCCCTTCTTTTAAATCAATTGCAGGTATTAGCAACATTTTCTATTTCTCGATAGTTAAATCAGTTTAGCTCCTGGTTTATACCCATGAGCTGTATTTTTATTTTCACACTAAGTCACTGAGACACAAAGGAAGAGCTTTAACCTACTATCATCCCCCTTTAAAGCAGGCTAAAGCCTGCCCCATTTTTACCCCAAACTCAGAACTTTGTATTAATTATTTTTTATACCTTTCCATCCCAAGACAAAAAGTTCTTAAGTAATTGCAGTCCTACAGTCTGACTCTTTTCTGGATGAAACTGTACAGCAAAAACATTATCCTTTGCTAAAGCACTGCTAAAACCTTGAGGATAATCAGTAGATGCAATGGTATCTAGCTCATTATCCGGCTTTACAAAATAGCTATGTACAAAATAAAAACGGCTATTTTGTGGAATACCTTCCCATAAAGGGTGTGGCTTTTGCTTAACTTGATTCCATCCCATATGAGGAATTTTTAAGCGCTCACCTTGGCTATCAAGCATATCTTTTGAGAAATGCTCAACATGCCCCTTAAAAACATTTAAACATTCTGTTTTATTATTTTCTTCGCTATCCGTTACTAATGCCTGCATACCCAAACAAATTCCTAAAAAAGGTTTTGTTTTCGTCACATCTTTAATAACAGCTGATAAGCCAGACTCATCTAAAGCTAACATACAGTCTCTAATAGCCCCAACACCTGGAAACACAATACGATCTGCCTGATAAATGGCATCTGAATCTGAGACTATTTGCACATCAACATTAGGGTTTGCATGCTGTAATGCTTTTTCTATGGAGTGGAGATTACCCATTCCATAATCAATAACGGCTACTGATGACATAGATACTTAACAAGGGTAAAAGGTAAAAGGTCCATTATAATGATCCCTTTGTAGAGGGCATAATACCTGCCATTCTTGGGTCGGCTGTTATCGCCATTCTTATCGCCCTACCTAGTGCTTTAAAAACGGTTTCAGCGATATGATGTGCATTTCTACCTTTAAGGTTATCTATATGCAAGGAAACACCTGCATGATTAACAAAGCCTTGGAAAAATTCACGGAATAAATCAACATCAAAAGAACCTATCATTCCTCGCTGATATTCCACCTCATAGAACAATCCTGGTCTACCTGAGAAATCAATAACAACACGAGATAAGGCTTCATCTAAAGGCACATAGGAGTGACCATAACGAACAATACCTTTTTTATCACCTAAAGCTTGTGCAAAAGCTTGGCCTAAAGTAATTCCAACATCTTCTACTGTATGGTGAGCATCAATTTCCAAATCACCTTTCGCATCAATATTCATATCAATCAGACCATGCCTAGCGACTTGATCTAGCATATGATCTAAAAAAGGAACACCCGTTAGGAATTTAGCTTCGCCAGTGCCATCTAAATTTATTTCGATTTTAATTTGTGTTTCAAGCGTATTTCGCTCGACTTTTGCAGTACGCTGACTCATCACTAACCTGATTACATTTGAATTGAGGCTATTTTACTATAATTTTAGGATAAAACTAATCTAAAGTTATAGCTAACATAAAGATATACCTGATTACGTACGAGTCTCAGCCATTTTATAAAAACACCGATTCAACTGTTATACTTCGCGCGGTCACGGATGCGGAATTTATAAGCTGCTGATTTTTGTCGGTAGCAAGGCGCTGAAACAGGCGCATAGCAAGCTACGCAACTGTTTCAGCAACGCAGCTATTGGCAAAAACTCAGCGGTTAGAAAACCGTAGTCGTGACCGCACGAAGTATATACGTCATCTCGACAGGGATTACCGAGATCCAGAATCCAAGGATGGGATGATTGTATAAACAAGTATCTGCTAATTATTCAGATTGTACATCCCTATACACTGGATACCAGCAATCCCTGCTGGTATGACGTGGAACTGGTGTGCTGTATATGGCAGAAGCTCATGGGTAATCAGGAAGATATAAGGCAACCAGCAACAAATAACCCACCCACCTTGTTGGCTTTTTTGTCCCTGCTCAAACCATCTCAATCGTTACGTAGCTGGCTATGCGCCTCTTGAGATAGTTTGAGCAGAAACAAAAAATCTGCGCAATCTGGGTGGGTTATTTATTGCCAGTTACCTAAGCCATTTAACTTCAGCTATTATCCTGTCGAAAAAACAATAGATTACAAACAGTCATTAGTGCCTTACAGAATTTTCATCATTAACCGACTTACTTTTAAGCCATTATTTGGCAAAATAGCACTGTCGCTGAACAGAAGACGGAGTTTAATGGACTTATCAACAGGACGTTGCCACGGATGGATCATGCCAACCAAGCAAATAAGCGATCAGCAAAGCCTCAAGGTTTTTAATCTTGAGGCTTTTTTGATTGTGCTCGTTATGCTCTTGACGCTCGCTTTCTTTCATTCTCAGTCAGCAAAATTTTACGGAGCCTGATTGACTCTGGCGTAACTTCGACCAACTCATCATCACCAATAAATTCTAGCGCTTGCTCTAAAGTCATTTTCTGAATTTTCGCACAAGTTAAACTTTCATCTGTTCCTGATGCACGCACGTTTGTTAATGGCTTTGGTTTAGTTGGATTCACAACCAAATCATTAGTACGTGAGTGAATACCAACCAGCATCCCTTCATATATCTCATCGCCATTCACCACCAGAAGCTCTCCACGTGCTTGTAATGGATACAACGAATAATCAACTGCCTTACCCTTTGACATAGAAACAAGTACGCCTCGTACACGTGTTCCTACACTGCCTTCTTTTAATGGACCATAGTGATCAAACACATGATAGTACAGACCCGAACCTGAAGTTGCTGTTAAGAACTCTGTTTGAAAACCCAACAAACCACGAGAAGGTACAATATATTCTAAACGAATACGCCCCTTACCATCTGGAACCATATCTTTTAAGTCACCTTTACGGTCACCTAATCTTTCCATGATAGTACCTTGGTGCTCCTCTTCAACCTCAATGGTTACATACTCAAAAGGTTCAGACTTCACACCATCAATTTCTTTGATAATGACTTCAGGACGAGAAACCCCCATCTCAAAGCCTTCTCTACGCATATTTTCAATCAAAACTGAAAGATGTAATTCACCACGACCAGAGACTCTAAATTTATCAGGATCATCTGTAGTTTCAACACGCAATGCCACATTGTGCTTTAATTCTTTATCTAACCGATCAAAGATTTGACGGGTGGTAATAAATTTACCTTCTTTACCCGCAAACGGTGAATTATTAACTTGAAAAGTCATACTAACTGTTGGCTCATCAATGGATAAGGCAGGCAATGCATCTACATGATCTGGGGCACATAGTGTTTCCGATATTTGTAGCTTATCTATACCACAAAAAGCGATAATATCTCCCGCTTGAGCAGTTTCAACTTCCACCCTTTCTAAGCCACTAAAACCATAGAGTTTTAACATACGGCCATTACGCGTATTACCCTCAACATCAACCAAAGTGAGTGGCATATTACGTTTTACTGAACCTCTTTGGATACGACCAACACCTATTACACCTACATAAGAGTTGTAATCAAGACTAATGACCTGCATTTGGAAAGGAGCATCAATATCTACCGCCGGTGGTGCTACTTTTTCGACCACAGTTTCAAATAGGGGTGTCATATCACCCTCAGAAACACTGGGCTCTAAACCTGCGTAACCATTAATTGCTGAAGCATAAATAATAGGAAAATCTAATTGCTCATCTGTTGCCCCTAAGTTATCAAACAAATCAAATGTTTGGTCAACCACCCAATCAGGGCGAGCACCAGGACGATCTATTTTATTAATAACAACAATTGGCTTTAACCCTAAAGCAAAAGCTTTTTTTGTTACAAATCGTGTTTGAGGCATAGGCCCATCAACCGCGTCAACTAATAATAAAACTGAATCCACCATCGATAAAACACGTTCGACTTCACCCCCGAAGTCAGCATGCCCAGGTGTATCCACAATATTAATGTGATATCCATTCCAGTCAATAGCAGTATTCTTTGCCAGAATAGTAATTCCACGTTCTTTTTCAAGATCATTAGAATCCATCATTCTCTCGCCCAATTGCTCATGCTCTGAGAAAGTGCCAGACTGTTCTAATAACTTATCAACCAGAGTTGTTTTACCGTGGTCAACGTGAGCAATAATTGCTATATTTCTTAATTTTTCTATCACTTTAATATTTTACTGTTTAGTTTATGTTTGTTTTTATACGTAATTCAAGTACTCAAGATGATTTTACAATCTTCTGTATAGAGTGTAAGTTAAATCTTTTTTACGTATAGCTTAATTTTGTAGCTTAAGGAACGTATGGATTAACTTACGTTATAAATCGGTAAGTTATTATATGCACGATCCTACCCCTTAACTCTGCAGCCAAGGAAGACCATGAAACCGCCAGCCATCTATGTTTCCACGGTGCTTGTTTTCATCTAATGCACCTTCAAATCCTTCAACGATATTAATCAGCCGCTTAAACCCCGCTTTTTCCAAAGCTTCAGCTGCGGCAACTGAGCGTACACCGCTTCTACAAAGCAAAAGTACAGGGCTCGCTTTATCATGTACTTTTTCTTCAACTTGCCTGACAAAAGAGTCATTAGTTTGCATCCCAGGAAATTCTTTCCAAGCAATATGAATAGCATCAGGAGGACATCCAACAAAAGAATGCTCAATTGAGGTACGCACATCGACCATCACTGCCGCCAAATTACTCTGTAATAATGCCCAAGCCTGCTTAGGATTTAAATTTTCTATCATCTGT
>Ga0256840_1002086_pt1 | contig 17943 bp, 16 predicted proteins | sample 355202metaG_FD_185969 | JGI IMG/M metagenome (GOLD analysis project Ga0256840, IMG submission 185969) | Hydrothermal vent microbial communities from Mid Atlantic Ridge, Atlantic Ocean - 355-202 | ecosystem: Environmental > Aquatic > Marine > Hydrothermal vents | place: Atlantic Ocean: Mid...
TTTATCTACTTTTTTCAATTTATGGGGAGGCGTATCATCATCCCAATAGCCACACTCATAATTATCAGAAAATCCACCCATATTTTGCCTTATTATTTTTTTAAATTTTAGCTTCTAAAACCTATAAGTCGCATGAAAAGCAGGTAAAAAGCCCATCTGCTCATACTCACCATCGCGTTCATAGTTGTCATTGTATCGGTAAGAGTCAATGTTTTTCTTAAACAGAGCATTGACATTCATCAGTTCAAAGGCAAGTTCTAAACTAGCATCTGTGTAGTGAAAGGTCTTTCCAATTTGAATATCTAAGTCGTAATTGTCTGGCATTCGCTTACTGTATGGCGTTCCATAAATAGGACGCACATAATCTTTGCCGTCTTTAGAGGCGTTTTGCGTCCCCACAATTGGCGTGTAAGTTCGTCCAGAGTTGTAGCGAAACAAAGATGAAATTCGCCAATTGTTTTCAAAATTATAAGCCCCTTGAAGTTGTAGCGTATGAGGAATATCTCCTTGAAATCGGTACTGTTTGGTAGTGTTAGTGTTGAGTTGTCGTTTGGCTTTGACAAAAGTGTAAGCGACTAAGGCATCAAACTTGTCTATTTTTTTACGGTAGGTCACATCTACCCCATACGCTTCACCTTTTCCTACGGCTTTGTAGGCTTGTAACTCATCATTAATGGCTAAATTTTCAAAAGTTTTAAAGTAAGGCTCAAGTACCAAAGAACTTTTGTCTTCAAACTTTTTAGTAATGTTAAATGCGTAATGATTAGCAGACTCAATGGTATCAATAAGAGGATTTCCAAAGCCATCAACAATGCGTGAGAGTTCTGGTGATTGGGAGTATTTTCCCACAGCAAAAGAAGCAGAAAGCGTGGCATCAAAATCATGCACATACGCCACCCTTGGGTCAACACCTGAACCTAACTTTTGAAAATCTTTTTTCCACGCTCGAACCCCATAACGAAAATGGTCATTGGGGCTAATATCCCAAATATCTTGGGCAAAAAGAGCATAGGAGTTGAGTTGAAACGTTTTATCTAAATTAACAATCTCTTGGTCAGTAATTAGTGGGTCAAAATCTTCACCATTGCCATTGGTCACATGAGCTGAAACATCGGCATTGAGCCTTTGCATTTGAAAGCCCACAAGAGGTTTATGCCCCTCCACATCAAAAGTGCTTTCATGATAGAGTTGATACTCTTTTGAGTCCATTTTCACAAAAAAATCGGCATCAAAAAACTCGCTATCTTCTGCTCCTTTCATGTAGGAGAGCAAGGACATCGACTCAAACCCATCGCCCATGTAAACCCATCGTAACCCTGTGGTGCTAAAACTCTTTTTGGAATTTATCTTACCATTGGCAATGGGGTCTTTGGTCTCGTTCATATTGGTGTTGATTTTCATCTCATCTTGGGCTGTAATATGCTCCAAAGAGAAGAGATTGTCGCCCACATTATGGGTCAAAATCACATTGGCATCATAATATTGAGGGAAAAGCGTAAAGCTTGTTTTTTTACTGCTGTCTCGCTCATCGGAGTCGAGTTCATCCATTATTTTGTTGGCAAAAAGGTCAAAATAGCTTCGCCGTCCACTCACAAAAAGAGAGGTATCTTCCCCCAATTTAGCATCATAAGCAAAATCGGCATCGTAAAGCCCTAAATGAATGCGTCCTTTGTTTGAGCCTTTTGGGTAGCTAGGCATAATATCTACCACTGCCCCCATGGCTTCATAAGTCGTGTCAAACCCACCCAAATAAGCATCTATTTGGTCTGTGGCTTCAGGAGCAATCACCGAATGCAATCCTCCCACATGAAACACATATCCCAAAGGTAAATGGTTTAGTGTAAACTTAGTTTCACGAGGTTTTGAACCATGAATATAGAGTTCACTCCCCTCATCGTTGTTGGTACTCACCACCCCTGCAAAAGATTTAAGTGCTTTTACTGGGTCACCATTTGTCCCTGCAATCCCTAAGGCTTGTTTGCTTGTCATCTGCTGTTGCATCGGAGCTTTAGGCATAAAACTCGCTTTTTGAATTAAAAAATCCCCATTATCCTCTTCACTTTGGCTCTGCGTTTGAGCTGTTATTTCAATGTCTGAAAGTTTAGTCTCTGAAAAAAGTAGCAAAGGGGCTAATAAAATATAGATGCTCTTCATGATAATCTCCTAAGTTATATATTGTGTTATTTTAGGGTAAAAAGATGTGGAGAAAATGAGAAAAGCTTAAACCCTCACCCAAAACAAAGCCCCCTCACCCTCATTGGAAACGCTAAGCTCTCCCCTCATATTTCGCTCGACTATCATCTTTGACATATATAGCCCAATGCCAGAGTTGTTCTCTTTAGTGGTAAAATAGGGTTCAAATATTTTGTACATTAGTTCATCTTGAATCCCTCCTGCATTGTCAGCTACACTTACAATTTTGCCATCAATGGTAATGGTAATTTTAGGCTTAAGTATTACCCTTGAGACCAAGGCATCTTTGGCATTTGAGACTAAATTTAAAAGTACTTGTTTGTACTCATTTTTATAATTTTTTATCTCTAAATCATTTAAAATAATTAGCTCTACTTCAATATCTTGCTCATCTAAAGCATGGTGCATCATCGCTAAGACTTGTTTACTAGCTTCGACTAGAGAGAAATTTTCTTTTTCTTTATGTGGGGTGTAAAACTCTTTAAAATCATCAATGGTTTGGGACATAAAATCTATCTGTCCATTTGCCTCTTTTACTTTCTTCTCTAAATATTTGTCATCTAAACTTTTGTGTTTAAAAGCATCTTCAATGTTCATCACAGTATAAGAGAGATGGGTCAAAGGTTGTCGCCATTGGTGGGCGATATTGGCTATCATCTCCCCCATTGAGGCGAGTTTACTTTGGTGAACGAGTAGCTCTTTTTGTTCTGCTTTTTCATCATTTATCATTTTGATTTTGTAAGAGAGGGCAAAGGAGAAAAATATCGCTTCGAGTGCTGTTCCAACAAAGAGGGGATTTACAAAAAACTCAAACTTTAAAAAAGCATCTAAAAATAGTGCCAAGACTAAAAATACCCACCCAAAAAGATAGAATAAAGCTGGTTTAAAGCCTTGTTTTAGCCGTTTAAAGGCTATGTAGATGTAACTTAATGCCATAAAAGGTAAAAGATTATATTTAAAAATAATTGAAACATAAAAAATGGACAAAAATGCATCAATAGCAATCATCGCCATATAGATGTTGAGTAAAAAATTTAACTTTGGAGTATGGATTTTAGTGTCAAAAAAAGTTTTACTAAAAAGAGTGGTAAAAAAGATAGCAAAAAGTGAACAAAGAGAATAATAAGTCTCACTTCGTGCCAATGAAGAGTTTACAAAGTTTAAAATTCCCATCATATTAAAAAGTACAAGTGCAATGCCAAATTGCATGAACATATAGTAAAGAAATGATTTGTCTTTATTGTAGTAGTACATCGCTCCATTGTAAAGTCCTGCCATAAAAATAAGCCCAATAATAACGCCTAAAGAGAGCAGAACAATCATTCCTTTTCCCAATTCATCATAAAAATTATTTTTGCTAGTTATGGCTAAAAAACGGTACGAATGCTCATAGGGTGCTGGAGATAGTTTAAAATAATAGACTGAACTGTCTATGCTAGGGTCATAAGTAAATTTCAACTGTTGTGTCTTTCCAACATGAAACATATCAACATTTTGTGTTACGCTTAAGCTATGTTCTACAATTCCCATATCACCATAGGTGACAACAAACTCTCCCTTTGGAAAATGCTTGTCAAGTAGCACACGTAACCACAAAGTTTTGTTTTCTTCATTAAATTTTTCCCCTTTAGTTAAAGGCTTAAATTCTTCATCATAATCTTTAATATTTGCCATGTTAATCTTTGGATTATTCATTTTTAAAAGAGAGAGTGTCACATTTGTCTCATGGAACATTCCCTCTTTATTGCCCTCTTGATGTATGACGGTTTCATTAAAAAGCTCAAAACTCAAAACACTTCTAGCCTTTTGGATTGTTTCGATTGCTAGAAGTTGAGAGAAAGTAAAAAGTATTAAAAACGTTAAAAATAGTATCTTTTTCATCTTTAAACTTTAAACGCTACTCTATGAGGCTTTTGAAACCAAAAGAAATAGGCTAAGTAAAAAAACAAGCCCACAATGTAAAGCCCCAATCCCATAAAAATAAACGCCAAACTTAGCACTTTCTTCTCTCCAACAACACAGGTTGAAGTTAGCTCTTTAATCTCGTAACCATTTTGTAAAAGCATCTGCTCAAAATGTTCTATCTTTTGCGTGTCTGTGTAGTTACTATTGTTAGAAGTTTCACTTTGAAAATTGTCAAATATGGCTTGATACTCTTTTTTGGTTCGCTTCTCTATCACAAAATAGGTATAAAGCCCAATGGGAAAAAGAAACATCATTATGATGGTAGTCATAGCAATCCTTTGATTTGGAATGGACTATTTTATCTGAAAAAAATGAGGAGGAAATGAGAAAGAGGATAGAGTCTAAAACTCTATTTGAACCTCTTTTGCTTTTTGAACATAGAGGAAACCATTGGTAAAAGCAAATTGGTCTATCTCTTCAATCCCTTCTGATTGGTAGTCTGCTAAATAGTCAAACCCATCTAATTTACGCTTTTTAACTTTTTCTAAATAAGCGATATAAAAAACCAAATCTGCTAAATCACTTACAGGGATTTCATCTTCAAAATCTTTATCAAACGCTTCTATGTACTGGCTACATATATCTTCATCAGACATAAAAAGTACCCATAAAATGAGTTTATCTGTCTTCTCTGGTGCGTCAACTTCAGCATAAAAACGCTCATATAGCTCTTTATTACTAGCTATCTCATCAATCTGCTCATTGGCTTGTGCAACCAGTATGTCAATTCTCTCTTGTGTGAGAAATCCGTTAATATAGCCCTCTAAAACAGGCTCTGTAATCTGAAATGTATTCATTGGTGCTCTTTTCGTTTAATGTGTAATTATGGCGAGATAAACTGAAAATTTGTTAGTTAATTCCCAAAAACATCAATTTTTGATATACTAAAAAGTTAAAAAATTTCTAGAGGATACAAAACTTGAACCTAAGTAGCCTAAAAAATCTAACGCTTCTTTATGTGGAAGATGAGAAGATGATTCGTCAAAATGCTGTTGAGTATCTCTCTCGGATTTGTGACCATGTACTTGAAGCACAAGATGGGGAAGAGGCATTTCAGATTTATAAAGAGGAGAAACCTCACATTATTATTAGCGATATTAAAATGCCAAAGATGAGTGGCTTAAAATTGGCAGAAGCAATTCGTAAAGAGGACAAAGAGACCCCCATTATCATCGCTACGGCACATACTGAAACCGAGTATCTTCTTAAGGCTGTCGAACTTCAATTGGTCAAATATGTGGTCAAACCCATTACTTCGACTAAATTGCAAGAGGCATTGGCATTATCTTTAGATTACTTAAACGTGAAAAGTAGAAACATTGTCACCATCAATGCCACAACATCTTATGACCTACTCAACAAAACACTCATTGTTAATGCTAAAGTAATAAAGCTAAGTAAAAATGAGCAAAAGCTACTGCATCTTTTGAGCCAACATAGACAACGGGCAGTAAGTTATGAGGAGATAGAAGCTAAAATATGGCAAGAGAGTAGCATGAGTATGGATGCCTTACGCTCTTTGGTTCGAGCCTTACGAAAAAAGTTAGAGGGTAATTTTGTGGAGAATATTTCGGGGATTGGGTATCGTCTAATTACGACTTAAAGTAAACCTTCTAAGAGGTTTACTTTTAAAATTTAAGACTTAAAGTTGAGGTCCTGCAATTGAGCAGTCAAACTCTGAACCTTGACCATCGTAACGATGGAAATTTTCAATGAATTTATTCGCTAACTCTCTAAGTGTTTCATTGTATTTTGACTCATCATCCCATGTATTTTTGGGGTTTAAAATGGCATTGTCTTTAATCCCTGCTAAGGTTTTTGGTACTTGTAGGTCAAACACAGGTAAGGTTTCAAACTCTGCATCATTGATTGAACCATTAAGAATACCATTAATACATGCTCTGGTATCTTTAATGCTCATTCGCTCTCCTTGACCATTTAATCCTGTGTTTACCAAATAGACATTGACATTGTGTTTCTCAATCTTTTCACCTAATAAGTGTGCATATTCCGTTGGGTGCAATGGTAAAAAAGCCTCTCCAAAACAAGCTGAAAAAGTAGTTACAGGTTCGGTAATACCACGCTCTGTTCCTGCTACTTTGGCAGTATATCCACTTAAAAAGTAATACATCGCTTGTTCTTTAGTAAGTTTTGAAACAGGAGGAATGACACCAAAGGCATCGTAAGAGAGGAAAATAATGTTATTTGGGTGACCAGCTTGTAAATCTTCTTTATGATTAACAATATGTTCAATAGGGTAAGAAACACGTGTATTTTGTGTTTTAGAGACATCTTTGTAATCAACATTTCCAGCGTTGTCCGAGACCACATTTTCTAAAAGTGCATCTTTCACAATCGCCCCAAAAATCTCTGGTTCATTTTCAGCTTTTAAGTCAATCACTTTAGCATAACAACCACCCTCAAAGTTAAAGACACCATGGTCGTCCCAACCATGCTCATCATCACCAATTAAGGCTCTGTTTGCATCGGTAGAGAGGGTTGTTTTTCCTGTTCCTGAAAGACCAAAGAAGAGACAAACATCATCATCTTTACCAACATTGGCAGAACAGTGCATTGAGAGTTTTCCCTCCAATGGTAGCCAGTAGTTCATCATAGAAAAAATTCCTTTTTTCATCTCTCCACCGTACCAAGTTCCCCCAATAATAGAGATATTTTTCTCTATGTTAAAACAAGCATAAACATCCGAGTTTAAGCCCATCTCTTTGTAGTTGGCATTGGCTGTTTTACAGGCATTGTAAACCACAAAATCAGGTTCAAATGTTTCAAGCTCTTCTTCGGTCGGACGAATAAACATATTTTTTACAAAGTGAGCTTGCCATGCAATTTCAGAGATAAAACGAACCGAACGTTTACTCGCTTCTGAAGAACCTGCATAAACATCCATAACATAAATGTCTTTTCCAGAAAGTTGAGTAGTCGTTAAATCAAAAAGAGCATCAAATTTATCAGTATCTATCTTTTGGTTAACTTTTCCCCAAAAAATATGCTCATTAGAAGGTGCTTGGTCAACAAAATATTTATCTTTAGGACTTCGTCCTGTAAAGATACCCGTATCACACATTGCTGCACCCGTAGATGACATTTTACATTCGTTGTTATTAATCTCATGGGCTTGAAGCTCATCATAGCTAAGGTTATAGTAAACCTTTCCAATGTTTTCAAGTCCTAGTTTGTCGAGACCATTTGGTGTACGGCTGCTCATTTGTGTACCTTTGTAGTTTAATATGTTGTTGATTGCTATTTTATTCTTAAATAATATAACAAATTAAAAGGGACAAAATCGCTTTTAATTTATCATATTTAAGATAGCTAAATAGCACGTTAGCTTTCTATTACAAAGTGATGAAATTATACTATCGAAAAGATTTTAATAAACTTACTTAGACCTCGAAACATCAAAGAAACATGAAACATTTTAAAACAACGTTGAAGTAAATCAACGTTGTTTTTAAAGAATAGTTTTTAATTATATTTCTTTATTTAAAAATAGAGAGTAATACACCTGCTGCAACAGCTGAACCAATTACCCCTGCCACATTTGGACCCATGGCATGCATGAGTAAAACATTACCTGGCTTCTCTTCTGAACCTACTTTACTTACAACCCTAGCTGACATTGGTACAGCAGAAACTCCTGCTGCTCCAATGAGTGGGTTAATAGGCTCATCTGAATATTTGTTCATCAATCTTGCCATAAGTACCCCTGCGGCTGTTCCCACAGAGAAAGCAATAAGACCAATAATCATAATCCCCATGGTCTCTAGAACCAAGAACTTATCCGCTGCTAGTTTTGAACCAACACCAAGCCCTAAGAAGATGGTAATAACATTAATCAAAGAGTTTTGCATCGTATCACTTAATCGGTCAACTACTCCTGACTCTTTGGCAAAGTTACCAAAAGCAAATGCCCCAATAAGTGGTGCAGACTCTGGTAAAAGTAATAAGGTTAACATAAGTACAACAATAGGGAAAATAAGTTTCTCTAATCTATGTACTTTACGCCCTGTTTTCATAACAATTCTACGTTCTTCTTTGGTAGTTAATGCTCTCATTATTGGCGGTTGAATTACAGGCACCAATGCCATATATGAATAAGCAGCTACTGCAATTGCCCCCAACATATCAGGTGCTAATCTATTGGCAATAAAAATAGAAGTTGGACCATCTGCCCCACCAATAATTGAAATAGCTGAAGCATCTTGAAGTTCAAATCCAAGTACAACTGCCCCAACCAATGCTCCAAAGATACCAAATTGAGCAGCACCACCTAAAATGGCTGTTTTAGGATTGGCTAAAAGTGGACCAAAGTCTGTCATTGCCCCCACACCCATAAAGATGAGTAGAGGGAAAAATTCATTGGCAATCCCCATATTATAGATAATCCCTAGCATTCCATGCTCTCCACCCATATTAGCAAGTGGTATGTTCGCTAAGAGTCCACCAAAAGCAATGGGAATTAAAAGCAGTGGCTCAAAATTTTTAGCAATGGCTAAATAAAAGAGAACAAAGACAATTATAATCATAATAATACGACCAAGAGAAGACTCAAACCAAGTCATCTCTCGCTCATAATCTGCCCCCTTAGGTTCAGAAGTCGTTTCTCCATCATCAAAATCAATTAAGGCATTAATCCCTGTTGTTGACCACCAAGAACTTGCCAATTGGCTAAGACTTTTAGACTCATAAGCTTTTTTCTCTGTAGTTGGTGGTGTACTTCCACTCTCATGCTCACTGGCTTGTGCCACATTTGTAAAAACAAAAAAGGCAAAAAAGAGTGAGATTAAAATATTTTTAATTCTCATGGATTACTCCATAGTAGCAAGAAGCTGTCCGTCTATTACAGCATCATTGGTATTGACATCAATAGATTTAATAACCCCTGCTTTTTCAGCAACAATATCAATCTCCATCTTCATCGCTTCCAAAATCATAATCTGCTCACCCTCATTCACACTGTCACCTGGGGCTTTTAAGATTTTCCAAACATTTCCTGGAGTTTGAGAGTTAATTTCAATAGAACCTTTTCCTCCTGTTACCACAGGTGCTGCCTCTGTCGCTGCTGCCGCTGGAACTGCTGATGGTGTAATTTGAATATCTCCCTCACCTTCTGCTACTTGTACACTATATTGTTTACCATCTACTACTACTGTATAATTTCCACTCATCTCTTCTTCTCCACAATTTGTATTATTTTTACCTTTTCTAATCATTAAAGGACTTTCACCCTTTAAAAACGCAATCCCTTTTTGGTCACAAGCGGCTGCAATAAAGATATTCTCTTCACTGGTCTCTAAGCCCTCGTCTTCTAAGACTTTAGTCCAATGGGCTATTGATTTCTCTTCAACCGTATCAGCTAAATCTAAAGGATTCTCTTTGGTCACTTCAAGCTTTAACTTTTCAGAAGCTAAAGCAACAATTTCAGCATCTGGCTCAACTGGTGTTTTACCAAAGTAACCAAGTACCATACGACCGTATCCTGGGGCTATCTGCTTCCATTTACCAAACATAACGTTGGCGTAAGCTTGTTGCCAATAAAATTGAGAAACTGGTGTTACAGATGTACCATAACCACCTTTTTCAACCACCTCTTTCATCTCAGCAATCACTTCATCAAACTTATCTAAATTTCCAGCATCTCGCATCATTTGCGTGTTCGCAGTTAACGCACCCCCTGGCATTGGAGAGAACGGAATAAGAGGAGAAACCTGAGTCGCTTCTGGTGGAATCATATATTCAGCCAAACACTCTTTGAGACGCTCTTCATATTTTAAAACTTTATCAAGCTTTAAATCACCAAGGTTGTAGTTTGTCCCTTTGGTTGCATGAAGCATGGTTAAAATATCTGGTTGAGAAGTCCCCCCACTTACAGGAGACGCTGCCATGTCAATACCATTAGCACCTGCTTCAAGAGCTGCTAAATAAGAAGCTACCGAAACACCTGCTGTCTCATGTGTATGGAGTCGTAAATGTACCTCTTCACCTAAAAGCTTTCTTGCCATTGCAATGGTCTCATAAACTTTTTTAGGATTGGCAGTTCCTGAAGCATCTTTAAAACATAAAGAGTCAAACTCCATCCCTGTGTCTAACATATTACGCAATGTTTTTTCGTAAAAAGTTACATCATGTGCCCCTTTACACCCTGGTGGTAAATCCATCATGGTAATAACAGCCTCATGATTTAAGCCATGTTTTTTAATACAAGAAGCAGAGTAAGCTAAGTTATCCACATCATTTAAAGCATCAAAGTTTCTAATGGTTGTTGTTCCATGCTTTTTAAATAACTTCGCATGTAAATCAATCATCTCACGAGAACCTGTGTCAAGCATTACGGTGTTGATACCACGAGAAAGTGTCTGAAGATTTGCTTCAGGTCCTACTATCTCTCTAAATTTGTCCATCATCTCAAATGCATCTTCTTGTAAGTAGAAATATAAACTCTGAAATCTAGCACCTCCACCAAATTCAAAGTGATTTATACCTGCATTTTTAGCAGCTTCAACTGCGGGGAAAAAGTCCTCCATGAGAACACGACCACCAAAGACAGATTGAAATCCATCTCTAAAGCTTGTGTCCATCACATCAATATATTTTTTTGCCATTTTATACCTTCATTTTTTATGATTTTTTGTTACGAAATTCAGTTACAGCTGCAATGATAGCAGCAACTTTTCGTTGCTCTTCATCAGCTGAATTACCTGCTGGAGTAGCAGGGGTTTTGGGTGCATCTTCGGGGAAATACTTTGCAATGAGTTTTGCTTGGAGTTCAACGACTTTCACAAGAATGAGAAGGAATAAAAAAACAACTCCCATCCCTAGTACCATAAACTTCAAAGCTTCAGCTACATTATTAACTTCATCAGCCATTTAAAATCCTCTATTTAATAATTTTATGAAATATTTTAGGCTAAATTTACTTGAAAATGGTTAATTTGCTATCGCTTTTTTTTACGGTTATTCTTACGTGCTACTTTTTGGTCATTTTCATAGTTCTCAATCATCGAATTTACGCTCTCTGCATCAAATCCCAATAGCTTTTCAGAGGCACTTTTATCTTTTAATAAAAGTGTCACAACCCGTTCAACAAATTCATGATAATCCATCTCTTCCATACTATCAATAAAATCAATTGCTTCATCGACTATCTCAACCTCTTTAACACGTTTTTCTAAGCTTGAAAAATCACTAAGAACTTCAATACTTTCTTCGTCCAAAGAGATAGTAGCTAACTTCATGTCAGCCCCTACTTCTTTTTGAATGCGTTGCAACTCTTTAAACTCCAAGGTTGAGACTAAAGTAATGGCTTTTCCAGCTTTTCCTGCTCGTCCTGTTCTCCCTATTCTATGCACATAGGATTGAGGGTCAAAAGGAATGTGAAAGTTAAAAACGTGAGAAACATTTTTAACATCTAGCCCACGTGATGCCACATCGGTTGCTACCATAATTTTAGACTCACCTCGTCTGTACCCTTTAACAATACGTTCTCTGTCACTCTGTTCTAAGTCACCATGTAAGCCTTCTGCAGAGAAACCCATCGCTTTAAGATGCTCTGTAAGTCTGTCAACTTCTCGCTTCATTCGACAAAATATAATTGATTTATCAACCTTTTCTGTCTCTAGCAACTGCACAATCGCCTCATCACGTTGTGCCTCTTCAATCACATAATACTCTTGCTCAATGATATTATTGGTCACATCATCTTCACCCACAACTGAAACAAATTGAGGATTGGTTAAAATCTCTTGAGAGAGTTCTTTAATGGGTTCAGGCATCGTAGCTGAAAAGAGTAAAGTTTGTCTGTTTTGAGGAATGTACTCAAAAATCTCTTTAATCTCTTCTAAAAAGCCCATATCAAGCATCTCATCAGCTTCATCAAGCACAATAATTTCAGGATTAAAGTTGCCTATTTTCCCTTTTTTATAAAGGTCTTTAAGTCGCCCAGGGGTGGCAACCACCACTTGAACCCCTTTGTTAATGAGGGCAATTTGTCGCCCATACCCTACCCCACCATAGACGGTGATGGTACGTATGCCACAAAAACGCCCGAGATGATAAAGCTCATCAGAAACCTGCGTTGCGAGTTCACGTGTAGGCGTAATGACCAATGCACGTTCAATCGTCCCTTTGGCAATTTTGTCCATAAGAGGTAGACCAAAAGCGGCTGTTTTCCCTGTTCCTGTGTGGGCTTGACCCACCAAATCTTCACCCTTTTCAATGATGGGAATAACCATCTCTTGAATTGGACTAGGCTCTTTAAAACCTGCTATATTCACCCCTTTTAGGAGGTCTTTATGAAAATTAAATTCTTTAAATGTCAAATTTATACCTTGCAAAATTAATGCGATCAGTCGCATGAGCTGTCTGCTGAAGACAACTTTATAAAACCATCAACAGAATAATGCCAAACACTATTCTGTAAATACCAAATGCAACAAATGTAAAGCGTTGCAAAAAAACAATAAAAAGTTTTATGGTGATGTATGCCACAATAAAGGCAACCACAAAACCGACCACAAACGCACTTATATCTGCACCAACAAAATCTTGATAGTGCTTTAACAAGTCATAGCCACTCACAGCCATCATGACAGGAATTGCCAATAAAAAAGAGAACTCTGTTGAAGCTTTACGATTAACGCCACTTAACATGCCTGCGATAATCGTTGCTCCTGCTCTTGAAGTCCCAGGGATTAAAGAGAGAACTTGACCAAAACCAATGCTCATGGCTTGAAACCATGTCACTTCTTCAAGCTCTTTAGATGCTTTTGCTTCATCTTTATGGAAATACTCCACAACAATGAAAACAATTCCACCCACAATAAACATCCATGCCACAGTCTCAACCGTAAAAAATGCTTTCACCCAATCTTTGAGCAGAAAACCAATAATTGCCAACGGGAAAAAAGCCGCCACAATTTTTGACCAAAGGTCAATCTCTTTTAAATTTATCTTATCTCTATAGAGTAACATCACTGCCAAAATAGCAGCAAACTGAATAATCACTTCATAGGCTTTAATCACAGCTGATTGCTCTATGCCCAAAAATTTTGAGGCAACAATCATGTGACCTGTTGACGAAATGGGTAAAAACTCTGTAAACCCTTCTATAATTCCTATTATAATTGCTTGAATAATGTCCATGCTCTAAAATCCTATATTAATTTATTTAAATCTATTCTATATTTATTATTATTTCTTATTAAATTTCACTTTATGTTACCAATAATTCTATAATTACTACACAATTTTTAAAATCTCTCTCAAATCTTTCACATCCACACAATGCGTCGCAGCTTCACGTAGAATTGCTTTAGCACAAAATGCCACACGGGTGTCAGCATGGGCGAACATGCTTAAATCATTTGCTCCATCACCAACTACTAAGGTATCTTCTCGACCAATATTTAAGAGGTTTTGTAGTCGTACTATCATGTCACCTTTGGCTTGGGAATACATCATTTCTCCCCCCACAGTACCTGTTAATACCCCATTTTCTTGATGTAAAAAATTAGAAAAATCAGCCGATATTCCTAAAGCTTCACACGCTGGTTTAGTAGCATCTCTAAAGCCTCCAGAGAAACAGACTACGGTGTAGCCTCGCTCTTTAAGTCCGTCAACAACTTCTTTTGCCCCATTCATCATGGGCAAAGTTTTACATATTGCTTCTACTTTTTCATAAGGCAAACCTTTAAGCAGTGCCACCCTTTCAACTAAAGAAGCATAGAAATCCAACTCTCCTGCCATGGCACGTTCTGTAATAGTAACTACCTCATCTTTAAAGCCTAAAACCTCTGCAAAAAAGTCTATGGTTTCACCATCCATCAATGTCGAATCAAAATCAAATACGGCTAATTTCATCTATTTAATTACCTCTATGTTATTTTTCGCTAGAATTATAGCCAATTAGATGTTAGGATTAAAATAAAATATATGTTTGAAAATTTCTGTAAAATACTCCATGCCAAAGCACCATTTGACAATAAACCTTTTATCACCGTAGAGATTACCCCTCCACATGGTGCTTCCATTAAGCCCACCATTGAAAAAATCAAAAAACTCAAGCTACATGAAAAGGTTGCAGGTTTCTCTGTTACAGACAATCCTCTTGCCAAACTAAAGATGTCAGGAGTGCTTTCAGCCATACAAGTCCAACAAGCCTTTGGCAAACCTGTTATTGCCACCATGAGCATGAGAGATAAAAACAAACTCTCTTTACAGTCAACACTTTTGGGTGCAAATGATTTTGATTTAAGAGCCATTTTAGCCCTCACAGGTGACCCTGCAAAGTTTTCAGACCAACCAGAAGTTAAAGGGGTCTTAGAGCGTGACTCTACTTTACTTTTAAGTATTATTTATAGACTCAATAAAGGTCTGTCTTACTCCAATAAAGAGCTAAACCCAAAACCCAAACCCATCTACCCTTTTGCCGTTTCTAATGCCTACTCTAAAGATATGAGACGCATTAAAAAAGGGATGTTAAAGAAGCTTAACTATGGGGCGAGAGGTATCATTACTCAACCTGTTTATGACCTCGACAATGCCAAAGAGCTACTAGAGATTTTTGAAGAGGCAAAAAAAGAGAGTGTTCGCGACACAGCAAAAGATGCAGAACTGATTTTAGGACAGTTTCCTGTAGTACGTGCTAGAACGGCTAATTTTATCTCCGATAAAGTACCAGGGATTACTGTACCCAAAGAGATTATTGACGAGATGGATTTAGCTGCTATGGATGGCATAGAAAAAGAGCAAGAGGTTGGCTTTGCTATCTCAAAAAATATTTTTGATGGAATTCTTAAGCTTCATCCTAAATTGCACCTCATGACCCATAACCGTTTTGACTTATGTTCAGAGCTTATTGGGGACAATTAATTCACAACACCGAAATATAATACTAAAATACACTAGAAAAGGGAGACTATGAACAAAGAACAATACATAGAAAAACTACATCACGCTGAAAAAATAGGCTATGACCAACGAATGGATGAAATGGGACAAAGCTCTTTTGCCAGAGATATGCCTTTTGAGCAAAACATTTCTGCTGATTCACCTCTACCTTATATGGAGATGGGTTCAAGCTTTATCATTGGTTTAGCTGTGGGTTTTTTTATCAAAAAGAGTTTTAAAATGGTCTTGTTTATCTTAGGATTTGCCCTTATTATTACTTTCTATATGGAGTCACAAGGTATCTTCACCATTAATGACCAAGTATTAGAGGAGAGCATTGCCAATGGAAGTAAATATTTTGACTTTTTAGTCGCTTCAGTTAAAGAGCGTATCACAAGTTTCCAATCAGGTGTTGGAGCATTAGCTGGGTTTGTCGTAGGTCTTAAACTGGGCTAAGAGATGAAAGTTTTAGTCTCTGCCCTTGAACCCTCCTCTAACCTCCATCTAAAAGAGGTACTTAAACATACTCAAAACATAGAGCTTTTGGGTATTTTTGACAAATCTTTAGGCACTCCACTCTATGATGTCTCCCAAATGGCAATCATGGGCGTAGTCGATGCCCTTAAAAAGTTACGATGGTTTTTCAAAGTGGGCGATGAGATGGTTGCTCTAGCCAAAGAAGCTGACAAAATTTTACTCATGGATTCTTCAGGGTTTAATCTACCTTTGGCTAAAAAACTCAAAAAAGCCTATCCCAACAAAGAGATTATTTACTACATTTTACCTCAAATATGGGCATCTCGTCCCAAACGTGCGGTTAAACTAGAGAAGTATTGCGACCAACTTTTAGGTATTTTACCTTTTGAAATAGAGTATTATCAAAGCAAAGCAAAATACATCGGTCATCCTCTTTTAGATGAGATTCAAATAGATGACACCCAAAAGAGAAGTAAAGAGTATATAGCCTTTATGCCAGGGAGTAGAAAAAGTGAAATTTCAAAACTCCTTCCTATCTTTAAAGCCGTTAGAAAAGAGCTTCAGCATAAAAAAGCTCTATTAATTATTCCTCATAGCTTTTCAGATGAAAAAATAGAAGATTTATATGGAGATATTTCAGCATTTGAGATAGAAAGAGAGACCCATGAAGCATTAGCCAAATCAGAATTTTCTTTCATCTGTTCAGGAACAGCAACACTCGAAGCAGCACTCATTGGCACACCTTTTACCCTCACCTATATTGCTAAAAAAATTGACTTTTTTATCGGTACTAAACTTTTGGGCATTAAACAAGTGGGATTAGCCAATATTATTTTGACCCACCATAACAATAGTACCCTACACAATGAATTACTTCAAGAGAATGTCACCGTAAAAAATTTAATTAGAGAGTATCAAATGCATAACAGAGAGATTTTTTTAACCCAAGCCAAAGCGTTACGCACCTATTTAGCACATGGAAGTTCAAAAAATATTGCCAATCTACTTAACAATAAAAAAGTTGAATAAATGTGAGATTTTATACTACAATCAATCAATAAAGTGCTATAATAAAGAGAATACTTAAAAAACATTTATTAGTTTAAAAATTGTTACTTTTTAATTAATATTAATGTAAAATATTACAAAACTCTTTTGTGAGGAGAGGAAATGAGAGAATTAATTTTAGTTGGTCTATCAGCCGTATTAGGTTACATAATTTTTTCTGCCTTTTCCACTAGCGATACTGCAGAAGAAGCTTTCAAAAAAATTGTGGAACAACCTATACAAAATCAACAAGATTATCAAATTGCCACTGTAAATAAACTAGATAAACTTCATGCAGAAAAATTAATCTCCTTAGAAAATCAGCGTAAAATAGAAGAGTTAAAAATCTATAGTAAACTAGAGATGCATAACAAAGAAAATGAAACAAAAGTTGCCCTCAATAGAATCAACAATGAATTTGAGCAAAAAATTGCTATCTTAAAGCTTGAATCTAAAAATGAAGACAAAAACAAAGACAATGCAACTTTTATTATCATTGCCCTTCTCCTCTTTTTATTAATTTTCATCTATCTAAAACATAAAAAATATTTAAATGAGATAGAGTTAGAAAAAGAGAAAAAATATGAGGAGATGATGGCAAAAAAAGAGTATTCTGAAAAAATCTTAGCCTACATCAGTCAAGGAAATCTCTCTTTTGATACCGAAAGAAAACTTCTCAACATTTTAGATGAACTCAATGGAAAGATTATCGACCCTTTAGAAAAAGAACGCATCTACCATCCAAATCCAGATATTATTGAGCTTCCTTTGCAAACGAAAAGGTAAACAACTATTAACCTTTTTTAGATTAACCAGTTAGTCCTGCAAAAATATGACGTTGCCTATGAAAAACCTCGTAAAATTGTGAATATGATATTCCGTCGAACTCAGGTTATTAATTTAGAGCCTCTATGTAGGGGATTAACCCCTACCTCTTACTCCGAGTCATCCAACGCCCTGTCAAGTTAATCATCAAAACAATCGCAGTCAATACAAACGATGCAGCCCAAGCCAACTGGCGACTGGCTTCATCTGGGTAGGTTGCTAGGTTATAGATACTAACTGTTAGTGATGGAAACTGTCCTGTTAAATCCATGGTGAAAAATTGGTTGTTTGCTGAAGTAAATAGTAGTGGTGCTGTCTCTCCAATAATTCTAGCAAATGAGAGTAAAATACCTGTGGTAATCCCCACTTTTGCAGCCTTAATAACAATTTGCATGATGATTTTGTGTTTACTTCCACCAAGTGCTATTCCTGCTTCTCTAAGCTCTTTGGGTACAAGTGCTAACATATTGTCCGTGGTGCTGATGATAATAGGTATCATCATAATAGTTAAAGCAATAATCCCTGCAAAAC
>Ga0256840_1002087_pt1 | contig 17943 bp, 13 predicted proteins | sample 355202metaG_FD_185969 | JGI IMG/M metagenome (GOLD analysis project Ga0256840, IMG submission 185969) | Hydrothermal vent microbial communities from Mid Atlantic Ridge, Atlantic Ocean - 355-202 | ecosystem: Environmental > Aquatic > Marine > Hydrothermal vents | place: Atlantic Ocean: Mid...
GCTTTTGTCACGGCAGATATGGCCGGTGATCTTGATAGCCCGCTTTATGGCATGTTTGATATATTCGGTCGTTTAAATAAAGAAACATCCATAGAACAATTTTTTATTAACGCACCTATTTTACCGGTAAATGACAGCATTAAATGGGACGGCGAATGGCAAGTCACCTATGAAACTTTCCGTGATATGGGCTTAGCTTATGCTGTCGGCATCATTCTGATTTATTTGTTAATTGTGGCGCAATTCCGCTCTTATTTTATCCCCTTAGTGATTATGGCACCGATCCCCTTAACGATTATTGGAGTCATGCCGGGGCATGCCTTATTAGGTGCGCAATTTACAGCAACCTCAATGATCGGCATGATCGCCATGGCAGGCATTATTGTGCGAAATTCAATTTTGCTGGTGGATTTTATCAATCAAGCACTCGCCTCTGGAATGAAGTTAGAAGAAGCTGTTATTCGTGCTGCATCGGTACGTGCAAAACCGATTATATTGACTGCCGTAGCAGCCATGCTGGGCGCCTTGTTTATTTTAGATGACCCTATATTTAATGGTTTAGCGGTAGCTTTATTGTTTGGTATTTTAGTGTCAACAGTTCTGACGCTATTGGTTATTCCGGTAATGTATTATGCGTTTACTAAATAACCTGAACTCTGGATAAGCACAGGCATCCAACACATCTATATTTAGCGGATCTCCACGTTAGATTGACTTCCAATAGCTCGCTATTGCTACGTAAATCTGCCTTGATATCCACTAAAATAGAAGTGTCACGGGTATAGACTCCCGCTTAAAACATGCGGGAGTGACAAAGATAGAGTTATTTTTGAGCGATACGCAGTGCCTGAGCTTGGCGAGATAGAGTGTGTTTCACCAATAAGTTACGATCATGTTCACTCATATGACTAAAGGCCAGCCTCAAGTAGTAGGGTGTTTCTTCAGGTGTATCACTTAACTTATCACATGCAATTACATTGGCGATGGCGGTGATAAAATTACCTGAATGGCTTAGCTCAATACGTATTTCAACGGGGCTTCTATTTGCATATTTATCTGCTGAGAGAAATGCGATTCCGCCACCACTAAGGTTGACATCAGTGGTATCTAAGTGATCAGCTACATTTTGTTGATGTTGAACCGTGCTAGCAATAAGATTGACCTTTTCATCTAACAAACGTAGTGCGCGTGCTGTTTCACGATCAGATTGACTAATTTGGTCAATTATATGAGTAAGAGAAGTTGTTAATTCATTGAATTGTTGTTGTGCTAAATTTGTATCAGTAGGAATAGGATTACTGATCGCCGTTACGCGGTGTTCTAGCTCTTTACCATCAATCGCAGATATTTCAACAAAAACGGTGTCATTAATGCGAAAAAACTCGCGTCGATCACTATTAAACTCTGGCATATTTTCCATAAACGAACCTCTAAATATTTTTTGGATTATCCAATGTTTGCTAGCCAATAGTATGCCAGATTAATACATTTTCTGGTCTCACATTGCATAAAATGTGTAGGGACATCACGTTTTTATAAGTTTTCTGAGGCAAAATCTGCTAAACGGGAACGTTCACCACGTAATAAAGTGATATGACCGCTGTGTTGCCAGTGCTTAAATCGATCTACGACATATGTTAAACCTGATGTGGTTTCACTCAAATAAGGGGTGTCAATCTGGGCGATATTGCCGAGGCAAACAACTTTGGTGCCCGGGCCTGAACGAGTGATAAGTGTTTTCATTTGTTTGGAAGTTAGGTTTTGGGCTTCATCAATGATCAAAAAACGGTTAAGAAAGGTTCGACCACGCATAAAGTTAAGTGAACGGATTTTGATGCGGCTTTGTAATAAATCATTGGTTGCCTTTCGCTCCCAGTCAGTACCATCCATTTTATTAAGTACTTCTAGGTTATCCATCAGTGCACCCATCCAAGGTGTCATCTTTTCTTCTTCAGTGCCGGGTAAAAAACCAATATCTTCACCTACAGGTACTGTGACACGTGTCATAATTATTTCAGTATAGCGTTTTTGTTCAATCGTTTGACTAAGGGCCGCTGCTAAGGTTAATAATGTCTTTCCCGTGCCAGCCTGACCTAATAAACTGACAAAATCAATTTCAGGATCCATTAATAAATTTAAAGCAAAATTTTGCTCACGATTACGAGCCGTAATTCCCCAAATGGCGTGAGGTGCTTTGCGGTAATCATGCACTATTTCGATGGTGGCAATATCGGCCTGTTTGCTTTTTACAATGGCTTCTATTGCATTGTCCTCATGTTCTGAGTAGATAAGCTGATTAGGATACCAATCTTGCACAATATCCCCCTCGATTTTATAAAGGCTACGGCCATCTTCCATCCAAGATTCAAAATGATTAAGTTTGTTCCAGAAATCACCATCTAATCCAGATGCTCCCAAATAAAGCAAGTCAACATCGTCAAGGACTTTATCGTTGTAGTAATCTTCAGCATGAATACCAAGAACATTAGCTTTGATCCGTAAGTTAATATCTTTTGAAACTAGAGTAACGGTTGTATCTGGCTTTGATTCTTGTAGGCTCATTGCGATGCCTAGTATTTCATTATCGGCCTTTGAACCTGGTAATTCCTTAGGTAGATTATGGGCGATTAAGTCAGTTTGGAATAACAAATGGCCACTTAAAGGTGAATCATTTTCATTATTTTGTGGGCTAGGTAAGGGAATTCCTGTGTGCATAATCTCTGGATCACCTCCAGCATGCAACATTAACTCATCAAGAGAACGACTCACCTGGCGCACATTGCGAGAAACTTCCGATAGACCTTTTTTACCTGCATCTAGCTCTTCCAGAACGACCATGGGTAAGAAAATATCATGTTCATCAAAACGATAAATAGCGGTCGGATCATGCATAAGCACATTAGTATCTAAAACAAATAAGCGTTTGCCGTTAACAGTACGTTTAATCATCGTTATCTCCAAAAAAGAACAATTTGATTATGAGCTAAATAACGACAACAATAAAGTGTAAAAAGTTATATTTTTCGCGCTAAAAATAGACATATTAGTCTGGTATAATATCGGATCCTCATTGACTATTTGGATTTCTAATTTTGACCACCGCAATACATGATATTAAACATCTTCTAGAACAACGTATCCTTATCTTAGATGGTGCTATGGGTACGATGATTCAAAGTTATCAACTTGAAGAAGCAGATTATCGTGGCGAACGCTTTGCTGATCATGGTTGTGATGTAAAAGGTAATAATGATCTTTTATCATTAACGCAGCCTAAAATTATCAGCGATATCCATCGGGCTTATTTTGAAGCAGGTGCGGATATTGTTGAAACCAATACCTTTAATGGTACATCCATTGCCATGGCTGATTATGAGATGGAAGATCTTGTTTATGAGTTAAACAAAGAATCAGCTCAGTTAGCACGTGCTGTAGCTGATGAGTTTACAGCTAAAGAACCGAATAAACCGCGTTTTGTAGCAGGTGTGTTAGGCCCAACGAATCGAACGGCAAGTATTTCACCCGATGTGAATAACCCCGGTTTTCGTAATGTGAGTTACGATGAATTAGTCGAATCGTATCTTGAATCTATCGCTGGTTTAGTCGATGGCGGTGCTGATTTATTATTAGTTGAAACGGTATTTGATACGCTCAATGCTAAAGCGGCTTTATTTGCCATTGAAAGCTATTTTGATGAGCATGATGTTCATCTACCCATTATGATTTCGGGCACGATTACCGATGCCAGTGGTCGTACATTATCGGGGCAAACAGCTGAAGCTTTTTGGAATTCGTTAGCACATTCTCAACCGATCAGTATGGGGCTCAATTGTGCTTTAGGTGCCGATCAATTACGGCAATATATTGAGGCTTTATCAGGCATTGTGACCAGTTATATCAGTGCCCATGCTAATGCGGGTTTGCCTAATGAATTTGGTGAATACGATGAATCGCCAGAGGTAATGGCGGCGCAAATGAAAGAGTGGGCTGAATCTGGCTTTTTGAATATTGTCGGCGGTTGCTGTGGTACTTCACCGGCTCATATTAAAGCGATTGCCGAAGCCGTTGAAGGTATTAAACCTCGCGTGCCGGTTGAAAATAAACATTACTGTAACTTGAGTGGTCTTGAACCATTCACCATTACGCCAGAAAGCTTATACGTTAATGTGGGTGAACGCACTAACGTAACAGGCTCAGCACGTTTTGCACGTTTAATTAAAGAAGAAAATTATGACGAAGCACTAAGCGTAGCTCGTCAACAAGTTGAAAACGGTGCCCCCATTATTGATATCAATATGGATGAAGGTATGTTGGACTCGAAAGAGGTCATGGTTACTTTTTTGAACTTGATTGCATCTGAACCTGATATCAGCCGTGTGCCGATCATGATTGATTCATCTAAATGGGAAGTGATTGAGGCGGGCTTAAAATGCATTCAAGGTAAAGGCATCGTCAACTCGATCAGTATGAAAGAGGGCGAAGATAAATTCATCGCACAAGCCAAATTGGTTCGCCGTTATGGGGCGGCCGTTATCGTGATGGCATTTGACGAACAAGGGCAGGCGGATACCCGCAAGCGTAAACGCGAGATTTGTACGCGGTCTTATGAATTATTAACCCAAGTGGTAGGTTTCCCACCCGAAGATATTATTTTTGACCCCAATATTTTTGCGATCGCAACGGGGATTGATGAACATAATAATTATGCAGTAGATTTCATTGAAGCAGTACGTGATATTAAAACTGCATTACCGCACGCCATGGTCAGTGGTGGTGTCAGTAATGTGTCGTTCTCATTTCGAGGTAATAACCCACTGCGAGAAGCAATTCATGCGGTCTTTTTATATCATGCCATTCAAGCAGGTATGGATATGGGGATCGTTAATGCAGGGCAATTAGCGATTTATGATGACTTACCCGAAGAGCTACGTGAACGTGTTGAAGATGTGGTGCTTAACCGCCGTGATGATGGCACAGAACGCTTATTAGATATTGCCGAAAAATATCGTGGTGATGGCAAAAAAGTTGAAGTTAAAGAAGACCTTGAATGGCGTTCATGGCAAGTTGAAAAACGCTTAGAACATGCCCTTGTTAAAGGAATTACCGACTTTATTGAAGAAGATACCGAACTTTGCCGTCAAAATGCCGAGCGACCTATTCACGTTATTGAAGGCGCATTGATGGATGGTATGAATGTCGTTGGTGATTTGTTTGGTGCCGGTAAAATGTTTTTACCACAAGTGGTTAAATCTGCTCGTGTAATGAAGAAAGCAGTGGCATATTTAATGCCCTTTATTGAAGATGAAAAAGAAGAAGGCGATACATCTAGTAGTAACGGCAAAATTTTGATGGCGACGGTTAAAGGCGATGTGCACGATATAGGTAAAAACATTGTGGGCGTGGTGTTGCAATGTAATAATTTTGAAATTATCGACATGGGTGTAATGGTGTCGTGTGCTGATATTCTGGCGAAAGCTAAAGAAGAAAATGTCGATATTATCGGCTTATCTGGTTTGATTACGCCGTCGCTTGATGAAATGGTGCATGTGGCTAAAGAAATGGAACGTTTAGGCTTTGAAACGCCAGTGATGATTGGTGGCGCAACGACATCATTGATTCATACTGCGGTAAAAATTGATCAAAATTATCATGGTGCCAGTATTTATGTGAAAGATGCTTCACGTGCCGTGGGTGTGGCTCAAAACTTAATTACGCCAGAAACACGTGATGATTTTATTGCCAATATCAAACAAGATTATGAGACGAAACGTGCCCGTCACAAAGGGCGAAAGAGTACACGACGTCAACTCAGCATCGCTGATGCACGAGCGAATAAGACAAAAATTGATTGGACAAAATATAGCCCAACGGTGCCAAATAAACTAGGTGTCCATACTTTTGATGATTATCCACTAGAGGAATTAGTTGAGCGTATTGATTGGACACCGTTTTTCCAAGCATGGGAGTTGGCGGGCAAATACCCACGTATTCTTGAAGATGAAATTGTCGGTGAACATGCCACACATTTATTTAATGATGCCAAAACAATGTTGACTAAAATTGTTGATGAAAAATGGTTAACAGCACGTGCGGTTTATGGTTTCTTCCCTGCAAATACGGTGAATGATGATGATACTGAAGTCTATACCGATGAATCTCGTAGCGAAGTATTAATGACCTTACATAGCTTGCGTCAACAAGGTGAGCGCCCCCCGGGTAGGCCTAATGCCGCATTAGCTGATTTTATAGCACCTAAAGAGAGTGGCGTAAAAGATTATATCGGTGGTTTTGCGGTAACAGCAGGTATCGGTATTGAAGAACATGTCGATCGCTTTGAAGATGACCATGATGATTATCAAAGCATTATGATTAAAGCATTAGCTGATCGTCTAGCAGAAGCCTTTGCCGAGCGTCTTCATGAATTGGTACGTAAAGATTTGTGGGCTTATGTGCCTGATGAATCTTTAGCTAATGAAGACTTGATTGATGAAAAATATCAAGGGATTCGCCCTGCACCAGGATATCCGGCGTGTCCTGATCACACCGAAAAAGCATTATTATGGGATTTATTAGAGCCTGAAAAAAATGCCGGTATCACCATAACTGAAAGCTTTGCGATGTTACCGACTGCGGCGGTGAGTGGTTTTTATTATGCACACCCTGAATCACGTTATTTCGGTTTGGGTAAAATTGATAAAGACCAAGTGGAAGATTATGCCGAGCGAAAAGGCTGGACAATGGATGTGGCCGAGCGTTGGCTTTCACCTGCTTTATCGTATGATGATTAAGGAGGTTGGCTTATGCAAAATGCGATAGATGATTTGCAAATGAAACTCGCTTTTCAAGAAGATTTATTAGAGCAGCTCAATCAAGTTGTAACGGAGCAACAACAGCAAATAACTAATTTAGAATTAGCGCTTGAAACAATGAAAGTGCAGGTTAATACCATGCAGACTGCGAGTCAAGAATCAGGCTCACAACATGAGTTACCACCGCATTATTAAACGAAACAAACGAATATCGTCATTCCGGTAGTCTTTTAGCCGGAATCTATATGCAGAACAATGGATTCACACTTAGAACAAGTGAGAATCTATGGTAATTATTTTAGGTGCGGCACAGATTCCGGCTAACAAGCCTACCGGAATGACAGCATTTTATTTTGATTTGTGGCTTCTCGTTCTTGAGGAAAATAATGACTCATCGGCAATGTGTAATTCTGCAGGGCAATCTTGAGTGGTGTTTGGATTCATCAAAATCCCTGCTGGCAGACTTTGATGATAATACTATTATTTCGCTATCTAATTATACTGATAATGACTTTTTAAGCCTTTCCCAAAAACAAGCAAAGCAGCAATTAGGTAAAGAGTTTGATGTTGTTATATTCGATGCGACGACAGAATTAAACCCCGATAGTTTAGGTGCCATGATGGGCACTATAAAGCAGGGTGGAGTGCTAATCTTGTGGTTAAGTGCCGATGATACAAGTGTGTGGTTACAGCGATTCAAACGTATTTCAGCAGTGTTTTCAGAGCAGCATTCTAACTTTAATATTGTTCAAAAAGGACAAGAATTACCACAACTTTCAATAGCAGAAGCTCAGCCACAATTAAATGAAACTTATTTGACTGATGATCAACGAAAGGCTGTTGAGGCAATCAACAAAGTGGTGCATGGCCATCGTCGTCGCCCGCTTGTTTTATCAGCAGATAGAGGTCGAGGAAAGTCAGCATCACTAGGTATTGCTGCTGGCCAGTTATTAAATGAAGGTAAACAGACTATTTTAGTTACAGCACCTAGTTTGGCTGTTGCTAAAACGGTATTTGATCATGCTTGTCGATTATTACCTGATGCTGAATACGCTACAGGTTTAATTACACTAAATAATGCTGAAATACGCTTTATTGCTCCTGATGCATTAATTGAATCTGATCTCAAAGCCGATTTGTTAATGGTGGATGAGGCGGCTGCTATTCCTGCATCCATTTTAGAAGAATTATTACAAAAATATGCTCGCGTCGTTTTTTCAACGACCTTACATGGCTATGAAGGCACTGGGCGAGGCTTTGCTATTCGTTTTCAAAATATTCTTGACCAAAAAACACCGGATTGGCGTAGTTATAGAATGGAAACCCCTATTCGTTGGGCTGACGATGATATGTTGGAGGACTTTAGTTTTCAATCGCTATTAATGAATGCTTCGCCCGTCAGCGATGAATTCATTAACGATGCTGAATTGAATGATTGTCAGATTGAACAAATTGATTGCCGTCAGTTACTCGATGATGAACAAAGTCTAATCGAACTATTTGGCTTGATGGTGCTGGCACATTATCGAACTCGGCCATCTGATTTAAAGATGTTGCTAGACCGTGAAGATATAACGCTTATCGTTGCTCGTTATCGAGGACATATTGTGGCTAGTGTTTGGTTGGTCAATGAAGGCGAATTGGGCGATGAACTTTCACAAGCCATATATGAAGGTAAGCGACGTGTAAAAGGGCATTTATTACCTCAATCACTGTTAGCTCATGCCGGCGTCGAGAGTGCAGGTTTATTAAAATATCAGCGTGTAGTGCGGATTGCTGTTCACCCCGCTATCCAACAGCGAAATATTGGTCAAGCATTGTTAGATTACAGCCTGAAGCAGGCACAGCTAAAAGCGATTGATGTGATTGGAACTAGCTTTGCTATGGATGATGAGTTAATTGATTTCTGGGCTAAATCAGCCTTTGAACTTGTAAAATTAGGTGTTCATCGTGACGATGTGAGTGGCAGTCATGCACTTATGATGTTGCAGGCGGTTTCTGAACAGGGGGCTATAGTTATGAACGCTGCCAAATACCGTTTTCAACAACAGTGGTTTCACTTGCTACACAACCAGTTTAAGCAATTATCAGCGGCTTATGTCGTTAAAATATCTCAGTTATTAGACGCACAGAATGAATATTCTTCCACAGAAGATAAGCGAGAAATTGAGGCCTTTGCTTACCATCAGCGAGGTTATGAATTTAGCCAAGTTGCATTATGGCGGTGGCTGAGCCAACAGGTGGCAACTACAGAATTTTCAGAGTTAAGCCCGCAGCAACAAGCGCTATGCGTGAAATCACTATTGCAACATCAATCATGGCTAGAAATTGCTAAAGACTTAGGTTTTTCAGGGAAAAATCAGGCTGTATTGGCATTACGTGAATCGATAGTTACTTTGTTGGAATCAAACAACTAATAAATCTCACGCCTGAAAATTATGGTGTCACTGCCTTTGAATAAACCAAAGCTGGCACGTGCAGAAGCTTCATCATCATAGATGCCATTACCATTGTAATCACCTAATAACCAGCTATAAGAGCCTGCTATTTGGCTTCTTATATTAACGTAACCCTGATTATCTTCCCCCGGCGCTGAGAGCGATAATATTGCACTGCCATTTGCCAGAGGGTTATTGTTGCTTAATGTACCGCTTGTTGTTCCATTAGCAATAGTCATGGCCGCATTACCTGATAGCCAACCACCGCCACCAGTTTCTGGATTTGATATTTGAAGCTGACTAGCCAATGCGAGTGTTGTGCATTGATCGGCCATATTATCTGTCCAGTCAAAGCCATTAAAATATTCCGTATTGATGTTTACCGATAGAGGCGCTAATTCACTACCATGTGCATTGCTGATAGCAACTTGGCCAAACCGTACTGAGCCCCCAGAAGCTTGCATAATATGGGGGAGAATCTGCGTTGTCACGCCATCACTGTCGGTAATAGCCGTGAAACTAAGATGAACAGTATTAGTATAAGGTGCGACTAAGCTATTAGCATCATGAAAATGGTTGTATGAATCAGCGCCAAAAACAAAGTTTAGGCTACCATCATTATTATCGTTTAATGACGGTGCGGCGGGGTTCCAATTTAAGCTAATAAGATCAATGTTATTGGCTTGTAATACTACAGCATCACTTGTAGGTGTAGTGACTGAAAAGTCAGACGGTGTTAATTTAGCGAAATTGCCCGTATAGTTTTGTGTAATAGTTGAGGAGGAGTTATAAGCCGTTATCTTTAATTCTGGTACAGTCAGGTAGCTAAAGGGTTGCCCAGCGTAGGTGAAACTATTACAGGCATTATCAAATGAGCCATTATTAACAGTAGTCGCTTTGAAATGATCGGGAATGAACCGACCGATGGTTATTTCTGCTGAAGAAATAGTACGGTTTAATAGTGAAGTTCCATCTGCCGCATCAATCCCGGCAAAGCCTTCATCACTCATTTTTAATGAAATAGCCCCTACTTCAGAATAATGGGCGGTATCACTACTAATTACCCCATTCGAATTTGTCAGTGTGCCTAAGTTAAAGTCTCCTAATAGGCCACCGGCTGGGGTAACTAATGCAGGATAACCATTCGTTAAGATCGGTACATCATCATAATTGTTCATAGTTGAACCAGCTGAATCAACTGCTTTTAATAATAATGAAAAAGGTCGTCCCGCCTTATGTGTTGGGTTAGCGTTAGTTGTTGAAGCATTGATTGCTTGACTATTCCCAGCCGTTTCCCAGTCACCATGCTGGGCTACAAGTGTAAATGCAGCAGGTCGAATTGAAAATTTATCGCCAGCACAAGTGACAATAAGAGCACCAGCAGGCGGTTGATAACTAATTCGCACAGCAACTTCTTTCCAAACGTTATTTGCTACAGGCATTGTGACGGTTGAGCGCCCGTTGCTAATAGCTGCAACAGGCAAACTTGCTATAACAGTTGACGTGATAGGGCAATTATCAGCATTGAGTGCGACACTAGTCATATTAGCGAGCAACTCAACTTTTACATCTTTTGAAAAGCTAGCGTCTACGGCAGACTTGTCGGTATTAAGTGCTATAACATCAAAGCTAATCGCGGCATTATTGGCCACTCGAGTTTGTAACGAACCTGTGATAGCCGCTGCGGCTGTAGCAGTATCGAAAGCATTAAACCCACCTGTTAGTGGTTGGTTAATAATACCAAAAGCTTGAAACTCTTTAATGTCCATATAGCTAGAATCATTGAAATTATCAATAGTTTGCAGTCTAAGTCGAGTGATATTATCTCTACGGCCATCATTATTAGCCGATATGGCAAGAGAAAAAGATTGTTCGCCTGAAACTTGGGCTGCAGTAAATATAGGGTTAGCCCCTCCCCAGACACCATGTATTCCAAGTTCATGGATTTGCATATATCCATGGCCATAATTAGCCGTCGTTTCAAGCCGAATTCGCGTAATATTGTCTCTACGTCCGTCATTATTGGCTACCACTCCGGTTAAGTCATAAAGTTGTTCAATCCCCGATTGATCGCCAGTAAATATAGGATTGGCGCCTGTCCATACACCACGCAACCCTAGTTCATTAATGCGCAAATATCCATTACCAAAATTAGACATCGTTTCAAGTCGAACTCGCGTAACATTGTCTCTACGTCCGTCATTATTGGCTACCACTCCGGTTAAGTCATAAAGTTGTTCAATCCCCGATTGATCGCCAGTAAATATAGGATTAGCGCCCGCCCATACACCACGTAACCCTAGTTCATTAATGCGCAAATATCCATTACCAAAATTAGACATCGTTTCAAGTCGAACTCGCGTAATATTGTCTCTACGCCCATCATTATTGGCTGCCACTCCCGTTAAATCATAGAGTTGTTCAGTACCCGATTGATTGCCTGTAAATACCGGGTTAGCGCCTGTCCATACACCACGTACTCCCAGTTCATGAATACGCATATATCCATTGCCATAATTATTAAGTGTTGTTAAGCGAACACGTATTACATTGTTAAAAGGCCCAATAGAGAATACTTGCTCATTTGCGCTAATTGCTGCTGTTAGAGGAATGCTTGCTTGCCAACCTGTTGTTGTTTCAACGGTGATCTCAAAGTCTTTAAGCGCTTCATTATTATTGGATGTAATTATGGTGATAGAATCAAGGGTAAACTGATCTGCAGCTTCACTGGGAGTACCATTTAAATTAGGATCAAAGGTAAATTCAAATATATTATGATGATTGCCCCCTAGACTTAGCCATGACGTTGCAGCTGAACTATCATGGATGCGACTTGGAATATTGTTACCAGCATGAGATGGTGATACGACAAGACTCCCCCCTGCAAGACGCTGAGCAAAATTATAAGGGTTAGCTGGGGCCTGATCAGAAAAAAGTCGTTGCCATGTTCCATTGTTGTTTTGAGCTTCAAGTCCAAATGTTTGTAGGGCTTGATTATTATTTGATGAAACTAATGCGATAGAATCAAGGGTAAACTGATCTGCAGCTTCACTGGGAGTACCATTTAAATTAGGATCAAAGCTAAACTCAAAAATATTATGGTGGGCACCATTCTGACTTAACCATGCCATTACAGTCGAACTATCATGGATGCGACTTGGAATATTGTTACCAGCATGAGATGGTGATACGACAAGACTCCCCCCTGCAAGACGCTGAGCAAAATTATAAGGGTTAGCTGGGGCTTGATCAGAAAAAAGTCGTTGCCATGATCCATTATTGCTTTGAGCTTCAAGCCCAAATGTCTGTAGAGCTTGATTATTATTTGATGAAACTAATGCGATAGAATCAAGGGTAAACTGATCTGCAACTTCACTGGGAGTACCATTTAAATTAGGATCAAAGCTAAACTCAAAAATATTATGGTGGGCACCATTTTGACTTAACCATGCCATTACAGCTGAACTATCATGGATGCGACTTGGAGTATAGATGCCTAAATGTGATGGTGAGACCGCAAGACTGCCACCAGCAAGACGTTGAGCAAAATTATAAGGATTAGCAGGGGCTTGATCAGAAAAAAGTCGTTGCCATGCTCCACTATTGCTTTGGGCTTCAAGCCCAAATGTTTGTAGAGCTAGACTATTATTAGATGAAACTAATGAGAGCGAATCTAGGGTAAACTGATCAGCAGCTTCACTAGGTGTGCCATTTAAATTAGGATCAAAGGTAAATTCGAAAATATTATGATGAGAAGATGAACGGCTCTTCCATGCGGTGTGAATACTGCCATCATTCACTCGATATGGATCATAGACATTAACGAATGTTGGGGCAATAGCAAGGTGGCCTCCCGCAGCCTGGGTAGCAAAATTATAGCTTGTAGATACGGCTTGATCTGAGTAAAGCCGTTGCCACGGACCATTATTACTTTGAGATTCAAGTAGGAATGTTTTAACTGCGCGACCAGAGTTAGGGGAATAGAGTGAAACGGAGCTTATTTGATACAGATCTTGTACATCACCATCTTCACCCGTTATACCAGTAAGGTTACCGTCATAAGTAAATTCGAAAGTATTTTTTTTATTGATATACATTCGCCATGTATTGCTTAATACACCATCGTTTATATTATCAAGAAGGTAAGAACCGGGCCCAGTTATAATTCCTTTGGGTGATTCCGTTACATTTTCTATTGCTAATGAGGCACTGTTCATGCTTAGTGTTAGCATCAAGAATAATAATTTTGTAGTGGGAAACTTAATCATGAATAGTGGTTTGCATATTGCGAGAAATGTAATCAGAACTACCATAGCTACTAAATTGGCTTTTTGCCGTGATCAAATAGACGTTTTTAGTGTTTATATTTTCAGAATAACTGCCAAGCTGTTGGCAAGTAACGGTGACGGAAAAATTACTGAGATTAGGGGTGAGTGTTGTGCTGGCAACACAGCTACCATTATTAACGACACTGGCAATACCCCATTCAATACCGGCATTAGCGGTTTGATAAGCGCGGGCGGTTTGCAGTGCTAAGATACTGGTTTTTTGCTGAACACTGTAGATCTTAACTAAGTAGGTGCCCAGCAATGAGACAATAATCAAGACAAAGATTGCGCCGATAAGTGTGATGCCTTTTTGATTGTTCATGGCTGATTATTCACATGCACTTGATGCACCAGTTTGATAGATTCGCCAGATTCATCTGCTAGTTTCAGTTCTAATGTGATTAAGCCCGAACGTGAGCTTGAACCGGCAGTATAACTAAACAGACAATCTGCAATGTAATTCGATTGAATTGCAGCGCCTGAAGCGGGCGGTATCGGCTGATTTACTTGAATAGCATAACTATCATAACGGATTAACACTTTATCTTTTGTTGCTGAGGCTGTTGTATCACAATGATAACTAATCGGGGTATCAATAATAAAAAAGCGTTGAGCAGGGGATTTTAAAGGAAATTGAAAAGCAGAAAAACTGGCATGACTCACAGTGGAGCTTGCTCCTATTGTCACTGTATTATCACCCGCATAGGCATTATTGCCAGAACTATTGAGAGGATAGATAACTATCTTATCTGTTCCGAGGGTAATATCTGTAAAGTGTTGCAAATCACCCAAAATATCAAAGCCAGTATCGGCTTTGCTGAAATCAAGAATATCACCGCTACCATCACTTGCTAATCGTGCACGATATCGACCGCCGTTAATCGTGTGTAGTAATTCTAGTGTTTTGCCATCGGGTGAAATACGAATACTATTGGGCAGGGCACTGCGAATATCTCGTTGCATACGTCGCAGTGCTGATTCGGCTGAATCAGTGAGTGTAGCTCTACGTGAGGAATCAATATAAGCATTAATAGGCTGAGTTAATATCGATGATGTGATGGCAGCAATAATACCACTAAGCACAATGGTAATAATTAACTCAATTAAGGTGAAACCTTGTTGTTTTGTTGTTACTTCCATTATTAATAACTAGCTCTGTAGCCGACTAAATTAATGGTCGTGACACTGGGTAAAGAAACCGAAACAGTGATCGCTTTCATCGTAATATTTGAAATGACTTTGTCGGCGATTACTACAGAAACAGTGTAATTTTCAAGCCCAGTAATTGCGTTACCACTTTGATCCGTGACTCCCAAATTTGTTAGGCCGTTATAGTCATCAATATTGTCAAATGTCGCACGTATTTCCCCTGCGTTAGAGCCATTTGGATCCGTGATCGGTAATAAGACTATTTCTTCAAGATACGATTCTGCGATAGCAATGGCTTGATGCTGAATAATGGGGTCGACACTATGTTTAGTGGTGATATTCACTACACTCATGATTCCCGAAAGTGCAATGCTAATAATCACGATAGTGATAATCAGCTCAATTAATGTCGCACCCTTTTGAATCAAGGGGTCAATCAAGGGGGCAGCCAGCTTGATTTTTATTGAGGGGCTTGCCAAATCAAGCTGGCTGACCCCTTGATTATGGCGTACTGTCATAGCTAAAACCCGTAGCTGCGATGATTGAAATTCGGCGAAAGCCAACAGAAATAGTATTGTCGTTATCAGCTCGCCCTAAGGCATCAAATGTCGTGTTAGCTTGTGTCGCTGTGAGGCTAACATTATCTTGTTTTCCTGTGTAACTACTTTCTCCATTCGCAGGGTGGTTCACAGTCAAGCCAGAGGAAAAATCACCACTATCACAGCTGTCATCTCGAAGTACAGTGTAGCTATTAGCACTTATGGAAAAACGAGTATTACAGCCTGTAGCAATGGCTACTTTTTGGGTATAACGTACAGCGTTTAAAGTGTCATCAAATAAAACCCGCTCGTCAAAGCCTGAACTACCTATAAAACGTGGCAAAGCGACAGCAGAGACAATGCCAAGTAAAACAATCACTAAGATCAGCTCGATTAGCGTAAACCCTAACTGATGGTAAGAGCGCGGTAACATATTAAGATAATCCTGACTTAATTCTTCTATGGCTTGGCTCCAAATTAGCCAATAATTATCTAGTTAGCAGGCTGTATCAGTAATGGTATATGTTGGTGAGCCACCTTGTGCCGTTGGATGAGCATAAACAACTTCACAGCCATCAAGTCCATTAAGTCTAAACTCACCATTTACCTGTGTAAAACCATCTAGTTCTAATAAATTTGCAAGACCTCTTGTAGACGCTTCTGGATACATAAATTTTACGACAATATCGCCATCAGCTTCACTGTTAGTACCATTATTATTCATATCAACCCAAACGGCAATTGCTGGATTCACACTGTTAATCTGAGCCTTCGCATGACCAATTTGAGCGGCAGTTTGCAACGATGCTTTCATCCCTTTTAGACTAGCAATCTTGGCATCTTTTTGTAGGCTAACGAACTTTGGTAATGCTGTTGCAGACAAAATACCTAAAATTACAATGACCATTACTAATTCGATTAACGTAAAACCTTGTTGTTTTTTCATTATTCTATCCTTTATTCACCTATCTTATCTAACGCCCCATAGCGGCACTGCTTAAATCCCACATTGGCAAGAACACTCCTAGGGCCAGAATTAATACCATTATTCCGATTACGGTTATCATGATCGGCTCAATGGCACTACTCAATTTTTTTGTATCAAATTCGACTTCGCGTTCATAAAAATTTGCGACTTCATCTAACATATCGTCCACCGCGCCAGTTTCTTCACCTACATTTATCATTTGCAGCACTAAAGGGGTAAATAAATTACTCGCAACTGCAGTCTGAGTAAGGGATTCACCGTGTTCTAAGCCATCGCGCATATCTAAAATTCTTTTTTCAATATAGCTGTTATCAACAGCGCGACTCACAATAACTAAGGTTTGGGTGATAGGAACACCGGCACGAAAAGCCATCGAAAATGCACGTGAAAACCGTGCCAGCGTAGCACGATTAACAATATTGCCGACGAGAGGTAATCGTAGTTTTTGACGATCCCAGATGTATTTTCCTTCATCGGTCTTGATGTAGGCTTTAATTGTCATAAAGGCAATCACTAAGCCGACCATGATATATTGCCAATAATTAACGGTAAATTGTGATGTTGCCATCAATATTTTGGTTGCCCAAGGTAATTCACTGCCAAAAGATTCAAATACTTTTGCAAATTGGGGGATCACCATAAGATTAATAATGCCTACAGCAATCGCCATGGCAATCATTACAAAAGTGGGGTAGCGCAGGGCTTCTTTAACACGATCTTTGGTTTCTTTATCAATTTCTAAATATTTATAGATATGCTGAAAGGCGATATCAAGTTGCCCCGTATTTTCACCTACACTCATCATGCTGATAAATAAATTTGAGAAGATTTGAGGGTGTTTTTGCATGCTGCCTGCTAATGAGCGCCCAGCTTCAAGATCCGTTGCAATTTCACCCACGGCATTTTTCATGCCCTTATGCGTCATATGTGTTTGTAAGCCCTTTAGCGTAGGTAAAATGGAAATTCCGGCTTTAAGTAACGTTGCCATTTGGCGGCTAAACATGATTAACTCATTTGTATCGGGTATGGGGTTATCAAGCAGATCTTGAAGTTTCTCGAGCGGATTAGCTTGTTTAGGCTCGGGGACCGTAATATCAATAGGGGTGATGCCAATATTAATCAAATGGCTAGCAGCATCATTGCTTGAATTTGCTTCTAGTTCACCCGCGACTGATTCGCCTTGTGAGTTTCGACCTTTGTATTGAAATGCAGGCATTTTCTAGTCTACCGATGTATTCAAAGGTGCGTTAATATCAAGATCACCGGCAATACGAATAATTTCATCTAAACTGGTAATGCCTTGTTTTGCTAGTTCAACTGCATTGCTCGCTAATGTTTTATTTTTCTGTTGCTGCGTTGCAAGCGTAACAAAAGAGCTATTGTCGCCTTGTTGCAAGGCATCGGTTAATTTAGGTGTCATGGTTAATAATTCATAAACACCGATGCGGCCTTTATAGCCAGTGTCTTTACACTGTTGACAACCGATTGCTTGGTGAAGCTCAGGTAGTTGTTCAGGTGAACCGAGTAATTGAGATAACCAATGTTGTTCTTGCTCATCAAGAGTGTGAGGTTTGCGACATTCGGGACATAAACGACGAACAAGTCTTTGTGCCATTACGGCTTGTAATGACGATGCGAGTAAAAACCCTTCTGCTCCCATATCTAATAAACGACTTACTGTGCTAATAGCAT
>Ga0256840_1002088_pt1 | contig 17941 bp, 12 predicted proteins | sample 355202metaG_FD_185969 | JGI IMG/M metagenome (GOLD analysis project Ga0256840, IMG submission 185969) | Hydrothermal vent microbial communities from Mid Atlantic Ridge, Atlantic Ocean - 355-202 | ecosystem: Environmental > Aquatic > Marine > Hydrothermal vents | place: Atlantic Ocean: Mid...
ATTTGATTTGGGAGTAAAAATCAGGGAACAGTTACGGATCATTTGTCAAATTTATGCTGAATTTATTTAGCAGGGATAAACTCAACTGATTTTTCTAGGATTATTCGTAATTACAGAGCTGTGAGATTTTGAGTTTTGCAAGAGGCTCAATAAGGAAAAGCTTACCTGTTTATCTACGAACTGCAGGATAATTTAGAACACCCCGCTTTATGTCGCGCCCATTCTGGCCTTTTTTTAGCATATTCCTGTTTATCTGCCTGCTCATCATAAGGATGCCGCATCACGTCGAGCAGGTCATTAACCATTGAATAATCGCCCTGTTCAGCTTTATCTATCGCCAACTGAGCCAAGTAGTTACGTAATACATATTTGGGATTAACAGCATTCATCCGCTGTTCTTTATCGGCCTGCGTTAGACTTTCTTTTTGCATTCTATAGAGATATTTTCGCAGCCAGTTTGCAAAACGTGTTTTATAATCTTCTGTTAGTGCATCTAGCCGGTACCAAGCCTCTTCTACAGGTTTAAGCAGCTGTTCATCTGTCAAACTGTCTACCTTGCCTTCTGTATCGAGCAGTGCAAGTTTTCGGTAAAAAATAGTCATATCTGTTTCTGCTTCTGCCAGCAAAGATAATAGCTCTTTACATATTTCAGCATCTGTTTCAGGGACAAAAGAGCTGAAACCCAGCTTATCCGCCATCATCGCATTCCAGCCCTGATCAAATGTCTGGTTATAAACCGTTAATGCCTGCTGCAAGGGTTCGACATCTTCAACCAAAGGATAAATGGCATTTGCCAGCTGCACTAAATTCCATAGTGCTATTTGAGGCTGCTGACCATATCGATAACGCCGTTCACCAGCGTCGGTTGTATTAGGTGTCCAGTCAGGGTCATAATCATCCAGCCAGCCATAAGGGCCATAATCAATGGTCAACCCCAGAATGGACATATTGTCGGTATTCATGACCCCATGAACAAAACCCACCCGTTGCCAGTGCACAATCATTTCAGCAGTTAGCTTGCATACCTCTTCAAACCATGTGATATAAAGTTCTTTATCTAATGATTTACCCTTTGTAAGCAGATGTGAAAAATCAGTGGCAATTGTATAATCAACAAATTGACGCAACACATCAATCTCGCCTCTGGAAGAAAATATCTGAAAACTGCCAAAGCGAGTAAATGAAGGTGCCACCCGACAGACAACAGCGCCCTGCTCTGCCTGTGGGTTGCCATCATAAAACATATCTCTGACGACCTGTTCCCCCGTCAAAACCAGACTTAAAGCGCGTGTTGTAGGCACGCCTAAATGATACATGGCTTCACTGCAGAGAAACTCACGCACTGATGAACGCAAAACAGCCAGGCCATCTGCAGAACGGGAATAAGGCGTCGGACCAGCGCCTTTAAGTTGAAGTGCCCAGCGCTGGTTTTTTGCATTCACCACTTCTCCTAAGTTAATTGCACGCCCATCACCTAACTGGCCAGCCCAATGGCCAAATTGATGCCCGCCATAGCACATAGCATATGGATTCATTCCAGCAAGTATTTCATTGCCTACAAACACATTGGCAAATTGTTCAGATTGACAGTCGTTTTCCGTCAAGCCCAACTGCTCAGCCACTTCTTTGGCATAAGCTACCACTACAGGCGAGGACACCTTCGTAGGCAAGACATAGGAATAGCAGGCTTGCATCACTTGCCTACGAAAATTGTCTGTTTCAGAATCAGCTGGCAATTCCTGTACAAACCGATTGCTAAATGCCAGCTTATCTAAACCGCTGGAAGAATTTTTCTGTAGGCTCATTGGACACTCTTTAGTTTATCAATGCCTAGTATTATTTAGCCAATTAACTGTTTTATCTACCTTAAAATTATTAGTGTATCTGCTCGCCAGAAATAACAGCTGATTTTGACCGAAAAATAAACGTATACTTGCAAGTTATTTGTAAGATAGCATTTTCGCTATCAAATAAGATATTGTGATGAAAACATTATTTAATAAGTTTAAAAAAATCATTATGCTGACACTGATTATTTTCAGCTCTTCCCTTGCTGCAGCTGATGTTTCTGGAAAAATGATTGCCTATGGCTGTTTTAGCTGCCATACTGAAAAATCATTCAATCTCAAACTGCCAGTACCTAAGTTAACACAAGCTCTAATCGCCTTTAAATATAATAAAAAACAAGCCACCATTATGGATAGAATTGCCAAAGGCTATACCGATGCTGAATTAAATGCCGTCGCCACCTACCTTGGAAATTTAAAGTAATGGTTTCCAGACGACATTTCATTAAATTAACAGGCAGTGCCTCGGCACTTTTTGTTGCCGGCTGTCAAAGCAAAAAGCTCATATCATCCGCTTCTGCCCATGTAGTAATTATTGGCGGAGGTTTTGGTGGGGCAACGGCTGCAAAAACCATCAAAAAATTAGATCCAACGATTGATGTCACTTTAATTGAACCCAAACATCACTATATTACCTGCCCTGGTAGCAACTGGGTTTTAGCGGGTCTAAAAAATATAAATTCGCTGTCTGTTTCTTATCAACAGCTATCAAGCCAATACGATATAAAGGTGGTACATGACCGAGTGGCTACTATTGACCCTGATAGGCATTTTGTAACTATCAGTAACGGCCATAGCATTAACTATGACCGCTTAATAGTTTCTCCTGGCATTGATTTCCGCTGGGAAGCAATTGAAGGACACAATGATTCCACAGCGCATTTAATTCCGCATGCCTGGAAAGCAGGCGTTCAAACCACACTATTACACAGCCAGCTGCAAAACATGCATAACGGCGGCACTGTGATTATTTGCGCGCCGCCCAATCCATTCAGATGTCCACCCGGGCCCTATGAGCGTGCCAGCATGATCGCCTATTATTTAAAGCGACATAAACCTAAGTCAAAAATACTTATTCTTGACCCTAAAACCCATTTTTCCAAACAGGGTTTATTTATTAAAGGCTGGGAGAAGCATTATGGTTTTGGCAATGATAACAGCATGATTGAATGGCATTCTATTCCTGACAACCCTGTTGTTAAAATCGATGTTAAAAAAAGACAATTGGAAACTGATTTTGGCGATATTTTTAAGGCCGACGTTTTAAATTATATTCCTGCACAACAAGCGGCCAATATTGCTCAAACATCTGGACTTTGCGATGACTCAGGCTGGTGCCCTGTAATTCATAAAACCAGTGAATCAACCTTGCATTCAGATATTCACGTTATTGGCGATGCGTCTATACAAAGCCCTATTCCAAAATCTGCCTTTGCAGCCAATGCAGAAGCCAAAGTCTGTGCCTTTGCCGTTGTTAGCTTACTTAATGAAATGGATGTATCTGAACCTGCCTGGATTAATACCTGCTATAGCCTAATTACTGCTGATCAGGGCATTTCTGTCGCTATGGTTTATAAACTGAACCCGCAGGGTAAAATCAGCAAGGTTAAAGGTGCGGGCGGCGTGACGCCTTCAATTGATGAAAGAATTTTATCTCTAGAAGCATCTTACGCAAAAAAATGGTTAGAGAGTATAGTTGCTGATAGTTTTACATAAGAATTAGCAAACCTGTTTTTTCGGTAAAAAAGGAAGAAAATTAATATTTATTTACAAATTTAGATATTTAACATATTATGGCCGAATGAACCTATTCTTTCGCCGTTCCATTATTTTGCTGCTATTTTTGCTGCAGGGGCTATCGCCTTTGGTGCATGCACATGTGCAGACAGATAACGGATACAATGGCTTGCATGTTGAAGGCATTAGCGTTCTTGCTGGGAAGAGCTGCCAGTTTGCTTCACTGGAGAACATCGGACATACTGATGCCGTTATCGGTATGCGTCCTGCAATTCAACAGCAGAACCTGTCATTGACCAGTGGCTCAAAAAACAATAGTATTGGCAACAGCTATGTTCAGCATTTTTCCATCCCCCATCTTATTGAAAAGCATTCACATTTTTCTTTTTCTGCTTTTCTAAATAAACTATCGATTTGCTTATCTATTATTGCGCCTCGCGCTCCACCTGTTAACACTGCCGTTTAATCCAGCCGACTAATCTTAGCATCATCTGATGTTCTTGATTTAGCTCTATTACTAAGACTATAAATATTTAAATCCTACTATCTCTAAATTCATTATTGAGAGACGGTGGCTTAGACCGCTGGAAAAAACAACTTACCTGCGTTATTTTTACCTATTATCCTAAATAAATCAGTTGAACGCTTAGTTTAACTGTAACTTGTTAAATAAACTGTTTAATCCAGTTTTTTACTATTCACCAAATGGATGAGTGTATATCGCTTCACGGTTTTGTGAAAACCCGTGCTCAACTAATTTATTTAGGATTATTCAGTCTTGTTGCTTTGGTTTTATAGCTTACTATGCACCCTACAGAACAAGAACGAAGACTTTCGTACAATGGATAGGTTATTTATTTCCTGTCGCCTTATGTCTTTAAATTTTCAGGCAAGGCGGTTTTAATCTTTTTTTACGAGTCAACCCCATTTTTGACTCTCAGGCTCCTGTTTTTAGGAAAAAAAATGTTCATCAAACCCTTTATTACACTGCTTTTATTAAGCGGAGCAAACCTTCTTGCAACCGCGAAAGCTGAAGAAACACATATCGTAGACCATATTGATATCATCACAGTTGATCCACAATTAAATTTGGCAGATTTAATTAATCAAACTTTAGAAAAATACCCCGACTATGCCTTAATTGCTGCAATGCAACAGGAAAGTGACGCTTTAACTCAGCGAGGTAGTCGCTGGATTGCAGGCGCCCCTACTGCATCAATTTATTACAAAGACGATTTTGTAGGTTCCGACACTGGAGCATATGAACTAGAGGGTGCAGTTGAAGTACCTATTTGGAACTGGGGACAGCGTGATGCTGGTTTACGTTTAGCTGAGCAGGCAGGACTGAGCGCGATCAATAAAGGCAAAGCAATTAATCTGCAGGTAGCAGGTTTAGTCCGTCATGCTGTATGGGCACTGTCGCTTGAAAACTTGCGCTATACAATGGCCAAAAAGCGCCTTTATTTAACTGAAAAACTTGTGAATACGATCCAGCTGCGAGTAGATGTAGGCGACTTGCCTAAATCAGATTATTTATTGGCAGAAAGTGAGCTTTTGCAAAAGAAAATTGAGCTATTGCATACGGAAGCTGAATTAATGCATGCCCGGAAACGGTTTTATTTTTTAACCCAAGATACCCGAATACCCGCTCAAATAAATGAACAGCAAAGTCCGAGGCAGACTATTGATGACTCTCACCCTGCATTGGAAGCGATTAATGCATTTGTTGAGAAAAAAAAGGCACAGGTAGAATGGGTTAAAGCTAAAGGCTCAGGACAAACAACTTTGGCTGTCGGGGGAAATATGGATAAGCCTTCTAATTCGGAACAGTCAGTCGATAGCATTATATTTAGTGTTTCAGTGCCATTTGGCGGACAGGGGTATGCTGCGGCAGAAATCGCAGCAGCCCAAACAGAATATGTAGAAGCGGAAACAGAAAAGTTGCATTTATATCGCCTTTTATTAGAGCAGCTGCATGAAGCTGAGCATGAACTGGAAATTGAAAAGGTTCAGTTAAAGATTTCGACACAAATGAAAAAAAATGCGGAGGAGCATTTAAAAATGGCAAATTCTAGTTTTAAGGCAGGTGAAATTAACTTAATGGATTTTTTAAAAATTCAGGCCCGGTCTCAAAATGCTTTTAAACACGCTGCCGAAAGCGCTATTAGGTTGCAACGCGATATTGCTTTATATAACCAGGCTGTAGGAGTTACGCCATGAGAAAATTATTATCCATCTATTTATTGATAAGCTGTGCAGTTGCATTAGCTGAAGAACAGATAACCCTGTCAACCATTCAACTTAATAATTTAGGCGTACAAACAGGCCCTCTGATTGCAGTTAAATCTATTCCTTTAATGAATGCACCGGCAAAAGTTTCTATTCCGCCGGCTAATGAGTATCTTGTAAGCACCTCGCATGCAGGTTTAGTCAATAGAATTTACGTTTCGATAGGCGATGAGATTGAAAAAGGCCACGTCCTTGCAATGATAAAAAGCCCTGAGCTTTTGGCTTTGCAACAGCGGCATTTAAAATCAGTCAATAACTTAAGAGTGGCAAAAACACAATATATTCGAGATGGAAAATTATACAAAGAAGGTGTAATAGCCGATAGACGATGGCTAGAAACTAAAGTTAATTACCAAGTTTTTAAATCGCAATTTAATGAAACGAGACAGCTTCTGGAAATATCCGGCATTTCTCAAAGCGATATTAATGCACTGGAAAAATCCCATAAGATGTCTAGTCAGCTAAAGGTTTCCACGCCTATTTCAGGGGTTGTTTTAAACCGGATGATAACCGTAGGCGAACGTGTTGATGCTTTAGCCTCTTTGTTCCGTGTGGCAAACCTCGAAAAGCTTTGGCTGGACATTAGCATTCCTCAGCAGCGCATTGCACAAGTGCATATAGGCGATACGGTTATACTGGAAGGAATAGAAACAGCCGCAAAGATTTTTTTACTGGGTAAAAGTGTAAACGAAGAAAACCAGACAGTTCTAGTAAGAGCAGAAGTTAAAACTGGAAAACACTTGGTCAGGCCAGGACAAACCGTCAATGTCAAAATTAGGCAAACCAGCCAACATCCAATATTTAAAGTTCCAAATACTGCAATCGCACAGTTTAAAGGAAAAAGTTATCTTTTTGTTCGCAATAAAACAGGCTTTGCGGTAACGCCTGTTCAGGTTTTAGGCAGAGAAGAGCAAAAAACTATTATTACCGGAGATATACAGGAAAAAAATAAAATTGCAATAAAGGGAGCTGTGGCACTAAAAGCGAACTTTCTAGGGTTAGGGAGCGATGAATAATGACCTCTTTAATTCGTTTTGCGCTAACTCAGCGCCTGTTAATGTTGCTAGTCACTCTATTATTGATAGGCGGAGGCTATTCGGCATTTAAAGAAATTCCCATTGATGCATTTCCTGATGTTTCTCCTACTCAGGTTAAAGTGATTGTAAAATTAGCAGGAATGCCGCCTGAAGAAATTGAAGCACGCATTACCGCGCCGATTGAAGTTGAACTGTTAGGAATACCTCATCAAACCATGTTGCGCTCAGTGGCTAAATATTCATTGACGGATATCACCATTGATTTTGAAGAAGGCACTGATATTTACTGGGCAAGACAGCAAATTTCAGAACGCTTAAGTGCCGTATGGAATGATTTGCCTAAAGGGGTTGAAGGTGGAATTGCGCCTATGACTACACCTTTAGGCGAAATGTTCATGTTCACTATAGAGGGTGGAGATTTAACGCTTATGGAACGGCGTAATTTATTGGACTGGGTGATTCGGCCTGCTCTGAGGACCGTTTCAGGAGTCGCTGATGTAAATGCTTTAGGAGGTCTGGTTAGGACTTTTATAGTGGAACCGAATAACACCTTGATGAGTGCTAGAAATATTACGATGGCGCAACTGTACAATGCCTTGCAAAATAATAACCGCAATGATGGTGCAGGCCGTTTAAATGAAGGTGAAGAAGCTTTATTGGTCCGTTCAGAAGGACGGATTAAAACACTTTCCGATGTGAACACTATTGTGGTTGGCAATATGGCGGGGACCCCCATTTTAGTCAGCGACATTGCGACAGTAAAAATCGGTGCCTTAACCCGATATGGTGCGGTAAGTCGCAATGGAGAAAGCGAAGCGGTTGAAGGCCTAGTCCTAAGCTTGCGTGGCGCAAATGCGGGGCAGACGGTTACCGACATACAGAAAAAACTGGATGAATTAAATAACAGTTTACCTGAGGGCGTATATCTGGATGTTTTTTATAACCGGGGCGATCTAGTGGACTCAGCGCTGTCATCGGTAACAAATGCTCTATTGCAGGCTATTGGCTTTGTAGTTATTCTTCTCATTTTGTTTTTAGGCAATCTACGGGCATCATTAGTGGTAGCCTTAGTTTTACCACTGGCAGCCTTGGTCACTTTTATTCTAATGCACACCATGGGAATGTCCGCCAACTTAATGAGCCTAGGCGGTTTGACCATTGCGATTGGCATGTTAGTCGATGCAGCAGTGGTTGTAGTTGAAAATGTATTGACCCATTTTGCAGACAAAGAAAAATCTCAGAGACTGCCACGGCTGCATATTATTTACCGGGCAACACGAGAAGTGGCAGCACCTGTTGTTTCCGGCAGTTTAATTATCATTATCGTTTTTCTTCCGCTACTCGCCTTACAAGGTTTGGAAGGTAAATTATTTTCCCCCGTTGCATTGACTATTGTTTTTGCTTTAGCTGGCTCGCTGGTACTGTCATTAAGCATTATTCCCGTTTTTGCCTCTTATCTATTAAAGCAGGAAGTGCTTGAAGAACCTTGGCTGGCAAGACAGCTGCACCGTTTATATATGCCCAGCTTAAGCTGGAGCATTATTAATAGAAAAAAGGTATTTATAACTGCAGGAATAATGCTGGCATTGACTGTTGGAGTATATATGAAAATTGGCAGTACATTTATGCCGACAATGGATGAGGGTGATATTGTTTTACAGCTTGAAAAATTGCCATCCATTACCTTGGAAGACTCCGTTGCTTTAGATATGCAAGTGCAAAAGAACATTTTAAAAAATGTCCCTGAGGTAAAAAATATTATTGCCCGTGTCGGTTCAGATGAAATTGGTTTAGACCCCATGGGGTTAAATGAAACTGATGCTTTTTTAGAATTGCACCCTAAAGATCAGTGGCGGATGCAAACCAAGGAAGAATTAATTGAAGAAATCCGTAAAGTCATGGCTAACACACCTGGTGTAGCCTATGGCTTCACTCAGCCTATAGAAATGCGTGTATCTGAAATGTTAACAGGATCACGGGGGGATGTGGCTGTTAAACTGTTTGGTACTAATCTAAATCTACTTAATCAAAAAGCAGAGGAGATAGAAGCTGTTTTAAAAGCCATTGACGGTTCAAGTGATGTGTTTACCAGTCAAAATGAAGGCATGCAGTATTTGCAATTAACTATTGATCGTTTGGCCAGCGGGCGGTTAGGACTGAATATTGAGGAAATAGAACAAATATTAAGGGGGCAGATAGAAGGACTTTCTGCTGGGATTGTCCAGGAAGGCATTCGTAAAACACCTTTAGTTTTAAGAGCGGTTAGCAATAGTGCTAATTTTTCAAGCCTGCAAATAGCTTTGCCAAATGGCAGAAGTGTACCTTTATCGGCCGTTGCTACGCTTGAAAAAGTGGATGGCATGGTCTCAATCAAACGGGAGCATAGTCAGCGCTTTGTGGTTATACGAAGTAATGTAGAAGGTCGTGATTTAGTCGGTTTTGTTGATGAAGCGAAACAGGCGGTTAAAGAAAAGCTTGAGTTACCGGCAGGCTATTTAATTCAATGGGGAGGGCAATTTGAAAACCAGCAGCGGGCTGCTGCACGTCTAGCAATTGTTGTACCTGTTTCGTTATTGCTGATTTTTTTATTGCTGTTTACCACCTTTGGGTCAGTGCGACAGGCTATTTTGGTTTTTTCCAATATCCCCCTCGCTATGATAGGCGGTGTTTTTGCTCTATGGATTTCAGGAGAATATATGTCAGTGCCGGCTTCCATTGGTTTTATAGCATTATTAGGTGTTGCTGTGCCCAACAGTGTAGTTTTGCTAAGTTATTTTAATCAGCTGCGCGCAACCGGTATGCCAGTTTCTGATGTGATTATAGAAGGCTCTGCCAGACGCTTACGGCCGGTTCTTATGACTGCAAGCCTAACTGCATTTGGCTTGTTTCCCATGCTGTTTGCAACAGGGGCTGGATCAGAAATTCAGAGGCCTTTGGCAATTGTCGTGATTGGAGGCCTAGTTTCATCCACTTTTTTAACATTGATTTTATTGCCAATTTTATATGAAATGTTTGGCGAAGAAAAACAGGAGCCGGCATGAACGGACAAGAGTATTTAGTGACCATCAATGTTCCTCCATTATTGGAAGAATCAGTCGTTGACTGTTTGCTGGCAATAGAATCAGCCGATGGTTTTAGCAGTTTGACTGTGAGTGCGCATGGCAGCGAACATGAGAACCTTTCACTGGCTGAGCAGGTAGCTGGGCGAAAAAAGCAAATTCGCTTTCAAATGTATGTGCCAGAGCAGCAGCTTAGTGTTCTTATTGAGCATTTAAAGCACGATTTTTCAGGGGCTGGAATACATTATTGGGTTATGCCGGTACTGGAGAGTGGCTGTATATAATGCATTTTATCCCCTTACTCCTTAGTCAAAGAACTATGAAATGACTGAGACTGTATTGACACAGCACTCTTTCTACAGAATTAGAGAACTGGAAATAAAACTGATCTTAGGACTCAGTTTTTGTTTCCAGTTTCTTTTCCTAAGGAGCAAGGATTTTTCAGGTTTCAAAGGAAAGCATGGTTCCAAAGGTATCTCGCCAGTCTTGAGTAAACTGCTCAACTGCTGGCTGGGCTGCAGGATGAGAAATCATTTGCATGGCGACATCTACAGGCAAAGTAATGGCTCCTACCCCCAACTTCATCACATCTATTGCTTGCAGGGCGTTTTTAAAACTGGCAGGCAGTACTTTACAGTTTAATTCATTGATAGCAAGCAGCTGCTGCAGATCAGCAACCACGCTTACACCACAGCCGCCCATAGCATCGATTCTATTAACATAGGGTGCCAGATAATCTGCGCCAGATAAGGCGGCCATAAAACCTTGCTGACTACTGTAAATAGCGGTTGCCAAAACCTGTAAACCACGTTTTTTTATTTTTTTAATGACAGCCAACCCCATTTCCGTTGCCGGAACTTTGACCACCATATCAAAAGGCAGCTTATCAATTTCGATAGCTTCAGCTACCATGTCATCAACTGTCTGAGTGACGACCTGTACATGAAAACGGGGCTCTTCTATTATTTCTGCCAGTTCCGACAGAGCCAGCGTCACCCCGGTATCTGCATTGGCAAGAATGGAAGGGTTGGTCGTTACACCTTTTATCGGCAGGCATGAGTTTAATCGGTCAACCTGTATTGCATCAACGGTATCCAAATATAATTCAATCATTTTTAATAACACCTTTATCTATTTAGGCTGAGACCATTTCAACCTCTAACAGCTTTTCGATATATCGTGATCAAGCTACCGATTAAACATGCTGTGCATCAATTGAGTAAATATACTTTTTAACCAGGTAGCCAGATAGTCCGCCTATTACCAGCCATAGCAAAGCATTTGCCACACAGGTCTGCAAAATAAAATCATGCCACAATGAAATCAATGCCTCTACAGCCTTAGGATCTGTATTCACAAAACCATGATTTTCGGGCTGTGGCGCACCTATGAGATGTGGGATCAGGATTAATATAACCCCTATCCCCTTGTTCAAAGGCGATTGAAAAGCAATTAGCCATAATGAAAATACAGTTAAAATGACAGTTAATACCCACCAAGTTTGCCGACCTTCTAGATAGGCAGCTTCCATCCCCGGTATTTCAGGCGGCAATCCTAATGCAGGTGCAACGAAGATGGATAGATAGGCAGCTCCTCCCCAAAACAGTCCCTTTACAGCATTAACTGATGTTTTAGCTGTCATAGTACTGAGTAAAATCAGGGCATAGGCAAAGCATAATAAAAAGTTGGTGGCAAAACTCCATGAATGTCTCTCTAGCCCATCCTCTGGCGCCCAAACCTCAACCTGACTGCTGACTGCTGGCTCTGAAATCTCATAAACTTCTGAATTTATAATGATAGGTGTAATAAATGCCGCCTGATAGGCACTAAAAAACAGCCCGGCTACTATGGCAACAAAAAAAGCGCATAAAACTAAGTTTCTAAAGTACATTATTTTTTTGAGTCTATTAATATCTATTAGGTTAAAACATCCCGAATCTACTGTTTTTATAGTTGTTCATGATAAAGACCGGCATAAAAAATGTGACTGCAAAACGCAATATGATGGGAAATAATTTTCATTTTCTGATCCTCTGTATCCCCTGTGCGTATATCACATACACAACGATGAGTAAAAATGGAGGTCAAGCGAACTTGTCTTATAAGGGACAAACTGTGTAAAACTCAGTCTGAAAAATCGCCTTTCCATTAAAAAACACAGAGGCCTATGATTTCCCTTTACTTATCTACCGTTACGGGGGCTGTGCTGGCCTTGTGATGATAAGTACCAACGTCCCATTTAAGACACTATTGTTGATTTACAGCATCACCGAAAGATCGGTGAATTATAGCTATCGGCTTATTTAAAAGCAATGCCGGTTTTTTTCGAATTAAAACTCGGTCTCCATTAACCCCTTGCTCCTTAGCAAAACTTCAAACTCATCCGCAGGTATAGCAGGACTTACAAAATACCCCTGGAATTCATCACATTCATTCAGCTTTAGGAAATTCAGCTGAGCCTGACTTTCAACACCTTCTGCAACAATGCTAAGATCAAGGCTTTTTGCCATGGCAATAATCAGCTTAGCTAATTCACCATTTTCTCCCTGGCTGTTAATATTTTTAATAAAAGCACGATCAACTTTCAAAGTATCAAGTGGCAATTGATTTAGGAAACTGAGGGAGGAAAAACCGGTCCCAAAGTCATCCATTGAAATTTTTACCCCTAGAGCTCTTAATTCATTCAGTATGCGAATCGATGTTTCAATACTGTTCATCGTACTGCTTTCAGTGATTTCAAGATCAACACATTGCCGATTAATGCCAGAAGCATCCAGTACACTGCATACATCAGCTATAAACCCAATATGAAGAAACTGTCTGACCGAAACATTTATGCTAATTACAAGCATCTCAAAACCCTGCTGATGCCATTGCTGAGTCTGCCTGCATGCTTCTTCCAGCACCCATTTTCCAATAGGTACAATTAATCCCGTTTCTTCAGCAACGGGGATAAAATCAAAAGGCGGTATCAGGCCTTTTTCTGGATGCTGCCAGCGTATCAAAGCTTCCATCCCTTTTATATCACCGGTTTTAACACATATTTTAGGCTGATAATGTACAACCAGTTCATTATTATCTAAAGCCTGGCGCAATTCTTTTTCAAGGCTCATCGAGTGATGTGCCCGAGATTTCATTTCAGTATTATAGAAGCAGAATTGATTGCCACCTCCTTCCTTTGATTTATACATGGCTAAATCTGCCTGTTTAATCAGATCATCCTTATCAAGACATTCTGCAGAAGAAATGGATATGCCGATACTGCCGGTACTAATTAATTCATTGCCTTGTATAGTCTGCGATTTAGATAGGATGTGCAGTATTTTTTCAGCAACTTTTGCTATATCCTGATTAGAAGAAACACCGTCAAGGATTAAAGCAAACTCATCCCCTCCCAGCCTGGCCATTGTATCTGCTTCGCGAGTAACCAGTTTCAGTTTGTCTGCAACGGCTTGAAGAAATTTATCACCGATATCATGGCCTAAAGAATCATTGATATTCTTGAATCGGTCAAGGTCAATAACAAGTATTGCCAGACTACTTTCTCTACGCCTGGCCATTCTTAACACATATTCTAGGCGTTCATGAAACAAGGTCCTATTGGGCAGCCCTGTCAAGCTATCATAATAGGCAAGGTGCCGGATTTTATCCTGAGCTAGGTGCGTTTCTGTCACATCCTGTATGATTCCCAGAAACCGTATGATTTTTCCTTTCTCATTTTTTATTAAGTCTGCCTGTTCTCTAATAATTTGGAATTTCTGATCAGGCCGGCTGACTTGGTATTCAACACTATAGGGCGTATTATGCTTCAAGGTCTGGCTGACAGCCTGCTTTATCTTCTCGTAATCATCTGCTCGCGTCCTGTTTCTAAAGGCCTGGTGATTATTTTCAAATTCACAGGGCATAACAGATAAAAGGTCATAAACTTCATCAGACCAAAATAGAGCATCCGTTTCGACATCCCATTCCCAATAGCCCAGTTGGGCAACTTTATGCGCATGAGCCAGCCTAAGCTGGTGCCGGTATAACTCTATATCAGTTTTACAGTTTTTTAATCCATTGCGTACCCGCTGTTTAAAAATTGGCAAATTGACCGGTTTAACAATAAAGTCTGTAGCGCCAGCATCAAATGATTTTTCTACTGATTCAATATCATCCAGTCCTGTGAGCATCAAAATGGGCACTTGAAGTAGCTGTTCCTGCTCTCGAATGGCCATACAGGCCTGGTAGCCATCCATAACCGGCATCATCACGTCCAAGACAATCATATTAGGGGAATGACGTTTAGCTTGTGTTACTGCCTGCTGACCATTTTCGGCAGTGATTACATTATAGCCCTCATTCAGCAGGGCTTTTTCAATGTAGATTCGTCCGACAAGTTCGTCATCAACAACCAGTACAAGGGGCTTATCTCTTTCAAGAAGATGGTTATCCAAACTTATACTTCCTCGTCGCTATTGATATTGAATACAGCGACACAACTTTCATCAAACAGCTGACTGATCATTTCAACTTGACTGCTCAGACCAAAAATATCATCTGACTTGCACTTTTCTTCAACGCCTTTACATAATTCAAAAAGCTTTTCCAGACCTAGAACGGCACAACTTCCCTTTATTGCATGAACAGCATGTCTCAATCCTTCAAAATCTGCACTTTTTAGGTATACCTCCATTTCAGCAATATGATTTTCACCCGATTCGATGAATGCCTTTATGATCAAGTTCATGTTTTCACCCATCAATTCCCTGGTCTCTTCAAATTTATTAATATTGATAAGACTAGCAGATATTTGCAGGCCTTCAATCTCACCGCCTGAAGCCTCCAGCTTTTCTGCTGTTCCTTCAAGCCATTTGGATAGGGTATTAAAAAGTATTTTGATTGTATAAGGCTTAGCCAGGTAATCATCCATACCTGCATTTAGGCAGTTTTCACGGTCGCCCTGCATTGCATTGGCCGTGAGCGCGATAATCTTGATACGATCCAGTCCTTTTTCGTCTTCATATTGCCTAATATTTCGTGTCGCCTCAAATCCGTCCATTACAGGCATTTGACAATCCATCAAAATCAAGTCAAAACTACCCGTCTTTCTGGCATTTAAGGCTTCCTGTCCATTATTGGCCACCTCATAATTAAGCCCGAGCTTTAAAAGCATTTGTTCACCAACGTGCCTGTTAACGAGGTTATCATCGACAAATAGCACCTTGCCAGTTAGTTTTGCAATCTCAGCAGCAAATACTTTCTGTACATTATTAGAAGATGTTTTCTGGCTCTGTACCGTCACTATTGCATCATAAAGCAACGACTGCCTGATAGGCTTATTAAGCATCAAATTAAAATACTGCTGTTTTTCAATATCCAGACTGATGGAACTGAGCAAAATAATTTTAAGCGCTTTGAATGCAGAGTCTTTACGAAGTTCTTCAGCCACCTGCAGTCCAGTGACATTTGGCATCTGCATATCTAGCAGTAAAACATCAAAAGGCCGGCCCTTCTCGTATGCCTCTTTTAGCCGATGCAAGCCAATTTCAGGAATTGTCTCTGTAACGTTTTCCCCTCCCCAGTTTTCAACATACTTTTTAACTATCAGACAATTTGTTTCGTTGTCATCAATAGTCATAATTCGAATATTGCTCATGTCAAACGAGCATTTTTTATTCTGAGAGACGACTTCAAATGGCAATTCGAACCAAAAAACAGAGCCCTTCCCTACTTCACTTATTACCCCTACTTTTCCGCCCATCATTTCGATAAGGCTTTTAGAGATTGTTAACCCAAGACCGGTCCCTCCAAACTTTCTACTGGTGGAAGTATCAGCCTGGGTAAAAGCCTGAAACAATTGGTCCTGCTTGTCAGAAGCAATACCGATGCCTGTATCTTTAATTTCAAAACGTAACAATGCCTGGTTATCTGACTCCTGAATGGTTGAAATAGTGACAGAGACTTCGCCTTGCAAGGTAAATTTAATTGCATTGCTCATCAGATTGTTTAAAACCTGCTGCAACCTTAAAACATCCCCCCGAAGACTGTTTTTTGTATCGGGCGGAATAAAAACAGAGAGTTCCAATTCTTTTTGAAAGGCCAGTTTTGCAAGTAAATCAGCCGTATCTTCTACGGTTTTACGCAAATCAAAATCAATCTGTTCAATATGCAGCTTTCCGGATTCGATCTTGGAAATATCTAGAATATCATTAATGACATTCAGCAGCATGCTGGCAGACCCATGTGCAATTTCCACATAGCTTCTTGATTTTTCGTCCAGAGCATTATTGTTCAGCAGATCAAGCATACCCAGCACACCATTCATCGGCGTACGAATCTCATGGCTCATATTGGCAAGAAAATCAGACTTCACTTGCGCCATATCTTCTGCACTTTTCCGTGCCTGGTGCAATTCATCTTTTACCCGTTCATTTGCAATAGCCAATCCTAGCAGGTCGCCAATAAAATTAAGAGTATCCAGCCTTGTTTGATTTCGGGAGGGATATGGGTCCGTATAGATAAACAGGATGCCAAGCACTTTGCCATTATGCAAAAGCGGTACAATATAATGGCCATGTGAACTCATGCCTTTAAAATCATGTTCATGATCGGGATCAGTCATACAATCATCAGAGACAATCAGCTCAGCAGAAACTGCTGCCCGTCCACATAAACAGCTACCAAGCTTTACGCATTTTTCCTTATGCATAAATTCTTCGGTATACTTACCATGTGTGACAAACATTTGAAGTTCGCAAGCACCTTCAGCTAGCAGGAATACGCCCAGTTTATTTTGTATCTTCAACCCTTCAGCGTTAGATATTGCATCCAAAACCTCAGTCATGCGTTCTTTTAAGGCACTTTGCCCCTGCAGAGTTTGTGCGACCTTTGCCCGGATCAGCGCATCATTTTTATCATCATTATTTTTTTGTTCAAGTTCCTTTAACTTGGTAATATCAGTCCGTATAGATATATACTGATAAACTTCTCCCTTTTCATTCAAAAAAGGTACGATGGTGGAGTCCACCCAATAAGCTGTGCCATCCTTTGCTTTATTTTTGATTTCTCCATGCCAAACCTCACCATTGCCAATTTTGCGCCACATTTCTTTAAAAAATCTTAACGAATGTTCTTCAGATTTAACGATTCTATGATCCTGGCCCAACAATTCTTCAGTGGAATATTTGCTGATTTTAAGAAATTTATCATTGGCGAAGATAATCTCACCTTTAACGTTGGCAATACTGACAATAGCATGTTGATCTATTGCATATTGCTGATTGGTCAGTTCAATTACTTTTTGTCTATGCTCTATCTGTAACTTAATGTTATCAATATACTGCCTGTTAACCCGTTTTGCATTATTGAACTGCAATGCAAAATAAAGCGGTATCATCAATGCGAGTACGGTGTAAAAATCTGAACTCTCAGCTAAAACCCTCAGCTCGATAGGAAGCAGAACCAGTATTAGAAAAGAAATAATGAGGCCTAAATGATAGGACAGGGTTGTCACAGCAAATGAGGGAATAGCGGTTAAAGCTATAATGATCAAAGCCTGTTTTTCCAGCGAACTGCCAGGAAAAACGCACCAGAACAGCAATCCCCAGGCAAACGCGGCAAGTGTTGAACCCATAGCAAAACGGACTAAAAAGTGTCTAGACTCCAGTGTGTTCTTGTTTGTTCTAAAAAACAAAAAAGCATCAATCCCCCTCAGAACGGCGATGACTATAACAACAGCGAAACTGCTTACAGCTCCAGCGGTTTCGATTGTATTCTGATGATATATCCAATACAGCGTACAGGTAATCAGAATAGAACCGATAATTGATACCCAGCAACCTTCATAAAGTGCCTTGACTTGCTCCTTTTGAAGCGTGCTTCTCATTTGTATACCTGAAAACTGTCCGTGCATTATCTAACCTTAAATTCCATTGAGTCGCTATCCTACTGTTGGTCTACTACTTTTAAAGTAGCAAGCAATAGTCAAATA
>Ga0256840_1002089_pt1 | contig 17932 bp, 13 predicted proteins | sample 355202metaG_FD_185969 | JGI IMG/M metagenome (GOLD analysis project Ga0256840, IMG submission 185969) | Hydrothermal vent microbial communities from Mid Atlantic Ridge, Atlantic Ocean - 355-202 | ecosystem: Environmental > Aquatic > Marine > Hydrothermal vents | place: Atlantic Ocean: Mid...
TATGATTGATTTATCTGAAGAACCGCTTAAAGATAATATTGAAATTTGCAAAAAATACTTAGCCCGTATGAGCAAAATTGAGATGACTTTAGAGATAGAATTAGGTATCACTGGTGGTGAAGAAGACGGTGTTGATAATTCAGATGTTGATACCTCAAAATTATACACGCAACCAGAAGAAGTTGCTTATGCTTATGAAGAGCTTAAGAAAGTAAGTGAATGTTTTACAATTGCTGCCTCCTTTGGAAATGTTCACGGAGTTTATAAACCTGGCAATGTTAAGCTAACTCCAAAAATATTAGATAACTCTCAAAAATATATTCAAGAAAAATACAATACTGAAAAAAACCCGGTAGATTTTGTATTTCATGGTGGGTCTGGTTCAACCCATGAAGAAATTAGAGAGGCCATTGGATATGGCGTAATTAAAATGAATATTGACACCGATTTACAGTTTGCTTTTACTGAGGGAATTAGAGATTATATGGTTGCTAAAATTGACTTTTTAAAAACTCAAATAGGAAATCCTGAAGGGTCTGACCTTCCAAATAAAAAATATTACGATCCTAGAAAATGGTTACGTGAAGGTGAAATAACCTTTAAAAATCGTTTAATTAAGGCTTTTAAAGACCTTAATAATATAGATACATTGTAAACGTTAATAAGGTTATTTGTAAATATTTGAAATCATTATTTTAAATTAATTTTAGAATCTTATTGGATTAGTTTTCAATATTTTAAGAACTTAAGATTCTATAAATTGAATGAAAAGTATTCTTTTTAGATTACCTCTTTATTTTTTTTAGTAATTTTACATTTCCATTTTCAACTAAAACAAACTATTTATGTCATCTTGGTTTAAAAGAAAAGATAAAGGAATTCAAACTGCAACTGAAGATAAGAGAGATGTACCTAAGGGATTGTGGTACAAAACTCCAAGTGGTAAAATTATAGACACTGACGAATTAAAACACAACTTTTATGTTAGCCCTGAAGATGGTTATCATGTTAGAATTGGAAGTGCTGAATATTTTGAAATTCTTTTTGATGATAACAAGTTCAAGGAATTTGACAAGAATATGGTTTCAAAAGATCCTTTGAAATTCTCCGATAGCAAAAAGTATACTGATAGATTAAAGCAAGCCTACGAAAAAACCAAACTAAAAGATGCTGTTAGAACTGCCGTTGGCAAATCTTATGGAAAAGATCTAGTTATTGCCGCTATGGATTTCAGCTTTATAGGCGGTTCAATGGGTAGTGTTGTTGGAGAAAAAATAGCTCGTGCAATTGATTATTCAATTAAACATAAAGTACCTTTTTTAATGATTTCAAAATCAGGTGGAGCAAGAATGATGGAAGCAGCCATATCTTTAATGCAATTAGTAAAAACATCTGCCAAATTAGCTCAACTTTCTGAGGCTGGTATACCATATATTTCATTATGTACAGACCCCACAACTGGAGGTACAACAGCCTCTTATGCAATGTTAGGAGATATTAATATTGCTGAACCTAATGCTCTAGTTGCATTTGCTGGCCCAAGAGTTGTTAAAGATACTACGGGAAAAGAATTACCTCCTGGATTTCAACGTTCAGAATTTGTTTTGGAACACGGTTTTTTAGATAAAATTGTAGAACGCAAAAACTTAAAAAAACAGGTGAATTTATATATAGATTTAATTCAAAATTTACCAATTAGAAAATAAAAAGTGAGCTATTCTAGCTCACTTTTTATCTCTTTGCTAAAAAATTAGAATATCTTCCTTTTTAAAGTTATTTCAAATTCCTCACCTTCTTCGTTGGTGAAAATTGCCTTATTATCACACCTGCCATCTCCAAAATTTAAAGAACCATTTCTATTATTTTTTTGTAACTCTACTAAGCCACTTACAATAAATCTGCAAGCCATTTCACGTCTTAAAGGCTCAATAATAGTTGCAGACAATATTGTACCATTTTTAAATGTAGTAGTCCAATTACCTGTAATCAAAAACACATTATCTCCAAAAGTTCTGGTATCATAGCCCTCAATCCACTCTCTAACTTTAGTCCCTCTTCTCGAAGCAAACTCTCCATCTGGCCAAGTAATTTTTATATTAACTGTTAATGTAGATTGAGGATTTTTATTTTCATTTTCTCTAACTCTAACAACAATATTTTCACCTTCTACGCTTAACTCATTAAAGTGAAAATTTTCAAACGTATATGTAATTGTTAAAGACTTAACATCTGTATTAACAGCATAAATTAAAATAATTTTCCCGCTTAAAACAGCACCATTTGGTAATTCACACCCATCTCCAAAATCTAAAGTAATTATTTTTGTAGTTCCTTCAATAACTACAGTCCTAGTCATACATCCTAAACTTAATATACCTCCCGGATTAGTGTCTTCAGAACGCGCTCCTAAACTTTCCTCAGCAAAAAAATCATCAATTACGTTATTTACTTCATCTGAAATATTATCTACTTCTACAAAGGTATTTGTTTCATCTACTGATATTGGCTCTGACAAATCTATATTGTCACTGTTGTTACAACTTGTAAAAAGGAAACTACTAACAACTAGAAATAGTAACAGTTTTAAATTTAAAATTTTCATGAGATTATTATTTTAATGGGTTTAACAAAAAATTAACTTTTAATGTATCTTTGACACTCGTAATACTAAAAGGTTTAATTAGCTTAAAACAATTAAGTTGTTTACACAGTTAATTGTTAATCAAAATAATAATAGTATATTTGCGGCCTGTTTACTGATATTACAGTATTCATACATAAAAATTATTAATACAAATTAATGTTAGCATGTACTTAACAAAAGAAAAAAAAGCAGAAATTTTTGCTAAACACGGTAAAACTGCAACAAACACCGGTTCTTCAGAAGGACAAATTGCCTTATTTACTTTTAGAATTAACCATTTAACAGAACATTTAAAAAATAATCGTAAAGATTATAATACAGAACGTTCATTAGTTAGACTGGTAGGAAAAAGAAGAAATTTACTTGATTATTTAATTAAAACCGATATTGTGAGGTATCGAGAAATAATTAAAGAATTAGGTTTAAGAAAATAATTTCACAAATTAAGAGGCATATTTTGCCTCTTTTTTTTGAAATTTATCACACTTAAAAAAAGCACACATTAAACTTTTCATTGGTTCATACACAACACAACAACTAAAACCAATTGTTTAATTAAATTAAAACATTATTATGATACCAAAGGTATTTAAAGAAATTATTGACTTAGGAGATGGAAGAACTATCTCTTTAGAAACAGGAAAATTGGCAAAACAGGCACATGGTTCTGTTGTTGTTCAATCAGGTAAATGTATGTTGTTATGTACAGTTGTTTCCAATTACAAACAAAGTGATGTTGACTTTTTACCATTAACGGTAGATTACCGTGAAAAATTTGCAGCAGCAGGTCGTTACCCTGGAGGTTTCTTCAAAAGAGAAGCAAGACCAAGTGATGGTGAAGTATTAACAATGCGTTTAGTAGATAGAGTTTTACGCCCTCTTTTTCCAAAAGATTATCACGCTGAAACACAAGTGATGATTCAATTAATGTCTCATGACGAAGATGTAATGCCAGAAGCAATGGCTGGATTGGCAGCATCTACAGCAATACAATTAAGCGACTTCCCTTTTGAATGCGCTATTTCAGAAGCAAGAGTTGGTAGAATTAATGGCGAATTTGTTATTAACCCAACACGTTCACAATTAGAAGAATCAGACATTGAAATGATGATTGGAGCTTCAGCAGATTCAGTAATGATGGTTGAAGGTGAAATGGATGAAATTTCTGAAGAAGAAATGGCTGAGGCTATTAAATTTGCCCATGAAGCTATTAAAGTTCAAATTGCTGCTCAAATACGTTTAGCAGAAGCCGTTGGTAAAAAAGAAGTTCGTGAATATCAAACTGCTGAAGAAAATGAAGACTTAGCAAAAAGAATACACGATTTAGCGTACGATAAATGTTATGAAATTGCAAAACAAGGAACGTCTAAAGTAGAACGCACTAATGCTTTTGCCGCAGTTAAAGAAGAGGTAAAAGCTTCATTTACGGAAGAGGAGATAGCAGAATTTGGCCACCTTATTGGAGGTTATTACAGTAAAGCAGAAAAAGAAGCTATTCGTGAATTAACATTAAGTGAAGGTTTACGATTAGATGGTAGAAAAACTGATGAAATTAGACCAATTTGGTGTGAGGTAGATTATTTACCATCAGTACACGGTTCTGCTATTTTTACTAGAGGGGAAACGCAAGCATTAGCAACAGTTACTTTAGGAACTTCAAGAGAGGCAAATAAAATTGATATGCCATCTTTCGAAGGTGAAGAAACATTTTATTTACACTATAACTTCCCTCCTTTTTGTACAGGTGAAGCACGCCCATTAAGGGGTACTTCCCGTCGTGAAGTTGGTCACGGAAATTTAGCCCAACGTGCGTTAAAAGGAATGATTTCTGAAAACTGTCCTTATACTGTTCGTATAGTTTCTGAAGTTTTAGAATCTAACGGATCATCTTCAATGGCAACTGTGTGTGCAGGAACAATGGCTCTTATGGATGCTGGTGTTGAAATGAAAAGACCAGTTTCAGGAATTGCCATGGGATTAATTTCTGATGGTGATCGTTATGCAATATTATCTGATATTTTAGGTGATGAAGATCATTTAGGAGATATGGATTTTAAAGTTACTGGAACTTCTGAAGGAATTACTGCTTGTCAGATGGATATTAAAATTAAAGGTTTATCATACGAAATTTTGGTAAAAGCCTTAAAACAAGCACGTGATGGCAGATTCCATATTTTAGAAAAAATAACAGATACAATTGCTAAACCTAATACTAGTGTTAAAGCACATGCTCCAAAAATGGTTTCAAAAACTATTCCTGGTGATTTTATTGGCGCTTTAATTGGTCCTGGCGGAAAAGTAATTCAAGAATTGCAAAAAGCAACAGGATGTACTATTGTTATTAATGAAGACCCTGTTACAGAAGAGGGTATTGTTGAAATATTAGGAACAAACCAAGAAGGTATTGATGCTGTTTTAGCTAAAATTGATGCTATTACATTTAAACCTGAAAGAGGTAGTGTTTACGAAGTGAAAGTTATTAAAATGTTAGACTTTGGTGCTGTAGTAGAATACACCGAAGCACCTGGAAATGAAGTACTTTTGCATATTTCTGAATTAGCTTGGGAACGCACAAACAACGTTTCTGATGTTGTTAAATTGGGAGATGTTTTTGATGTGAAATATTTTGGTAGAGACCCTAAAACTCGAAAAGAAAAAGTTTCTAGAAAAGCATTATTACCTAGACCACCTAGGGAAGAAAGAAAAGAAAATAAAGATTAATTATTCTTTTTAAAAATAAAAAAAGCTCTTCAAAAAAATTGAGGAGCTTTTTTTTTAATTAAATTGTATCATCCTGAAATAACGTTACACAAAATATTAAAATAACACTATAAAATAATATTTTATCGTTCTTTTTGTAACATTTTTGAAATTACTACGTATAATATAGTGTACACTTTATATAAACAATCATACACTAGCTAATTAAATGAGACAACTCAAAATTACAAAACAGGTTACTAACAGAGAAACCGCATCATTAGACAAATACCTACAAGAAATTGGAAAAGTTGATTTAATTACTGCTGAAATGGAAGTTGAATTGGCGCAACGAATTAAAGCAGGAGATCAAGAAGCACTGGAAAGACTAACAAAAGCAAACTTACGTTTTGTTGTATCTGTAGCAAAACAATATCAAAATCAAGGATTAACATTACCTGATTTAATTAATGAAGGAAACTTAGGATTAATAAAAGCTGCAAAGCGATTTGATGAAACTCGTGGTTTTAAATTTATCTCTTATGCTGTTTGGTGGATTCGCCAATCTATTTTACAAGCATTGGCCGAACAATCTCGTATTGTACGTTTACCTCTAAACAAAATTGGTTCTATCAATAAGATAAATAAAATGTACGCTTTTTTAGAGCAAGAGAATGAAAGACCTCCTTCTGCTGAAGAAATTGCAAAAAAGCTAGATATGACTGTTAATGACGTTAAAGAATCCATGAAAAATTCTGGCCGTCATGTATCTATGGATGCTCCTTTAATTGAAGGTGAAGATTCTAACTTGTACGATGTATTAAATACAGGTGAATCTCCAAATCCAGACAGGGCTCTATTACACGAATCATTAAAGGTTGAAATTGAACGTGCTTTAGAAACTTTAACACCCCGAGAAGCTGATGTTGTTCAATTATACTTTGGCTTGGGAGATGCACACCCTATGACTTTAGAAGAAATTGGAGAAACGTTTGATTTAACTCGTGAACGTGTTCGACAAATTAAAGAAAAAGCGATTAGACGATTGAAACATACTTCTCGAAGTAAAATTTTAAAAACATATTTAGGATAATTTATTTGTAAAAACAATTCAAACAACAACCTACTCTAATGAATAAATTTATCGCTCCTTCAATTTTAGCTGCAGATTTTGCCAACTTACAACATGCAATTGAAATGGTTAACAACAGTAAAGCAGATTGGTTTCATATTGATGTTATGGATGGTGTGTTTGTACCAAATATTTCGTTTGGAATGCCTGTTATTAAAGCTATTAAAAAACATGCTACCAAAACCTTGGATGTTCACTTAATGATTGTAGATCCTGATAGGTATATTTCAAATTTTAAAAAAGTTGGAGCAGATATTTTAACGGTACATTACGAAGCCTGTACCCATTTACACAGAACCGTACAAGCTATTAAAGCTGAAGGTATGAAAGCTGGAGTATCTTTAAATCCACATACACCTATCGCTGTTTTAGAAGATATTATTTGTGATTTAGATTTGGTACTTATTATGAGTGTTAATCCTGGATTTGGCGGACAAAGTTTTATTGAAAATACCTATAAAAAAATTGAGCAACTACAAAATTTAATCGCATACTCAGGCTCAAAAGCACTAATTGAAGTTGACGGTGGCGTTACAGATAAAAACATAGAACAACTTTCTAAAGCTGGAGTTGATGTTTTTGTTGCTGGGAGTTTTGTTTTTAAAAGTGAAAATCCCACAGAAACTATTAGTAATTTAAAAATTTTAGCTTCTAAATAACTAGTTTTCTTCTAATTCATATTGCTTTAATAAATATTTCAATATATCTGTAGTAGTTACAATACCAACAAGTATATCATTTTCAACAACCGGCAAGGCATGAAATTCATTTTCAGATAAGATTTCTACAACAGATTTTATTGTTATACTAGAATTTACCTTTATTGTATTTTTAACCATAAGCTGACCAATACTTAACATACTGTAAACAGCATTATCTATTTTAATTTCGTTGGCATCATACGAATCTAAAAAGCTAATTCGTTTTAAGTCAGAAAGACTTAACATCCCTATAATATGTTCTTCTTCAACAATTGGGATATGTCTAATATGATTTTCTAGAAATAATCTTTCAGCTTTATATAAATCATCAGACAAGGTTAATGTTATTAATTTTCTCGTCATTATTTTTGATACTGGCTCTAAACGTTTCATAATACATAATTTAATACCTATTATAAAGTTCTAAAAATAGTATGTATTTTTCTATGATTAAAATCAGCTATTAAAACCATTTTATAGTAATGTCCGTAAGCTTTTGTTTTAAACTTGTGTAAGGTGGAAATAAAAATTCAATAGAGCCTTTAATATGTTGCTTTAAAACAGAACGCTTATTTGAAAATTCTTGAAAACCATAAAAACCATGACTTTTACCAATACCACTATTGTTTGTGCCCCCAAATGGAAGGTAATGATTTGAATACTGCAACACATTGTTATTAATACACGTACTTCCTGCCCTTGTATTATTTATAATTTTATTTACTGTTTTTCTGTTTTTACTATAAATATATAATGCTAAAGGTTTTTCTTTTGAATTGACATAATTTATGGCTTCATCAACGGTTTTATAAGTTATAACTGGCAAAATAGGCCCAAATATCTCTTCCTGTGCAAGAGATGCTTTAGATGTTAAATTTGAAACTACAGTAGGCTCTATGTAGTTATCCTCTTCGTTGTATTTTCCTCCTACCTCTATTTTAACTCCATTTGTTTTAGCATTGTTTAAATGATTTACCAATCTGTTAAAATGCCTTTTATTAACTATTCTACAATAGGATGTTGATTTTGAAGGGGTATTTGTATAAAATAATTGTAATTGCTTCTTTAATTCTACTAAAAAATTATTTTTTATTTCTTCTTTAATAAGTATATAATCTGGTGCAATACAGGTTTGCCCATTATTTATGAATTTTCCCCAAGCTATTTTTTTTGCAGTAGACTCTAAATTGGCTGTTTCATCTATTATTGTTGGTGATTTACCTCCTAATTCAAGTGTAACAGAAGTTAAGTTCTCGGCTGCTGCTTTCATCACTACCTTACCAATAGTAGGTGATCCTGTAAAGAAAATATGATTGAAAGGTAGTTTTAATAATTCTTGTGAAACTTTAACATCGCCTTCAATTAAAGCAACTTCATTTTCAGGAAATAGTTCCTTAACTATAAGAGACATAACCAATGAAATATTTGGAGTTAGTTCTGAAGGTTTTATAATAACAGTGTTGCCTGCTGCTATTGCTGAAATTAATGGGCCAAAGGTTAGGTTTAAAGGAAAATTCCAAGGTGAAATAATTAAACAAACTCCTTTGGGCTCATATTTAACCCAAGATGATGACCCTATTAAGGCTAAAGGTGTTCCTACTTTATGCTTAGACATCCAAGATTTTAAATGTTGTTTCACATATTTTATTTCACTTGTTATAGGATAAATTTCTGTTAAATCTGTTTCAAGAAATGGTTTTTTAAAATCTGCGTAAATGGCTTTTCTTATAGCATCTTTGTAAGTATTTTCTACGGCATTTTTTAAAACATTTAATTTTTTAATTCGCTGTTTATAAGAGGTATTTCCTATTTTAAATTGATTTTCTTTTTGCAAATCAAATAATGCTGAATATGTGTTCTTCTCTATTTTAGATTCCATTTAGATTTTATTTCCCTATATAAGTTTATCTTTATAATTCATCTATAAATCTAAGATGATTAAGTCAGAATTAAAAATTTACCCTAATATATATTTAAATACTAAATCTCTTTTTAAGACCACTTCATTCTTTGAAGCCTAACAGCATTTAAAATAGCTAATAAAGCTACCCCAACATCAGCAATAACTGCTTCCCATAAAGTTGCCATTCCAAATGCCCCTAAAATTAGCACCAATATTTTTACCCCTAGAGCCAAAACAATATTTTGCCATATAATTTTGGTTGTTGAATTACTTATTTTTATTGCTGTAGCTATTCTTGAAGGCTGGTCTGTTTGTATAACAACATCTGCTGTTTCTATGGCGGCATCACTACCTAAACCTCCCATTGCCATGCCTACATCTGCGATTGTAATAACGGGTGCATCGTTGATACCATCTCCAATAAAAACAATGGTTCTACCTTCTTTTTTAAGTTTTTCAACTTCATTTATTTTATCTTCAGGTAACAATCCACCAATTGCTTTATCAATTCCTAATTGTTTTGCAATTTTATCTACCACGAGTTGTTTATCTCCTGATAACATTACAACTTTAGATATTTTTTTAATGCTATGCAAAGCCGATATGGCATGTTTGGCATCATCTTTTAAAGTGTCAGCTATGGTAATATACCCAGCATATACCCCATTAATGGCTACAATTACAATAGTTTCAGTAATTTCTTTTAGTTTTTCGCTATAAGGAATCTTGAATTTATCAAGTAACTTTGTATTCCCTGCCAAAATTTTGTAATTATTAACTTCACCTTTCAATCCATAACCTGAAATTTCTTCAACATTAGAAGATTCAAATCTATTATCTGTGATATTTGCATATTTTGCAATAGCATCTGCAATTGGATGTGTAGAATTAGCTTCTAATACAGCTGTTAAATTTACCAATAATTCTTTGTTGAAATTTTCAGAAACTATATTTTGAACTTCAAATACACCTTTGGTTAATGTGCCCGTTTTATCCATAACAACGGTATCAACTTTAGTTAATAATTCTAAAAAATTTGATCCTTTAAATAAAATCCCATTATGAGATGCAGCCCCAATACCTCCAAAATATCCTAATGGAATTGAAATTACCAAAGCGCAAGGACAAGAAATAACTAAGAAAATTAACGCTCTTTGAAACCACATTTGAAATACGTAAGCATCACCAAGAAAAAAATATGGAATAATAACCAAGGCAATCGCTAACCAAAATACAATAGGCGTGTACACTTTTGCCAATTTACTAACTAGTAATTGTGTTTTTGCTTTTCTACCTGTTGCATCTTGAACAAGTTTTAAAATTTTAGAAAGTTTAGTATCTGCATATTTTGTTGTTACTTTTATTTCTATTGGTGTATTAATATTAATCATACCAGCAAGTACTGTTTCTCCTTTTTTCTTATTGTCTGGAACAGATTCTCCTGTTAAAGCAGCTGTATTTAACGTACCTAATTCAGAGACTAACACACCATCTAATGCTACTTTTTCTCCTGGTTTAACCTGTATAATTTGCCCTATTTTAACTTTAGTTGGATGTTTAACAATTGGCGTTCCTTTTTCTAAAACAGTAACCGCATCTACCTGTACTTTTAATAAAGCCTCTATGGAACTTTTTGCTTTGTTAACAGCTGCTTCTTGGAGTAGCTCTCCTACTTCATAAAAGAGCATAACAGCAACACCTTCTGCATATGCGCCAATAGCAAATGCTCCAATGGTTGCCACAGACATTAAAACAAATTCGTTATAAAAATCTCCTGATATTAATAATTTTATGGCTTTTATTACTGTTTTATGTCCAATAATAAAATACAGAATAGCATACCAAACTAGAGCAATTAACCCTTTAAAAAAAGAAATATTATAAAAATCTAATCCAATTCCTATTATTAAAAAAAGGAATACTAGAGTTGGTAAAATATATTCATGCTTAACTTTATCTATTATTCTTGATTCTTTGGTGTAGTCAACTGCGCAAGCACCATCTTTACATTCTTCACTCATTATTTTTAATTATTTGCTCTTCAATATTACTAAAAGATTGCCTGCAACGGAAGTGCATTCATAGTAATAATTAATATTGAAAAATTTTAAACTCTTAAAATAAATTGAACAAATTGAATTTCAATTGTTTTATCTAGACCTAATATTATTTTATTTAAACCAAATTTATCTGTACTAATATCTCCCATAGCGTTTAAACGACATGAGAACAACGTACCTTCTTCAATATGCTGAAGAGTTGTTTTAAGTATTACTTTAAACTTTTTGTCTTGAAACTCAACATTTATTTCCCAATCAAAGTTAAGAGGTTGATGGGGTTGAGACATAAAATCATCTGGTGGAATTGTCCCTGAAAAATAAATAATCAATGGCTCATTTACTTCTTTAAAGTATTTTTCTAATTCTGGATTTTCAGTAACTAAACTATTAAGGGTTAACGTTCCTCTCATTTGTTTGGTTGTATAATCTAAGAATACTGAAAGTTTATGACTTTCTGCTATAACAGGTTCATTATTAACTTTGGCAACCATTTTTAAATGACCCTTTTTGGTCATATAAGTAGTTTGCGACAATATCATTTGAGAAACCAATACATAAAAACAAACAAAATATATTTTTTTCATATTCATCATATTTAATTATTTAACTTACCTTTTTAGATTAATATTTATCCTTTTATTTATAGAATAACGCTTGGTTAGTACTATTTTTAAGGTTGTTTATTACATTTATTACAAAGGCCTTTAACAATTAAACTTACATCATCTGCTATAAAACCATCGGGTAAATTTATATAAGGAATTTTGTGTTTAGGCAGACAAACAGTTTGTTTACACAATTTACAATGAAAATGCACATGTAAATCTGTTTCTATTTCACAATGGCAATTTTCCTCACACAAAGCATATTTAGTTACCCCTGTACCATCATCAATTTTATGAGCAATTTCATACTTTACAAAAGTTTTTAATGTACGATATAAGGTTGTTCTATCTGATTTATCGAAATAATTTTCTAAATCAGTTAAACTCATTGCTGCTTTTTCTGTTAAAAGAAATTGCAAAACCAACAGTCGCATTGCTGTTGGTTTTACATTGTGTTTTTCTAGTGTTTTTTCTAAATCAAGATTCATGCTAAAAATCGAATTTTTTTATTGATTTACACGTTTTTATTCTATATGCATCTTTGATATCAGATACATAAATAATACCATCTGCTGGATAAGGTGTAGCAGCATTCTTACAAATTATTTTAATGGCGCTTTCTACTTCTTCATCTTGACATACCAACTCTAACTTAATCATTTTACTATCTGCAAAATGGAATTTTAACGAAGGTAGTGAATCTTCTCGTTTATAAGTTCCAGTACCTTCACATTCTAATAGGGTAACACTTTTGAAATTATTTTCTTTAAGTACCTCAACTACTTTTTCTAACTTATTTGGTTTTATATATGCTTTAATTTCTTTCATTTTTATAAATTTAGAATTATTGTTTAATGTTCATGATCTTCAAACTCACCTTTATTCAATTCTGCATTAACATAATAAGCTCCTTTTGTAACAACCACAATATTTTTTGGAATTTCATCAATAAAAACTACTTCAGAGAAACCTAAATCTGAAATCCCTCTATTTATTTGAACTTTTTCAAGTGTAATATTATCTTTATCCTTTTCTTTTTGAATAAATATATAATCCAATCCTTTTTCTGTAACAAAAGCTCCTTCAGGTAAAGCGCTTACTTCCTTATTTGATGTTGTTATTCTTGCTTCAACAAACATTCCTGTTAACAAACCTTCATGAGTTCCAATAATTTTTGCATGTACTTTAACAGCTCTTGTATCCATATCAAAAGCACTTCCTAAAGCAAAAATTTCAGCTTCATAAATTTTGTCAGGCCTTGTTGTTAAAGCAAAAGTGATTTTTTGTCCTACCTTGGCTTTATCAATATCTTTTTCAAAAACTTTTAGCCCAATATGCAAATGCTCATTATCAACAATCTCAAACATTTCTTGCTCTGGAGCAACAAATTTCCCAATATTAATGGCTATATTTTGTATGTATCCTTTAATTGGTGATACTACTGGTATTGATGAAATAATTTGACCTTTTTCTAATACTGAAATATTTATTCCTATTAATTGCAACATTGATTTAGCAGCATTTAATGCAGATTTCCCATCATTATAAGCTGCTTCTGCTTGTTGGAAAGATTTTTGGGAAGTAATACCATCTTTTAACAATTCTTTTTTACGTAAATAATCTTTTTCTAAAAATGAGTAATTACTTTTAGCTGTCAAATATTCGCGTTGAATAGTAATAAATTGGGGGTTATTTAATCGAGCAATTATTTGTCCCTTTTTCACATAATCTCCCTCAATTACCGCTACACTTTCTATACGACCTCCCACAATAGCGCTTATACTCGCCCTTTTTTGAGGTGGTAGTTCTAATTGTCCATTAACCTTCAATGTCTTTCCTAAATTTACTTTTTTAGTAGTTCCCAACTCAATATCCATAACCTCTAGTTGCTTTTGCTGAAGCGTTACAAAATTTAGAGTTTCTTCCTTCTCATTGTCTTCTTCATGAGTGTCACTATGAGTTTCATTGTGCGCTTTACTATCGGTTTCTTTTTTCTGTTGAGTTGTTTTATTTTGGCAGCTTACCAAAAAAATAAGTAGTAAAAAAATGCTGCTAATGTTTATTATATGTTTCATTTGATTGTTTTTAATATTTATTTAATTTTAAATTCCCTTCAACAAGCTCAGGGTGACAATTTTAATTATATTTTCCTGTTAAATAATTGATTTCAATTACAGTTTGATTGTACAAATTAAGCTTACTTAAATAATCTGTTTTAATTTGTACTGCCTGCTCTAGAGATGCTATATATGCAACATAACCTACTTCACCTTCTTTATAAGCCTTATTGGCCGATGAAAATAACTTCTCGGCTAATTGCAATCCCTTAGTTTCGTAATACAATAACGAAGCTTTGTATTTTTCATAATCTTGTAAATTTGTTTTCAAAACCGAATTAACATCTAACTTGGTTTGCTCATAATTCATTTGAGCAATTTCATTGTTCTTTTTAGCCGCTTGAGTTTTTCCTTTTTGTGACCAAAAGAATACTGGTACTTTTAAACCTACTTGAAATCCTGTAAAATTTTTAATTCCTTCAATTTGCTGATTGAAATATCCAGCAGTTAAATCTGGTAAAAATTTAGATTTTTCAAGCCTATATTGCCCTTTTGAAATGGTGACAAATTGTTCTTTAAGTTTTAAAATTGGATTATTATTGCCTAACTCTTCAACTTGATCAAAAGGTGTTTTTTGTAGATTATCATCCAAAATAGTTATAGAATTATTACTATTAAGCAACAATTGTAATTGTTTTCTTAAATTTTCAATATCTAAATTAGCTTCCAATTTTAATAAACCTACCTCTTCTCGTTTACCTTCTGCTGCTATTTTTTCAATTAAGTTTGTTTCACCAGTTTCAAATCTTTTCTGAGCAATAATTGCAAAATTTTCAAACTCTTTTTCTAAGGTAGAAATTAATGTGAATTTATTTTTTGCATACCATAATTGCATATAAATAGCTCTCACATTACGTTCCAAAATATTTTTTTTAAGTGTTAATGAAGCCTCACTTAAAATAATTTTTTCTTTTTGTAATTTTGATTGTATTCCATAAACTGTTGGAAATTTAAAATCTTGAGATATACTCAATTCGTAATCTATTTGAGCTGCATTTATTTGTCCTTTTGTATATGAAATAGTTGTTTTATCTAAATCAAAAGATGCTTTCTTAAGACTTTCTTGTTTCTCAATTTCTAAATTTGCAGCTTTTATGGTTGGATTGTTTTCAAAAGCAATTTCAACTGCCTCATCAATAGTTATTTTCTGACTTTTTTCTTGTGCAATTGCAACATTATTTCCTGCAAATAATACAAAGCCTAAAATTAATATTGTTGCAATTTTACTATTCATTGTACTACCTTTTCTATCTTTTCTTTTTTGTGAACTGCTCTCCACTAAATAATACAATACAGGTACTACTAATAAAGTTAAAAAAGTTGATGAAATTAAACCTCCAATAACAACCGTCGCTAAAGGCCTTTGTACTTCTGCCCCAGCTGATGCTGAAATTGCCATTGGCATAAATCCCATTATAGCTGCAATTGCAGTTAATAAAATAGGGCGTAAACGCTCTTCTGTTGCTAATAAAATACGTTCTTTTATGTTTGTCATTCCTTCTAATTTCAAACTATTAAACCTACTAACTAATACCAATCCGTTTAAAACAGCAACACCAAATAACACCACAAAACCAACACCTGCTGAAATACTAAAAGGCATACCTCGAGCTGACAAAAAGTAAATACCTCCAATTGCTGCCAGTGGTACTGCCATATATATCATAGTAGCTTGTGTAAATGAATTTAAAGCGAAATATAACAGTATAAATATTAAGAATAAAGCAATGGGAACTACTATTGCTAAACGTTCTTTAGCTCTTTTTAAATTTTCAAAAGAACCTCCATATTCTATAAAATAACCATCTGGCAAATCTAACTCTGTATCTAATTTTTGTTGTACTTCTTCTACCATAGACTCTACATCTCGTCCTCTTACATTAACACCAACAGAAACTCTTCGGTAGGTATTATCACGTGAAATTTGCATAGGTCCAGGTCCATAAGTAATATCAGCTAATTCTTTAAGGGGAATTTGAGCACTTTCATTAGGTAAATCCACAAATAAATTCTTTAGATCATCAATACTTTGCCTATAGGCACTAGAAAAACGGACTACCAAATCGAAACGTTTTTCACCTTCAAAAATAATCCCAGCATTTGCTCCTGCAAAAGCAGCACTCACATACTGATTTAGTTTTTTTACAGACAAACCATATTTAGCTAATTTTGCTCGTTGATAATTTACCGTAATCTGTGGCAAACCATCTGTGGCTTCGGCACGAACATCAGCTGCTCCATCAACTGTTTTTATAATTTTAGCCATTTCCTGAGCCTTGGTTGCCAAAACATCTAAATCATTTCCATATAATTTTATAGCAACGTCTTCTCGTACACCTGTAAGTAATTCATTAAAACGCAATTCAACTGGTTGTGTAAAAATGAAGTTAGCACCTACAATATTTTTTAACTTTTCTTGAATTTTTTCTATTAACTCAACCTTTGTTGTTGCTGAAGTCCATTTATCTATATCTTTTTCAAGAATTATAAAACTATCAACAACATCCATAGGCATTGGATCCGTTGGAATTTCTGCAACTCCAATACGGCCAACCATAGTTTTAACTTCTGGAAAATTAGAGGTTATAATATTTTCAACTTCTTCAGAAATTTTAATAGATTCAGATAAAGAACTTCCAGGTTTCATAATAATTTGCATCGCAATATCTCCTTCATCAAGCTTTGGGATAAATTCACCTCCCATTTTAGAAAATACAAAACCTGCAACAACAAATAATAATACAGCAATAGCTATTACTGCTTTTCTAAAGTTTAAAGCTCCTTTTATTAATGGTTTATATACTTTGAAGATACTTGACATCATCTTATTACTTAATTTTGTGAGCCAATCTTCCAATTTTGTAAACCAAGTTCTATTTTCTTGTGAAGTAGGTTTCATAAATAATGACGCCATTACAGGAACATAGGTTAAACATAATAATAATGCACCTAAAACTGCAAATCCAAAAGTAAATGCCATGGGTCTAAACATTTTGCCTTCAACACCTGTTAAAAATAATATAGGTGTAAATACAATTAAAATAATAAGCTGTCCGAAAAATGCGGAATTCATCATCATACTACTTGATTTGTAGCTTAATTCATCCATTTCCTGTGCTGTAAAATCACCTTTGTTCTTTTTAATTCGCTGCTCAATGTGGTGTACTGTACCTTCTACAATAATTACAGCTCCATCTACTATAATTCCAAAATCAATGGCTCCTAAACTCATTAAATTAGCCCAAACTCCTGTAGCTTTCATTAAAATAAATGCAAATAACAAAGACAACGGAATTATAGAAGCAGTAAGTAATCCACCTCTCAAACTTCCTAACAATAATACCAATACAAATACCACAATTAAAGCTCCTTCAATCAAGTTTTTTGAAACGGTACTTGTGGTACGTGCAATTAAATCACTCCTATCTAAAAATGGTCTTATTTCAAGTCCTTCAGGCAATGATTTTTGAATGGTTGCAATACGTTTTTGTACATTTTTGATTACCTCATTAGGATTTTCACCTTTTAACATAAGCACCTGACCTCCAACAGACTCCTCTCCATCTTCCGTAAAAGCGCCATAACGTACCGCAGACCCAAAACGAACGGCATCTGCAACATCTCTAATTAAAATAGGGGTGTTTTTGTTGTTTTCAATAACAATATTTTTAATATCATCTATGGATCTAGCTAAACCTTCACCTCGAATAAAATTAGCTTGGTGGTTTTTTTCAATATAGGCGCCACCTGTATTTGAATTATTGTTTTCCAAGGCTTCAAAAACTTCGCTAATGCTAATTCCCATGCTATTTAATTTATTGGGATTTAAAGCTACTTCGTATTGTTTAACATTACCTCCAAAAGAGTTTATCTCTACAACACCTGGCACCAGTGCCATTTGCCGTTTAACAATCCAATCTTGGATGGTTCTCAACTCTGAAGGTGAATATTTATGTTCAAATCCTTTTTTTGGCACCAATGAATATTGGTATATTTCTCCTAAACCTGTAGCAATAGGAGCCATAAAAGGTTTTCCAAAACCAGCAGGAATATCCTCTTGAATCTCGGTT
>Ga0256840_1002090_pt1 | contig 17929 bp, 17 predicted proteins | sample 355202metaG_FD_185969 | JGI IMG/M metagenome (GOLD analysis project Ga0256840, IMG submission 185969) | Hydrothermal vent microbial communities from Mid Atlantic Ridge, Atlantic Ocean - 355-202 | ecosystem: Environmental > Aquatic > Marine > Hydrothermal vents | place: Atlantic Ocean: Mid...
TAGCCAAGCAAGCAGTAAAAAGTAACTTGAAAGTTTAAAGAACAGGATAGGTATGCCCTAAATTTAAAAAAAACTGAAAAATAAGATCCAAGAACAGGTAAAGCCAAAAAAAAGGGGTGATTTTTTTTAAAAAATACGAATGAGAATTGATCGCAAATATAGGGCTGTGAAATTTGGATTTTTGCAAGAGGCTCTAAGGTTAAGCAATTGCAGCTAGAATCTTTTGTTATTTTTACAGCCCGTGTTCCTCATGACCAAGTGCAAGATTATTACAATCTAGTGGATATATTTGTTTATCCGCGCTTAGCTATGCGCCTAACGGAATTAGTGACACCGTTAAAACCTTTAGAAGCTATGGCGCAAGGACGTTTAGTCATTGCTTCTGATGTTGGTGGGCATAAAGAACTCATAAAAGACCAAGAAAATGGTGTGTTATTTAAAGCGAATAATGTTGACTCTTTAGTGACTTGCGTGCTTAATCTATTAGCTCATTCTGAGCGTTGGCCTGCAATTCGCCAAACTGGTAGACAGTATGTTGAACAAGAAAGAAATTGAGTTAAAAGTGTTAGCAACTATCAGTAAGTTTATTTGTCATTACTAAGTAAGCTGAAGTAGATTATGAACCAGCCAAAACTATTAGTTTATTGTTCTTTATTTCCAAGTAAGAAACGTCCTAATGCGGGCGTTTTTATTCGCGAAAGAATGTTTCGAGTGGGGAAGAAATTACCAATTATTGTGGTTTCGCCTGTGCCGTGGTTTCCCTTTCAAGGTATTATTCGCTATTGGAGACCACATTTTAGACCACAGCCCGATAAATTTGAACTACAGCAGGGCGTACAGGTTTATTTCCCCCGGTTTTTATCGATTCCTGGCCTATTTAAATCGTGGGATGGTTTTTTTATGGCATTAGGTAGTTGGTCTACACTCATAAAATATAAAAACGAATTTAATATTATTGACGCACATTTTGCTTACCCTGATGGTTATGCGGCTACTTTACTAGGGAAATGGTTCCAAGTTCCGGTTACTATTACTTTACGTGGTACTGAAGTGCCTTTAGCCAAAATGCAAGGGCGTAAAGTTAGAATGCTAAAAGCGATTAGCAATGCGGCACGAGTTTTTTCAGTTGCCAACTCCCTTAAGCAGCATGTTGGGGCCTTAGGTGCAAAGACCAATAAAATACGTGTCGTGGGTAATGGCGTTGATATTAATAAATTTTATCCATTAGATAAAAAAACACAAAGAAAAGTATTAAATATCCCTGATAATGCCAAAGTCTTAATTTCTGTTGGTGGACTTGTCGAGCGCAAAGGCTTTCATCGTGTCATTGAAGTATTACCTGAATTATTAAAGCAATATCCAGGCTTAATTTATTTGATTGTTGGTGGTGAAAGTGCCGAAGGCAATATTAAAGAACAATTAGTCAGACAAGTTGACAAATTGAAACTTGAAAATAATGTTCGCTTTTTAGGGGCACTAAATTCTGAAGAACTTAAGAAGCCTTTATCTAGTGCGGATATATTTGTTTTAGCAACTGCCAATGAAGGTTGGGCAAATGTGTTTTTAGAAGCGATGGCTTGTGACTTACCTGTAGTAACAACAGACGTTGGTGGTAATAAGGAAGTAGTTAATAATGATGGTCTAGGAATAGTTGTTCCTTTTGCAAATAAACAAGCATTAAGCGATGGATTATTAAAATCTATAGATCAACAATGGGATAAAGGTAAAATTGTTAAATATGCACAAGATAATGCATGGGGTACTCGTGTAGAAATCTTAGTTGATGAATTTAAGAAGATAGTGAACTAATATGAGTTTATATACCAAGCTAGTTTCAAATATTATTTCCCCCCTACACGAGCAGCTAAAAAAACACGATGCTAGACGTGTTGCCAAATAATCCGAATATAGGCATAATTTACACGAATTAATCAAACCTAAAGAAAAGTATGTTGAACTTAGATCTAATTCAGAAAAAAGAACGCCTAATGAGAGCCATGTTTGGCTTAAGCATTAAAACAATTCAATGAATTAGTGGGTGGCTTTGACAGAAATCATGAAAAATCCATAAATGCTGAAAGAGCTGCTCGTGGTTGTGTGCGTAAAAAAGGAGGGGGTCAAAAATCACGGCTCTCAACCCCTCGCCTTAAATTAGCTTTTATTTTTAATTTATCTTAAATGCTACCCCACTTATGATACGCAGGCAGTACTATTTGATTTGGACGTTGGAAACTGCTATGACAGGGTTAAGCGATGACTGCCTGTTCTTAAAGTAACTCTGGGTGAAAAACAGGTTTTACCTGCTAGAAAAATTCGCAGTATCGATGAATTTTTACAGCGATTCCCTCGTGAAAAAGATTTATTTATTGATGCGACAGAGCGTAAAACTCAACGCTCAAGCAAAAATAAAACACAGTGCAAGCACTTTTCTGGAAAACAACACGCTCATACCCGAAAAAATATTGCTGTATCGAATCCTGAAAAGAGAATTCTATTTTTAAGTCCAACGAACGCAGGACATTATCACAACAAAAAAATGTTTGATAAAGAGACCTCCTTTCGCTTTATTCCACCTGATTGTTGCCTGTGGATGAATAAAGGATTTCAAGGTGTTCAGCATGCACATCAAAATGTCATGATGCCTAAGAAAAAGCCGAAAAATGGAAAACTCAGTCGCGAAGAAAAAGAAGAAAATAAGGTGATTTCAGCCCTTAGAATGCCTATCGAAAATGTCTTTGCGAGATTATTGACTGTATGACGTTTATCGCCATAGAAATGGGCAGGATCATACCTTTATTTTCCTAGCAGCTGGGTTATAGAATTTCAATCTAGAATGCAGAGGGTAAGGTATCAAATGCGCGAGCATTGAGAAGGCGTTTTTCAATTTAAGTTATTTGTCAACATCTCTAATGCATTTACTAAATGCTCTCAATCAATTCATCAACTTTGTTCTCGTGAATGGGCCACATTAGAGTAAATTAGAGGTGGTGCACTTATTATGCAATCCTAGGAAATATAAATGGCAAAATTAATTATCCTTAATAAGCCCTTTGATGTATTGACCCAGTTTACTGACGAAGCAGGAAGGCAAACATTAAAAGACTATATCAATATAACAGGTATATATCCTGCAGGGCGCTTAGATCGTGATAGCGAAGGACTTGTTTTACTGACGGATTCAGGCCCATTGCAGCATCAAATCAGTGACCCCAAATATAAACTTGAAAAGACTTATTGGGTTCAAGTTGAGAATATCCCCAGTGAAAAATCATTAAATGATTTGCGTAATGGCGTGCAACTTAAAGACGGTCTTACGCGTCCTGCAAAAGCAAAGTTGATAGAAGCACCTAGCGTCTGGGAGCGTATTCCGCCCATACGTGAGCGTAAAACGATTCCAACTCAGTGGATTGAACTTAAAATAACAGAAGGTAAAAATAGACAAGTTCGGCGCATGACTGCTGCCATTGGACACCCGACCTTACGTTTAATTCGTTATGCGATAGGTGCTTGGACACTAGATTCACTTGAATCTGGACAATGGCGAGAAGTTATTGCCCCCCCCCGTAAAAGGTAAGCGTCGATCCTTCCCACGCAGACAAAGTCCTTCCATTACTTTAAAGCCCTAATTTTTTAGTCAAGCTTTAAAGTTGAAATTGAGCTAATGGCCCAAACTTATAATGTCTTTCAAGCTTGGGTAGCTCATAGAGTAAATACTTCAGCTAATCAAACGGCTCTAGGTCAGTGGGTGCCTAGCTAAATAGTCAGCTTTTACAGCCAAAGATAATATAAATTTAACATAGTACTTAAAAATCTTAATTTTGTGTCAGAATAGCTACAGCAGTGGCTCGTACCCTATTTTCAGGACTATTTGCTAAACCTAAATACACTTTAAATTCCTATTGGTAACTTTTACTTATTAAAGAGATAAAAATGACTGACCCTTTTACCTTGCTAGGCGCGAGTGTTACTATCCTCGTGCTGATTGTTTTGACATTACAGTTTTTTGTATTACAAAAAGTGAATAAGTTAGGGGATGCTAATGTCGAGCAAGTTAGGCTTGAATTAGTTCGACGATTAGAGCAAAGCGAAGACGCTTTAAAAGAAGGCTTAAGTGAATCGCGCAAAGAATTACGTGAGGTAAGTAGCGAGAACCGACGTGAAATGAATGATTTATTTAAGAGTTTTCAAGATACCTTATTAAAGCGAGTGATAGAAACTAGCGGTGAACAAAATCGTCACCTAGATAGCTTTAAAAGTGCTCTTAGTGGGCTATCAGAAACACTGATTAATAACTCGAATAACTTTAAACAAAGTGTTAGCCATTCCTTTCAGAGCTCTAGTGAAGCGCTGAATATAAAACAAGATGAGTTTAGAGAAAAAACCTTAGATAAACTTAATGATTTTGATGTCAGTATTAAAAGTGATGCAAAAGAAAACCGTCAAGAGCTCAATGCTGCTTTAAAATCATTTGAACAAGGGTTTTCTCAATCAATTAAAGAGTTTGATGAGCAATTACGTGTAAAATTTTCTGATTTAACCAAACAGCAGCAAGAGGCGAGTCTTTTGGCTAAAAGCAGTATTAGTGAAATCCGCGAGACGATAGAAAAGCAATTACAATCAATTAGACAAGATAATACTCAGCAGCTCAATGAAATGCGTAAAACGGTTGATGAAAAACTGCATGAAACTCTAGAAAAACGCCTAGGAGAGTCCTTTAAATTGGTTAGTGATCGTTTGGAGCAGGTACATAAAGGCCTAGGAGAAATGCAGACGCTAGCGGTTGGTGTGGGTGATTTGAAAAAAGTCTTATCCAATGTTAAAACACGAGGTATTTTAGGTGAGTATCAGCTAGGAAATATTTTGGAACAAATTTTAGCGCCTGAGCAATATGATGTGAATGTAGCCACTAAAAAAGGCAGTCAAGCTAATGTAGAGTATGCTGTTAAATTACCGGGAAAGTCGGATGAAAAAACGGTCTGGTTACCGATAGACTCTAAATTTCCACTGGAAAGTTATCAACTTTTATCGCTAGCGTTAGAAGAAGGTGATATTTCTAACATTGATCTAGCCAAAAAAACTTTATTAAAAGCAATCGAGAGTTTCGCTAAGGATATCAGCACCAAATATATCGATCCGCCTAATACTACAGATTTTGCCATCATGTTTTTACCGGTGGAAAGTCTTTATGCTGAAGTTTTGCGTCATCCGCAATTATTTGAAAAACTGCAACGTACCTATCGTATAACGATCACCGGTCCAACAACTTTATCTGCATTGTTGAATAGCTTGCATATGGGCTTTAGGACCTTAGCAGTACAAAAGCGTAGCAGTGAGGTGTGGAATATTTTAGCCGAAGTGAAAACAGAATTTGTAAAATATGCAGACCAGCTAGAAAAAGTGCAAAAGCACCTCAATACTGCCTCAACGTCTTTAGAAAATTTACAAACAACGCGTACCAGCGTGATGGAGAAAAAATTACGTAGTGTTGAAGGCTTTGCAATAGAGGTAGATATTGATCCGACTGCATTATTAGATGCGTAAAAACATGGCTTTGTTGTATTTTTGAAATGACTTTTGCACTGGTAATGCAACCGTATGTTGCATTTAATTGTGATCTCGCGCAAAGAAACATTGTCTCCCAATCATAGGGGCCCCTCTATTGTAATAGTCAAGTAAAACAAAACACTTTCTTAGGCCTATTTCTGATGGAACTCACGCTCAAACTCTAAGGAGATTTCTCTGTACATGACATTTTTAGTTAATAGTTTTGGCTCTATGTGATTTGTAGTAGGTAATGTAGTGTTCTAATAAAGCAGGACACGTCTAAAGGCTGACCTATAATGTCATTATAGGTGAATATGAGTAACAAAAACAAACAGAAAAAACCTAAGTACACACTTGAATTTAAACAGGGTGCGACCAAATTAGTCATTAAACATGGATTCACACAACAACAAGCTGCGGATCATTTAGGCGTTTCTTTAAGCGCTATTAGGCGCTAGGTAAAAGTGGAGAAAGGCCCTGAAGAGAAAACCATTAAAAATAATTCCAGCTGAAGCCTAAGTAGGCATGATGAATGGCTTCAATTACGTAAAGTAAAAAAAATAAGCAATTGCGTATGGAGCCCGAAATATTAAAAAAGACCGCCGCCTTCTTTGCAAAAGAAGCCGAATAAGAGTCGCATTTATTCGTGAGCAAAATAGGACCAAGGCAGAGAGTGAGTTCAAAGAGACGATTAAGCAGATTTTTTATGAAAACAGACAAGTGCATGGAACTCGTCGAATATCGGATGCACCCAATTTCAAGCACCTTCAATTATTTTGGATACACTAACCAAACGGCACCTACCACCCTACTCCCTCTAAAAACAAAACACATGACCCAAATAGGTCAAAATGTAATTATCTTGAATAATTCCTATACTTGACATCCCCTATATCCAACCCCATTTTTAAGCTATAATTGAGAAATTTTATCGCTTACACTCCACCGCTAACGTGTCTAATTCAAATAACGATTTATCTACCTTTCAAGGGCTTATCCTTGCTTTACAAAATTATTGGTCAGAACAAGGCTGCGTTTTACTGCAACCGCTGGATTTAGAGGTCGGCGCAGGTACATTTCACCCTGCGACTTTCTTACGTGCGATTGGTCCTGAGCCTTGGAATGCGGCGTATGTACAACCTTCGCGCCGACCTACTGATGGGCGTTATGGTGAAAATCCCAACCGCTTGCAGCATTATTATCAGTTTCAAGTAGTGTTAAAACCTTCACCAGATGATATTCAAGCGCTTTATCTAGGTTCTTTGCGTCATATCGGCCTAGATTTATTGGAGCATGATGTGCGTTTTGTGGAAGATAACTGGGAGTCGCCTACTTTAGGTGCTTGGGGGCTGGGCTGGGAAATATGGCTGAACGGCATGGAAGTGTCGCAGTTTACTTACTTCCAGCAAGTCGGCGGTTTAGAGTGCCGCCCTGTGACCGGTGAATTGACTTATGGACTTGAGCGTATCGCCATGTATATTCAAGGCGTGGAAAGTGTTTATGATTTAGTTTGGTCTAAAGGGCCGCAAGGCATTGTGACTTATGGCGATGTGTTTCATCAAAATGAAGTGGAAATGTCAGCGTTTAATTTTGAACACGCGAAAGTTGATTTCCTATTCGAGAGCTTTGATATTTACGAAACAGAATCAGCAAAATTAATCGAGCAAGATTTACCATTACCTGCGTATGAAATGGTTTTGAAAGCTTCACATGTATTTAATTTGCTCGATGCGCGTCATGCAATTTCGGTGACTGAGCGTCAGCGCTATATATTAAGAGTAAGAAATATGTCTAAAGCCGTTGCTGAAACTTATTATGCGCGCCGTGAATCATTAGGCTTTCCGCTGGTTAAAGAGACAGGAGTAACAGCATGAGCGACGCACAACACTTATTATTTGAATTAGGCTGTGAAGAGTTACCACCCGCCTCATTACTTAAATTAAGTCATGCACTGTTAGAGGGGATTAAACTCGGCTTAACAGAAGCGGAGTTAAGTTTTGGCGCATGCATAGCTTATGCAACACCACGTCGCCTTGCGGTATTAATTAAAGATTTAGCTAGTGCACAAGTCGATAAAAGCATTGAAAAACGCGGACCTGCGGTAAAAGCAGCGTTTAATGATGAGGGTGAACCCACTAAAGCTTGTCAGGGTTTTGCTAGAAGCTGCGGTACTACAGTTGATCAATTAAAGCGTATCCAAACGGAAAAAGGTGAATGGCTGGCATTTACCCAAGAAATCAAAGGCCAAGCTAGCGATCAGTTAATTCCAGATATTATTCGTAAAAGCATTAGCCAATTGCCGATTGCTAAGCGTATGCGCTGGGGTGCTTCGATGGTTGAGTTTGTGCGTCCAGTACATTGGGCCGTACTGATATACGGTACAACAGTTATTAATACTGAGATCCTTGGATTAACAACGAGCAATATCAGTTATGGTCATCGCTTTCATGCACCTGAAGCGATCACGATAACAGCACCAGAAAGTTATGAAGCGGCTTTATTAGCACAAGGTAAAGTCATTCCTAGTTTCGAGCAACGCATGCAAATCATTCGTGATGCAGCCAATAGTGCCGCAACTGCTGTCGGTGGTATTGCTCATATCGACGAAGATTTATTAGCAGAAATTGCTGCACTAAATGAATTCCCTGTACCCATTACCGGTAATTTTGACACACGTTATTTAGCTTTACCGGCTGAAGTACTCATTACCACCATGCAGATTAATCAGAAATATTTTCCAGTTAAAAATGCCGATGGTGAACTACTCGCGCATTTTATTACGTTTAGTAATATTGAAAGTAAAAATCCACTTTCTATTCAGCAAGGCAATGAACGCGTGGTCATGCCACGTCTAGCAGATGCCGAATTCTTCTGGAATCAGGACCGTAAACTACGTTTAGAAGAACGTACCGAACAGCTCAACAGTATTATCTTCCAGAAAAAACTAGGCAGCTTGGCAGATAAATCACAACGCGTTGCAAAGCTAGCTGAATTTATTGCTCAAAGCATTAATATTGATCCAGATCCAGCGATACGCGCCGCGAAACTGGCTAAAACTGATCTTGTCACCCATATGGTGGAAGAGTTTGGTAGCTTACAAGGCTTAATGGGCCGTTATTATGCTACCGCTGATGGTGAATCTGCAGAAGTCGCGCAAGCCATTGAAGAACAGTATTACCCGAAAGGCGCTGGCAGCACAACGGCAATGAGCAGCACGGGGCAGGTTTTATCCATTGCAGAAAAGATCGATACACTAACGGGTATTTTTAGTGCCGGTTTAATTCCTAGTGGCGATAAAGACCCTTACGCGCTAAGACGTGCTGCTTTAGGTACTTTGCGTACTATTATTGAAAATAAGCTGGATATTAATTTAATTGACTGTGTAAACTTTGCACTGAGTCAATTTACCCATGAGTTTGATTTAGATAAAACACGTGAATTAGTGATTCCGTTTATTTTTGAGCGCCACAAAGGTTATTGTTTAGATCATGGCTTTACTGCGGATGAATTTGAAGCGGTATTTGCAATATTACCTACTCACCCATATGATTTTCAACGTCGTTTACAGGCGGTACAGAGTTTTAGAAACTTAGCGGAAGCAGAAAGTTTAGCCGCAGCCAATAAGCGTATTAGCAATATTTTACGTAAATCAGATAATAATCCGGCTGAAATAATAGGGAAGTTAATCGAGCCTGCTGAAATTGCCTTATTAGCCTCAGCCGAACAAGCTGAACAAGATGTCGCGCCATTATTAGCGGACAAAGACTACCAAGCGGCATTAAACCGTTTAGCTGATTTACGCGCTGAAGTTGATCGCTTTTTTGACGAAGTTATGGTGATGTGTGAGGATTTAGATTTACGCGCTAATCGTTTGGCGTTACTGACTAAATTATCTAAGTTATTTTTACAAATTGCTGATATTTCTAAATTACAAAGCTAATGACGACTAAATATGTATTACTGGATCGTGATGGGGTCATTAATCACGATTCTGGTAACTTTATTAAGTCGCCTGATGAGTGGCTGCCGATAGCAGGTAGTCTCGAAGCTATTGCTTTGTTGAATAAACATGGCTATCAAGTTGTGATTATCACTAATCAATCTGGCATTGGTCGCGGGCATTATAGTGAGGCAACACTCACTAAAATACACCTTAAAATGACGCGCATGGTCGAAGCGGTAGGCGGTAAAATAAGCCATATTTATTACTGCCCACACCTACCTGATGCAAATTGCAAATGCCGTAAACCTAAACCCGGTATGCTGGAGCAATTTAGTAAAGATGCAGGTGTACCTTTAACCGACATTTACTTTATTGGCGATACCTTACGCGATCTGCAAGCAGGTATTGCAGCCGGTGCAAAACCCATATTAGTAAAAACCGGTAATGGTGCCGCGACATCAGCCAATAACCCTGACTTAAATATCCCTACTTTTGAGAATCTTTATGACGCTAGCCAATTCATCATATCAGGGCAGTAAATTATTACTTTATCTACGTTCCACCCTGCTATTTATTAGTGTACTTATGGGCACGATAATTATTGGGCTATTAATGCTAGCCGTTGCCCTATTCCCTTTTTCTCTGCAATATAAACTCGCGGCAATTTGGGGTCAGTATGTTTTATTTATGACTTCAGCAATCTGTGGTTTAAGCTACCAAGTCACTGGCTTAGAACATATTACTAAAGAGCAAAATGCCATCGTCTTATGTAAACATCAATCGGCATGGGAAACAATTGCTTTAATGGCATTATTGCCACCACAATGCGTATTGCTAAAAAAATCTTTACTCTGGCTGCCTTTTTGGGGCTGGGCAATGGCGACTTTAAAGCCTATCGCGATTAATCGCTCAGCACCCAAAGAAGCATTATCCCAACTATTAAAACAAGGCGCCCAACGTCTAAAAGAAGGTTTTTGGGTTGTTATTTTTCCAGAAGGTACAAGAACTGCACCAGGCGAAGAACGAAAATTTAGCGCCAGCGGCAGTTTATTAGCGCAACGCACTGGGTTCCCTATTATTCCTATTGCACATAATGCAGGTGAATTCTGGTCACGCAACAGCTTTATAAAATATCCAGGGGTTATCCAACTAAAAATTGGCGCTCCTATCAGCCCTAAAGGGCGTAAAAGTAAAGAAATTAACGCCGAAGCAGAAACATGGATTAAAAATTCCATGTTAGAAATTGAAGCGACAAAGGAACGTGCATGAAACAAAAATCCTGCGTTATAATTTCAGGATGTTATTTCATGCACGCTCCTAAATAACCATCACTCAAAATCTTATGAAAAAACTATTAATTATCAGCCTTTCTGTTTTAACTTTAGCCGCTTGCTCCGAAAAAGAGGCTTATCAACAAACCGTCTTTGAACAAATTAGTCATGATCCAGATATCAAATCTTATCACCTAGATCCAGAAACGGTAACGCAGTGTATTGTCGACTTATCATCTAAAAAAATGCCCGGTATAGTTCCTTTTGAGCCTATGCGCAAAGCCGCCTATGAAGGCTATACTAAGATGATTGACCTGAAAAAATCAGAAAAACCTGAAGAAGTATTACAAGAGTTACGTGAATATTTTGGTGATGCCCAGGGGTTAGCTGACGCACATAGAAATTATTCTGAAAGTTATTTAGAGTGTATTTCTACGGTAACTAATCGCGCCTTAGATGCACAACAAGAACTCGCAGGCGAATTAAAACCAGAAATCGCTCAATAGAACCCAATAACCTAGATTTAAAGAACTATAATTAAACAGCGTAGGCGTAACAAACTTTGTGGGAGCGACTTTAGACGCGATTATCGTGGCTAAAGCCGCTCCCACAAACTTATTATTACACCAATCAAACTTTAAACAGCCCTTCCCCTTGCTGTGCTCCCCTTATCACTTACACAATCACTCTTATGGAATGGCAAGGCATCTTCTCTCTATCACTCTGCATCGTCGCCTTACTTACCTTAATATTTACGCGCATTGGCCCGCACCTCGTTATGATGGCGGTGTTAACGCTGTTAAGTGCTGGCGGGATTCTCACCAGCCAAGAAGCTTTAGCGGGTTTTAGTAACTCCGGTCTTATAACCGTAGCCGCTATGTTTATTATCGCTGCAGGCATGCATGCTTCAGGCGGCATCGACTTACTGGTCACTCATGTTCTCGGCCGCCCTAAGACATTACGCACAGCACTTTTCCGCATGGGTATGCCTGTTGTTTTGCTGAGTGGCTTTTTAAATAACACCCCCGTTGTTGCGACCATGATTCCTGCCATTCATTCTTGGTCACGCAAAATTAATATTGCGCCTTCTAAATTAATGATTCCTTTAAGCTACTGTGCAATTCTTGGTGGCATGCTGACCTTAATTGGTACCAGCACAAATTTAATTGTTAATGGACAATATCAAATGCTAACTGGAAAAGCGGGCTTTTCCTTATTTTCCATCACAGCCGTTAGTATGCCTGTTATTATTATCGGCTTAGTATTTATCTGGCTTTTCTTCCCTAGATGGCTGCCAAACCGCGAACAAAATCAAGCTTTTGCCAACTTAAAAGAATTCACCTTAGAAGTATCCGTTGCACATAAAGGCCCCTTAGTCGGGAAATCAGTCGAACAAGCGGGTTTAAGAAATTTAAAACGTATCTACCTAGTAGAAATTGAGCGCAACGGCACCATAGTAACGGCCGTTTCCTCAGAAGAAAAGCTGCAAAGCGATGACCGTCTAGTTTTTGCTGGTGACACAGAAGCAATTTCTGACTTACTGCGTATTAACGGCATTGTTCCTTCCGCCGAAAATGGCCATGAGCAACCACTGACGACGCAACGTGCCGAAAGAAGACTAGTCGAAGCCGTCGTTTCTCCACACTGCACCGCCACTGGCAATGCCATTCGTGATGCCCGCTTTCGTGACCGTTATGGTGCCGTAGTGCTTGCTGTTGCACGTAATGGCGAACGAATTAAAGGTAATCTGGGCAGTATCATCTTACAGGCAGGTGACACCTTACTCTTAGAAGCAAGACCAGCTTTTGTCAGTCGCCAAAAATACAATAAAGATTTTCTACTAATTAATGATTTAGATACCGAAACACCGCGCCACGAACGTGCACCTCTCGCATGGTTAATATTATTCGTTGTCGTTGCTGTCGCCAGTTTTGGAGTTATGAGCATGCTTAATGCGGCATTACTGGGCGCAGGGCTTATGATTATCACGGGCTGCTGCTCGGTTAATCAAGCCGAAAGAAGCTTAGACCTTAATGTCATCATTACCATAGCCGCTTCTTTTGCTTTAGGCGCTGCACTGAATAAAACTGGCGTTGCTACTTTTTTGGCTAGCAATATGATTGATTTAAGTGCCGGAAAAGCATGGTTATTACTAATATTAGTGTACTTATCAGTTTCTCTATTAACAGAAATGATTACCAATAACGCCGCTGCAATTTTAATGCTACCGATTGTACTAGAAATTACTGAGAAAGCAGGATTAAATGACGTGCCTTTTGTCTTTGCGATTATGATGGCCGCCTCAGCGAGCTTTGCTACTCCATTAGGCTATCAAACGAACTTAATGGTTTATGGACCCGGCAGCTATAAATTCACCGACTTCTTGCGTGTTGGCTTACCGATGAACCTGTTAACCGGTGTAGCAACCTTAACCGTTTTGCTGCTAGGCTGGCCGTTAGAAATCAGCAAATAACTTACTGATCGACAGCAAAACCAGATAACCACTGCCCCGCTGTAGGCTCTGTTGCAAGCTCCTTAGCACCCACAAACTGAAAAGGCACTGAAACTAAGTTCATACCTTGATTAACCTGTACGGAAAAATGCAAGTGCGGGCCAGAGCTAAATCCAGTATTGCCTGAATAAGCAATTAACTGTCCTGCTTTAACTCGCATTCCCTCATGTACTTGAGCACGCTCTACTTGTAAATGCGCATAAACGCCCATAGAGCCATCATCGTGTAAAATCCTGATACTATTAGCGCGTGCCTTATACGCTTGCTTATCAACTCCGCCTTGGAAAAAATCATTTTCCAGGCTCATAACTACACCCGCTCGAGCCGCATGTATTTCCGATCCTTCCGGCATCGCAAAATCGACAGCATATTTATTTTGCTTATCTGTATGTGAAAATTTTCCGTCGAATGCCTGGCTAATACGAAAAGTCCTATCGCTAGCAAAAGGCGGATAATAAATAGCCTGCTTACTATGCTTTACTAATGGCTCGCCCAAAGAATAGCGATACTGCAAACTATATTGCCAGCTTTGATATTCATCCAACGCACCTAGACCAAATAATGGCGAAGAAGTTCCCGGCTGAACAACAAATTTACGCGGTAAACTTGGCTTTGCTTGTACATTAATTTTCTCAGATAAAACGACTTCAACTTCTATCGGCCCAGAATAATCATTTCTAATCACAAATTCAGGGCTGTGTTTTTTACCCATTTGATTTAACCAAACCCGTTGTATAGGTTCTACTTTTAATTGCCTAACCTCGACTTTGAGTTTTGTAACTTGCTGAGCTTTGGGAACTTTGTCCGTATAATGCCAGCCACCCTCTGCATCTTGAAATTTATACAGTTTTTTAGCTGCACAAGGCAAACTAAATAGAACACAACCCATAAATATCAAACAATTAACTGATATAGGACTCCCACTCTTCTCAGGTATTATTAATTTTTTATTCCTAAGCATTTGATAACTCATAGATCACAACTTTTGATTGGCTTAAAAAGCACAGTACTCCATACTTAATTAATCCTGTAATTTTTTCATCACTATTGCTAACTGAGCTTGAATATTCGGGTTTATAATACAGCCCTGTTTAACATCAAAATTTTGATGGAAACTTGGCACGGATAAATGCCCTCTAAGCTCACCACCAAAGAAAGGAGCTGAATTAACCGCAGCTGCCAATACACTTGCTGCACCACCCGGCCCTGGAGAAGTCGCCAATAAAACTATTGGCTTACCTTGAAATATTTTCTGATTAATCCGCGAACACCAATCAAAAATATTTTTATAAGCAGCAGTGTAAGAACCATTATGCTCAGCAAAGGAAATAATAACCGCATTACTGGCAGAAATTTTAGCAAAAAATTCCTGTGCCAATACAGGCTTACCTAACTCCTGCTCTTTATCCACACTAAATAATGGTAGCTCATAATCATTTAGATCGAGCACTTCAACCTGCGCATTTTCCACTAAACCTTAAGCATAAGTGACTAACTGTTTATTGATAGATTGCTTGCTACTACTTGCTGCAAAGGCAATAACTTTCATCTTCCTTCCTAAAGTTCTCATAATGAATTTTAGCTTAACACGGGGCAGGCATTAAATCATTCACGTTAAACTTAAACCCCATGCTAAAGCCAAAATATATAAAAAACGCTATCAATTATTCAAAAACTACTCCGCAGAAGCCAACATCACCTCAACATATTTATCTTTGCTAATTAATTTCCAAGCGTCCTCATAACTAATCACGCCTTCATGATATGCGCGCCAATGAGCATCAATACCATCCCAACCGTGCGTAGAAAAAACATGACCACACTCAGGACACACCTTATGAGTTAAGGCATTCCAAGTAGCATCGGCTACGGCTTGTTTATCTAAACAATGGACTCGGCTCTTTTCCATATGCTTATAATAGCTGCTCACATGGATACAAACACAAACCCAGAATCCGCCACCTTCTTGCTCTGTTGCGGGATAAACGTCTACTTTCGTTTTCATCTTATACTCCGTAATGTATTAATCATGGGATAACTTAAGTTAATGGGCTAAAGTCCACCTTACCGTTATTTGCACTATTTGTTAACCTAAAAAACACTAACTTTCAGGCTTTACCTCTTTAATCGCCGCCTCCAATTCTAAGCGTTTTTTATCCAATTCCAGTAATTCAATCTCTCTGCGTAAATAAATATCTGAATTTTTCTTAGTCTCGTAATTTTGCTCCTGCATTTCTATGCGTCGCTGCTCTTCGCGTTTTTTATTAGCAATATCCATATCAAATTTCAATTGTTTCTGTATTTGCTCTTGCTCTAACTGCAACTCATGCTCTTTGTTTTTTGCTGCTAACCAGCTAGCTTGTTCGCGCTCCTGCTTAGCAATATCAGCTTGTAATTGTTGTGCTTTTAATAAACTTTCATGCGCTAACTGTTCTGCTTGTACTTTCTGCTCATTCACTCTTATTTGCTCTTCTTGTCTTTTTTGTTCACGTAAAGAAACTTCAAATTCAATCGCTTTAAGCTCATTTTCATGCTCGATTTTTTGTCTATGCATACGTTTTTCTATAGCCAATTGCACTTGTAATTGCTGTTCTTGATCGAGTAATAAACGTTTATGATGCTCAGCATCTTGTGCTTGTTTTAGCTGCTCTACCTCAGCCTGTTCTTTTAAATGTTCAAGCTGCTGTTGTTTATGCGCTATAGCTTGCTCTTCAGCTAATTGTTCTTGACGAAATAACTCTTCTCGCTGTTGCTCATTGACTTCAAAATTCTTTTTTAAAACACTAAGGTACAAGTGTTCTTTACCCAGTTGTACATCAGGAAATTCAGCAAAAGACGCGGTTAAATGACAACTCGTCTGCGCTTGAATATTATTCAACACGAACATTTCACTGACAGCAAAATCAATTGCTCTTTCTATATCACCTAAACCCGCTTGCACCCAAGTATCATCAGGTAAAGCAGCAAATAATTTATTGTGAATTAAATCTAAAATCACACCCTGATAAGTCGTTTTAATATGCTCATTTATTTCTGACAATATCTCTATTTGACTTTGCGCATAGGCTAAAGTCGCCTGAAATCGCACTTCTAGCTTAATATCTAATGTGCAAAAACCCTCGTATAATTGGAGCTGCTCGACAATCTCCCAGTCTTCAATCAGTAAAGGGTAAAGCGTATGATAAAAACGTTGGACAAATTTCTTAGGACGCAAGAATAGCCTGCTATATGGACCGAACTTACTATAAACAAGCCGTCGCTCGACATCAAAGCCAGCATCCCAAACTTGCAAATCAAAACTTTGCTCGTGCTCTTTCGTGCCAGCTATCAGCCACTGCTCTATCTCTGCCGGTGAATTATTCATGGTTATTATCTTGCTTCGCCGCTTTTGCTTGCGCACGTAATACATTAATCTTATCACCCATTTTTGCTGCGATAAGAGGGTATAAATTAGGTGCAAACTCAACCGTTCTCTGGTCAATTTTCCTTAGAAAGCCACGATTTAATAATAAGCCAACCGCAAACATACGCGACCAATCCGAATAACGCTGTGCCTTTTCTAATTCCGTTTTTTCAATAATCATTTCTAGTTCATCATTATCATTGATACGGAACTCCGTAAACTGTCTTAAACACTCAAAGACTAAATCCTCCTCATCTGCTGTCAATGGCCCAGGTGCAGTAAACTCCAAACGATATGAAAGCAGTACGGTAAAAAAGTCCACCATAGCCGCGCAAGTAAAAGCAAATAAGGAAAAGTTACCCCACATTGCACTACTTGGTTTCACATCTGCAATAAACTGTTTATAGGTCAGTAATAATGGAGCATCAGGTAAAGACTGGCTAAACTGACTGGACAATTGATTAAGTTGCAATTGCATCGTTTGAAAGCTAGTCAACAAGGCATAATATGAATCTTGAACATTATCCGCGACATCTAATTGAGATAGATTAACTTGTACTTGCTGAACACTTCTATCCAACGCTGAAAAGTCTTGCTCCAACTGCTCCATAGTTCGCTTTTTAGTTTGATAAATATCATTGTAGCGTTTCCAAAAAGGCCCCTCACCTACTTGATTACGATAGCCTGCGACAATCTCAGGATGCGTACCGAAATAAGCTTGTGTAACTTCTTTCGAGGCTTTTTCTAATTCGACTCGCTGCTGAGTTAAGACGTTACTCTTAATCACTAGGGCTTTATCCACATAAGCCTTAATATCTTGCCTAAGATGATTTAAGCGGTCGATATGAATCGTGCTCTGTTCAGAAATTTCGTAAAATTTAAAATAGGAAAATGACACTGATGCTGTCAAAGCAATTAATAATGAACAAAGCACTGAAAAGTAGCGCATCCGATTGGCTTGCCAATGGATACTCGCAATTTCTAACGAACAAATCACCACGATAGACTGAATCGCCACGGTAATCACCAAAGCAATCCACGGAATAATGAAATGCGACATTCCATAATAAGTAGTAAAACCAGAAGCCACGCTGAGCATTAACACAATAGGAATCGTCCACACGCGCAGCATACCGACGAATAAAGTCTGAATACGATTAATCAAATAACCGACCCCAGCTGCTTTTATTTTTATTATTTGAGGTTCATTCATTACTGTGTTTATATTTTGACCATTAGCAAGCGCTATCTAAGAG
>Ga0256840_1002091_pt1 | contig 17903 bp, 15 predicted proteins | sample 355202metaG_FD_185969 | JGI IMG/M metagenome (GOLD analysis project Ga0256840, IMG submission 185969) | Hydrothermal vent microbial communities from Mid Atlantic Ridge, Atlantic Ocean - 355-202 | ecosystem: Environmental > Aquatic > Marine > Hydrothermal vents | place: Atlantic Ocean: Mid...
GCATCGTTTTCATAACGCTCAATGTAACTAATAATTCCATCAAAACTTAAAGAGTAATTGCTTCTGCCCAAAGCTGTATTTTGCACTTGGAACTGTTCTTCGCTTCCGTTTAAGATTACATCAAGTGCTTTTTTGGGGATTTTATTTACCGGATCTTTTAAGCTAAATTTATATTTACGGGCAATTGCTTCTAATTGCCAAAATATTAAGCTGTCTTTTTGTTTTCCTAAAGGAACAATGGCTCCTGCCGATATGCTTAAATTTTTATCAGGGATAATTTTATCTGTATCAATCACTTTTACAGAGCCTAAGCCTTTACATACGGGACAAGCTCCTTGCGGAGAATTAAACGAGAATGTGTTTGGAGCAGGTTCATCGTATGAAATACCACTGGTAGGGCACATTAGTTTGCGACTAAAGTAGGATAGCTTATCCGAGTCTTTGTCTAAAACTGCCATTGTGCCTTTCCCGTGTTTCATGGCAAGATTTACAGAGTCTTTTAAACGCTTTTTGTCATTGCCCGAAACGACCATTTTGTCAATTACAATTTCAATGTTATGCGTTTTGTAGCGGTCGGTTTTTAAACCGTGTTTAATTTCCGTTATTTTACCGTTAATGCGTACATATAAAAAACCTTTTTTCCGTATTTGTTCAAACAGTTCGCGGTAATGACCTTTGCGGCTGCGTACAACGGGTGCAAGAATGTAGGTTTTACGGTTTTTAAATTTTTCTTGTATTAAATTAACAATTTGTTCATCGGTATATTTTACCATTTTCTCACCGGTTTCTATTGAATAGGCAATTCCGGCACGGGCAAAAAGCAGGCGTAAAAAATCGTAAATCTCGGTAATTGTACCTACGGTAGAACGCGGGTTTTTATTGGTTGTTTTTTGTTCAATTGAAATTACGGGGCTTAAACCGGTTATTTTATCCACATCGGGACGTTCCAAACTGCCTAAAAATTGGCGTGCGTAAGCTGAAAATGTTTCAATGTAGCGTCTTTGTCCTTCGGCATAAATGGTATCAAAAGCTAATGATGATTTTCCGCTGCCGCTTAATCCGGTAATTACACATAATTTATTACGCGGGATAACCACATCTATATCACGAAGGTTATGCTCACGAGCGCCGTAAATGCTTATGTTTTCATCAAATTCAATATGTTCAGCCGTATCTTTTTCTTTCAAAATCACAATATATTTTATACAGAACGGCAAAATTACATTTTTAAACTTTAATATGGAAATGATTATTAGTGTAAAAAGGAGTGTTCCTTTTAACATTTTTAGGTTCAAATTTTCTCACTGAATTTTAAAAAAGACCAAATAGAGAATTAAGAACAAACGAGAACAACCTAAAAGTTAAAATCTCAAACCTTTTACGAATATTATTTTTAAAAGCAGTAGCACCAAAGGTGCGAAATAATATTCTGTGCTTAAATCCGTAACTGCATTAGATTGCGAAACCTAAACTATATTTATCAGTCACCGGACAAATTTTTGGATTTTCGCTACGAACTACTGATTTAAGGGTTGTAGAAAATGTCTAAAGAATTAATTTCTCATGCACCTTTGGTGCTTATTTGTTTTTTGAAACAATACACCTATCCCTTTGGGATAGGCTGGTATATTCCGCACCTTTGGTGCTAAACACTTTTGATTTTTTATAGTTCAAATTTTTTGATTGAATTTTTAAAAAAGCAATTTCCCTGTTTGAACAAACAGTAATTATTGTTCTTTTGTTTTACGTGCTCCTTTTTTCGGCATTTTTAAAATATAGGTTTTTTTAAATTTATTGGAAAGTTTATGAGCACGCAACCATGGATTTAATATCTTAAATATTTTATAATTTGTGTTGTACTTATTGGCGAATGCAATCATATTTGTAATAGCTGAATCTACAACTACCTTTTGATAAGGAATAATTGGATACAAATCTTCTTTTTCTATCATAAAACCATATTTTTCGGGGTGGCTCATAATCAGTTTAAAAGCAATTGCTCTGTAAACATACCTTCCTGTTTCTTCAAACATTGCTAAATCATAGTAGGTATTCACTTTTTGATAATTGGTATAACGACTAATTCCTGCATCACCGGCATTATATGATGCGGCTACCATTGCCCATGTCTTGTATTTATTATACCTTCTTTTTAGATATTTGCAGGCTGCTATGGTTGATTTTTCCAAATGATAGCGTTCGTCCACTTCATCGTTTACTTCTAATCCGTATTCACGTGCGGTTTTTTTCATTAATTGCCAGTACCCTTCAGCGCCGGCAGGGGAACTAATGTTTACCAAGCCACTTTCGGCAACCATTAAATATTTAAAATCATCGGGGATACCGTATTTTTTCAGTATCGGCTCAACAATTGGAAATACTCTGTTTGCTCTTTTCAGATATAAAAACAACTCGGAATGCCAATAGGCTATTTTTAATATTTCTTTGTCTAAACTTTCACGAACATCAAAATATTCAATCGGAACTTTTTCGCCTGCAAAATCTACTTTATCAGGCAGCTTAAATGCGTAATACTTGGCATTATCTGTATTAGGTTTAGGTTTTATCGATTGTTCGGGATGTATTTTGAAGTATATGAATAGATTAAATATCATCATTACTATAAAAACTCCAGCTAGGGTATATAAGAAATTCTTTATTATTTTTTTTATGTTCATATGATTTATGTTTTCTATAAAATACTGCTCTTATTTATAACTCAATTATTAATTTATTTCTTATGGCAGATATGCATATTTGTTAAAGTTTTGATGTACCTGTTTTTTTAAGTGTTGAAGTGCTTAAAAATATAGGGTGAGAAATTGACAAATTACCAGAATTTTATTTTTCCAACGGCAAAAAACATCATTTTAAGCAAAATAAAACCATGTTTAAAACGGGAAATATTCGTATCGCCATAAATACGTTCGCGGTAGCGTATCGGCAAGTCAACAATTTTTAAATTCAGTTTATAAGCTCCAAAAATTAAATCAAAATCACCAAAAGGGTCAAAATCACCGAAAAATTTACGATTTCGTGCCAGTCGCTCATAATCTTTACGAAACATTACTTTTGTTCCGCAAAGTGTATCTTTAATAGGTTGTTCCAATATCCATGAAAATGCCATGCTAAAGAACTTATTTCCCAAAATATTTAGCGGGCGCATTGCTTTTTTATCCATAGGATAAACTAATCTTGAACCGTTTATAAATTCACCTTTCCGGCTTGCCAAAGCATGATAGAACTTAGGTAAATCTTCGGGCGGAACCGTTAAGTCTGCATCTAAAATCATTAAAATATCACCGTTTGCCATTGCATAGCCTTTGCGTACGGCATCTCCTTTTCCTTTCCCTGTTTGCCGGGCAATTTTTATATCGTATTTGCCCGAATACTTTTTTTGTACTTTTTGAATGGTTTCCCAAGTATCATCGGTAGAATTACCCTCTACAAAGATTATTTCAAGATGTTTCCCAAAATCAGGCATTCGCAAAATGGCATTTTCAATATTCCCGCTTTCGTTGCGTGCCGGTATAACTACACTTATACTGTATTTTTCTTCGGCATTAATTTGCGGACGTGCAAAAACAAAATAATTCAGGCTTAACGAATTAAAAACTGGTAATTTCCCGATAATTTTATTAATTAAAAAACTAAAAAAAGGAATTTTTACAGGAAATAATATTCTTCGTGCTACACGGTAGGTGTCGTAGCCGCTTAAATATAGCAGATTACGAACATCTCGTATAGAAAGCCAATTTTGGCGGGGGCTTTTCTTTTTAATTCCGATTTTTTCGCCAAAGCGTAAAAAGGGTTCCCACAGTTGGTTATAGTAACTGATAATTATACGTGTATCGGCTTTGCAAACCTTTTTTAATGCAGTGAAAATGTCTTGGATGTTGTCAAAATATCCGATTACATTTGAAAGAATAATTACATCAAATTTTTCTTCTAAGTAGATGTTTTCGGCATCCATTTGTTTAAATTCAATATCAGGATATTTTTTTTTCGCAACATTAATCATTTCAGGACTAATGTCAATGCCTAACTTACGTTTCCCTTTTAATTGTGATAAAGTATCTCCGGCACCACAACCTACATCTAAAATAGATTGCTCTTCGGTTAAAAAATAATTTATGTATGCTGCTGTATCATTCCAATAATAAGCAAAGCGCTTCTTATACAAAGTATAAGAAGGCGCTAATTTGTTAAAATGATTTAGAAATTCTTGTTTCCTGTCCGGCATTTGTTATTCTAATAAAAAGAAACTTTGACAAAGTTTTCTTGTTTTGTCAAAGTGTGAATTAAATGTGAATTACTTCGTCATAGGCAGCTGCAGCAGCTTCCATAATTGCTTCCGACATAGTAGGGTGGGGGTGAATGGCTTTAATTAAAGCATGACCCGTTACTTCTAATTTACGTGCTACTACCAATTCGCCAATCATTTCGGTAACATTTGCACCGATAAGGTGTCCTCCAAGCAATTCACCGTATTTTGCATCAAAAATAAGTTTTACAAAGCCGTCTCTTGCACCTGCTGCGCTTGCTTTACCCGATGCCGTATAAGGAAATTTGCCAATTTTAATGTCGTAACCTGCTTCGAGGGCTTGCTTCTCGGTCATACCTACCGAAGCTACTTCGGGAGTAGTGTAGGTGCAGCCCGGAATATTTTTATAATCAAGTGTTTCGGGTTTTAATCCGGCTATGTTTTCTACACAAATAATTCCTTCTGCCGATGCTACATGGGCAAGTGCCGGACCATGAACAATATCGCCAATGGCATAAATACCTTCTACATTTGTTCGATAAAATTCATCAACTTTGATTTTATCTTTATCTTTTTCAATACCCAATTCTTCAATCCCTATATTTTCAATATTTGGAGTAACCCCAACTGCCGAAAGTACAATTTCCGCTTCATGGATTTCTTCTCCTTTCTTGGTTTTTATGCTTACTTTGCATAAATCGCCTGACGTATCCACATTTTCAACCGAGGAATTAAGCATTACTTTAATTTTTTTCTTTTTAAAGTTCCGAGCTAAGGTTTTAGAAACTTCCTCGTCTTCGTTGGGTACCATGTTGGGTAAAAATTCAACAATGGTAACATCCGTACCCATAGATTTATAAAAATAAGCAAGTTCTGTACCTATTGCGCCTGAGCCTACTACAATCATTGATTTTGGTAATTGGGATAAGGTTAAGGCTTCACGGTAGCCGATAATTTTTTTACCGTCTTGCTTTAAATTTGGCAGTTGTTTAGAACGGGCTCCGGTTGCTAAAATAATATTCTGGGCAGAATGAGACTTTTTATTCCCATCCTTATCGGTAACTTCAACAGTTTTATTGTCAATAAGTTTTCCAAAACCTTGAATATGTTCTACTTTGTTTTTTTTGAATAGGAATTGAATACCTTTACTCATTCCGGCTGCCACTTCGCGGCTACGGGCTATGATTTTTTTAAAATCAGGTTTAATATTTTCAACTTCAATTCCATATTCTTGTGCATGATTTATATAATCTAAAACTTGCGCACTTTTTAGTAAAGATTTTGTTGGGATACAACCCCAGTTTAAACAAATACCACCCAATTCAGCACGTTCAACAACTGCTGTTTTCATTCCGAGTTGTGATGCTCTGATTGCAGCAACATATCCTCCGGGACCACTCCCTACTATTATTAAATCGTAATCCATTATTTTCTTTTTTAAATTATTACGAACTATTTTAATAAAAATTTAATGCGAAAATAATACCTTTTCGGGAGAATTAAAATGATTTATGCTCATAAAAGCAAATTGGCGTGAGATATTTTATGCTAAACAGGAAATTGCGGGTATTGAAAACAAGCGTTTTTATTTACAGCGATTAATTTCAATTTAGCTTATATATTGTCCACAAAGATTGCAATCATTACAAAAAGCAGGAAAACGTTTATGGTAATAAAATATTTTTTGATATTAAATTCGGGCTTACTGCTTGTGTAAAGTTTAAGGAAAAGAAAAATTAAACTTACATTTAAAATGCTAATTATTACCTTCTGCAGAGTGCTATCTACTAATCCAAATACAGGGATAAACATTGCTGATATTGCCGTTGCCAGTGTCCATATAAATGTGATTTTTTTTAATTGATTTGTATCGTAAATTTCTGTTACCGAGGGTAAGCCTGCCTTTGTATATTCTTCTCCGTGCATTAGTGCCAGCAACCAAAAATGAGGTATCTGCCACATAAAAAAGAAAAAACCGATAACAATAATACTTGGGTCAGAGAGCATTCCTCCACCGGCTACCCATCCAACAGCCGGAGGTATGGCACCGATAAAAGCTCCCGGAATTACTGCAAAAGGTGTTTTTTTCTTTAAATTTGTATAAATACCGTTGTACCAAAGTAAAGCAAGTAAGCCTAATTGCATAGCCAAAAAACCGGAACTATAATATAAAAGGGCACTTCCTGTTATAATTTCAGCTAATAGAATAAAAAGAACTAAATTTTTGTTAATTTTTCCGGTAGGAAGGGGACGATTTTTTGTTCGCTCCATAACCCTATCTATTTCAATTTCTTGATATTGATTAAGCATTGCAGAACCACCGGCAAGAATAAATATTCCTAAAACGGGAATTATGGCACCGGTTGAAAAGCTTCCGTATGCCATCACATAGCCCAATAATGTACTTAAAGTTACGGCACTAACTATTTTTACTTTATTCAGTTCAAGCAGTATTTTAATCATCTTTTAATGTTTTAATGTATTCGATGAATTGTTTAATTTCATCTTCGGAAATCTGTCCGCTGTAATTGGTCATTATACCTTGTGGAAAACCCTCTACGACTTCACTATTCGGGTCAAGAATTGAATTCTTAATATATTCATCATCCGCAATGATTTCCTTTTTTTCTCCATTTACCAATACGGTAACTTTTGAACCGTATAAACCTTTAAACGAAGGACCGACAAGCTTTGATCCATCGGTAGAATGACATGCAATACAAGCTTGTTTTTTCATTAATATTTCGCCGGGCATCATTTTTTCAGCAAGCGTATCTTTAGCATTATACCATTTTTCATATTCCTTTTGAGATAAAACCTTAACCTTGCTTAGCATATATGAATGTCTTTGTCCGCAATATTCTGCACATAATATATTGTATGTGCCCTCTTTTTGCGCTTTAAACCACATTACATTTGCAATGCCGGGAACAACATCCTCTTTTACCCTAAATGCAGGAATATATAATGAGTGTAAAACATCAGGGGAGAAAAGTTCTAACTTAACAGGTTTATTAACCGGCACAATTAACAAACTGTCCCACTTTCCGTTCTCATATTCAAAAGACCATGACCACATTTTAGCAGTCACTTTTACCGGAATAGCATTTTTGGGGATAATACGCATAGGGCGATAGCCTACCCAACCGTAATAGAACATACCCAAAACCAATAAGGTAGGAATAACTGTCCAGAAAATTTCCAGTTGAAAATTATCTTTTGTGGGTTCTGCTTTTGGATGCCTTTTTTTATTATATTTTATAACAAAATAAATCATTGCAGCAGTAATTCCTACTAAAAAAACTAAGGAAATTCCTATTATTATAAAAAAAGCAATATCTACTCCTTCAACAAAACTTGATGCATTAGAAAACATAGGTAAATTATATTTTTATTTAAACAATTGGCTCACGAAATCCGTAATCGAAAAAAGTTAGAATAATAAAGGTTAAAAACACAATGCCCGTAACTAAAACCATTATTCCGATTATTTTACTATCAAATTTTAGATGCATAAAATAATACGCTACAATAAATGCTTTTGCAGTAGCAATAAACAAGGCTACACCCACTGCAAATGCTCTGAAATGCACAAAAGATGCTTCAACAGACAAAAATGTTAATATAAGTAAACTTACCCAGATGAATATATAGGTTTTGTCTGAAATTGAGTGTGAATGATTATTTTCCATGATATTTAATGAATTAAGTAAAATAAAGGAAATAAGTATATCCAGATAACATCAACCAGATGCCAATACAAACCTGCATTTTCTTGTAAAACATAATCATCTTGTGTGATTTTGCTCTTATTTAATTGTGCAATTACCACTGCAATGAATATGCTTCCTGCTATTATATGAAAAGCATGCAAGCCGGTCATGAAAAAGTATAAAAGAAAAAACAGTCCTTCGCCGGGAGGCAAGCTCATAAAATGTTCCATTCCCGGAAATAAGCCATGATGAATTTTTGCCGACCATTCAAAATACTTGTTAATCATAAAAATAAGCGCAAAAATTAAGGTTAGCCATAGCATAATCTTTGCTCTTTTAGCATTGTTGTTTTTTATTGCTGAGATAGATAATGCTATCGTTAGTGAACTTGTGATTAATACTATTGTATTAATGGTACCAAATAGAACACTTAATTCACCTGCTGCATTGGCAAAAGCAGCAGAGTTTAAATGCCTGTATATGGTATATACTAAGAATAATCCTCCAAATAGTAAGAGCTCTGTAAACAGAAACAGCCACATTCCGATTTTTGAAGCCTCGTCGTCTCGGTGTACTGCATGACTAGTAATTGTTTCATTCATGGATTTGTATTTTTAAATTATCTGTAAATTAGTTTTTTTTAATCTTCGTATGTAGGTTTCTTGAAAACCGGAGCTTGGTGAAAGTTCTCTAATGGTGGAGGTGAACTTGTTTCCCACTCCATAGTGTATCCGTTCCATGGATCATCCCCTGCAGGTTTTCCTTTGCGTGCACCACGGATAATATTGACAAACATCATTATTAATCCGGTAACCAATATCCAAGATCCAACTGTTGAGACCACCTGCCAGCCTTGAAATTCCGGTAAATAATCGTAGTACCTGCGCGGCATTCCTTCCAAACCAAGAATAAACATTGGGAAATAAAGTATGTTAAATCCGATGAAAGTTACCCAGAAAGCTCTTGTTGCACGTTTTATGTTGTACATTCTTCCATACATTTTGGGAAACCAATAGTGCATGGCTGCAAAGAAACCAAAGCCTGTACCACCAAACATTACATAATGAAAATGCCCAACAATAAATGCCGTATCATGAATATGAGTATTTGTTGCCAGTGCCCCGTTTACTAATCCGGTAAGTCCTCCTATCAAGAATAGAAAAATAAATCCGAGCGAATATAAAAGAGGTGGTTGTAAATCAATGGAGCCTTTATTTAATGTGGCAAGCCAATTAAATACTTTTATAGCACTGGGTATTGCAACTAAAAATGTTAGAATTGAAAAAATAATTCGTGCAGGTCCGCTCATGCCCGAGGTAAACATATGGTGCCCCCATACCAAATATCCGACAAATGCAATGGCAAGACTTGAAAATGCAATGGCTTTATATCCAAACATTCTTCTTCGAGAAAATACAGGGATAATTTCAGAAACTACTCCCATTGCCGGTAAAATCATTATATAAACTGCAGGATGTGAATAGATCCAAAACAGGTGTTGATACAATATTGGGTCTCCACCAAGTGAAGGGTCAAAAAGTCCTACACCTAATGCTCTTTCAGCAATAATCATTAATAGGGTTATTCCGATAATTGGAGTTGCTAATATTTGTATCCATGATGTAGCGTAAGTTGACCATAAATAGAGCGGCATATCAAACCAGCCCATTCCCGGTGCGCGCATTCTATGGATTGTTGTTAAAAAGTTCAAACCTGTAAGAATAGACGAAAAGCCCAGTACAAAAGCAGCAAATACCGATGTTGAAACATTAGTGCCTGTTTTTACACTGTAAGGTGCGTAAAAGGTCCAACCAGTATCAGCCGAACCTTCGCCAAATACTAATGTTGAAAGTGCAATGGCTGCTCCGATAATGTATAAATACCATGACATAAGGTTTAAACGAGGAAAAGCAACATCATCAGCTCCCATGAGTAAAGGAACAAAGAAATTACCAAACACAGCAGGGATTCCCGGAATAATAAATAAAAATATCATTATAACACCGTGCAGCGTAAAAGTTTTATTATAAGTTGATGCTTCCATGATGGTTTTCCCGGGTGCAATTAGTTCTAGTCGCATCAGTAATCCTAAAATTACCGCAACACTAAAGAATATCGCAATTGAATACATGTAAAGTAAACCAATACGTTTATGATCGGTGGTTGTTAGCCAGGACATTAATCCTTTACCGCCCTGATTGAAAAAATTATCTGCAGGAAGTGCAGTTTGCTCTGTTGACATATTTATTATTTTTGTTTATTGTTAGTAATAGGTTTTTTCTTTAAAACAACTGTAAAGAAAAATATTGCCACTAAAATCATAATTAATGTGCCCGATATTTTTGTTATGTTCATGACATAGGTTTTACCTTTTGCATCATAACTAAAGCAATATTTTAAAATTTTATTGATGGTAGGGCTTGATTTTTCATCTGCAGCTTCTACTGCTGCCATTTTTAAATCAAAAGGTAGAAAATATGTACCATGTAAATATCTTGTGATTTTTCCTTTGGGACTTATGGCAATAATGGCTGCCGTATGAACAAAATCGTCACCGTCTCGTTTAAATTTAAAACCTATAGCATCCGTGATTTTATGAATGTTTTTTAAATCACCGGTTAACCATATCCATTGCGAAGCATCAATGTCTTTTTTTATGGTTGCTACATAATTTTTCTTTTTTTGGATACCTACACTCGGACGGTCATCTTCATTCATGCTTATAGTAATTATTTGATAATCTTTACCCAGCTCAATATTTGCACGGTCAATAACTTCTGCTAAACCACCCAGCAATGGACTGCACAAACCGGGACAATTGTAATAAACAAAATTAATAAACGTAGGTTTGTTGATTAGACTCTTTAAATTTACCTGATTACTATCCTGGTCAATCAATATGATGTCGTCCGGGATAATACTGTCTAGTTTTTCGTATAAACCAATTTCTTCATTGTTCCCAAACTTTGGCGGTTGGGCTTTTACCGATTCAAAAGCGATAAATAGAATCAATAAAATACTGTAGAATAATTTCCTTTTCATTGTTCTTTTTAATTATTTATATCTATAAATCTATATATATAAAGAATAATAGATATTAAGATGTTTAACTCTTAAATATATGTAAAAAAATATCACTCAATTAATTATACTGTATTTGTGTAGTATTGTTATGCAAGCAAATATATAAAAAAATCATTTTAATACAAATTTAGACTAAATAAAAATAAGTTTTTTTAATTTTGCGAATAAATTTTTTCATTTTTTTCAATGAATAAGGAAATTTTTCGATTAGCCATACCTAATATTATTAGTAACATAACTGTTCCCTTGCTGGGAATGGCAGATTTGGCAATTCTCGGGCATTTAGATTCTGAAAAATATTTAGGCGCAATAGCTTTGGGGGGTACTATATTTAATGTTATTTATTGGAGTTTTGGTTTTCTTCGTATGGGTACAAGTGGTTTTGTATCGCAAGCGTATGGAAAAAAGGACAATTTGCGAATTTCTGCGGTTTTGTCTCATTCTGTTCTTATTGCTTTATTGGGCGGATTGGTTTTAATAATATTGCAATATCCGATTCAAAAAATTTCGTTTTATCTTTTAACAGGGAGTGATGAGGTAAAGAATTTGGCAATGCAGTATTTTTATATACGAATTTTTGCAGCTCCCGCTACTCTTTCATTATATGCTTTAAACGGCTGGTTTACCGGAATGCAGGACGCAAAAACACCTATGTTTTTAGCTATTGTAGTAAATATTTTAAATATTGCATTTAATTTTTTTTTCGTATATGGACTTGATTTAAAATCGGACGGTGTAGCATGGGGGACTTTATTGGCGCAGTATGGTGGATTATTTTTAGGAGCATGGTTCATTATAAAAAAATATCCTTTACACATTAAAAATATTCTTTTGCCTTTTAAAGTTAATATTGAGTTGATGAAGAAACTCTTTAAGGTAAATAAAGATATTTTTATCAGAACTTTAGTTCTGATAACCGTTATTTCTTTTTTTACGATTAAAAGTGCAGCTGTGAGCGACCGGATACTTGCGGTTAATACCATTTTGTTGCAATATTTGCTTTTATTTTCTTTTATTATGGATGGTTTTGCCTATGCGGCAGAAGCGCTTGCCGGTAAATATTATGGAGCAAAAAACGCTCAGTTACTTTCAAAAATGATACGCTATGTGTTTTTATGGGGTGCAGGAATGAGTTTCGTTTTTACCATCTTGTATCTTTTTTTTAATGATAAGATATTGTTATTGCTCACTAATAATTCTCTTATAATTGAAAAAGCACAAGCCTATTTATTTTGGGTAAGTTTAATACCTCTTACCGGTTTTGCCGGATTTCTTTGGGATGGTATTTATATTGGAACAACTGCTTCAAAATTAATGCGTAATACAATGCTTATTTCTGCTCTTGTATTTTACTTTCCGGTATATTATTTGTTTGTTAATGAGCTAGATAATCATGCTTTATGGTTGGCAATGATATTGTTTTTGGCGGCGCGTGGTATTAGCCAGACTGTATTTTCAAGAAAAGCAATTACCGGATACGTTCATTCATCATAGAAAAATGTTTATTCGTCAAAGATAATTGTTAAAAAGTGTTAATTGTAAAAATAAGACGCAACTATTTGCGTTAAAGCAACATCTCATTCATACAAACTATTCATCAAAATCAAATTATTATGACATTAAAGAAACTATTTACTGACCGTATTTCTTTGGAATATAGTAAAAGTGAAATAGCTTTAATCCTTGTTTCCGGTTTGATGTTAATAATGTTAAATTATTTAATGATAACCGGTATTAAGCACCAACACAAAGTACATAATGGAAATGAACAGGTGCATGTTAGTAAATGAAGTTGTTTTATGCAACTAATAAGTTTAAATCTTTCAAGCGGCTTTTATAGTCGCTTTTTTTATTTGCATCAATTGTTAAATTAAATAAAAGAACTTACTTTTGAGCCGCAATTAAACTAAATGATTTATGGAACAAATAAAAATTGATTTTAAAGGTATCGGTGAATTTGTCAGTAAGGAAGAAATTCAAAAATTTGCCGGAAAAACAAAGCAAACTAACCGTGCACTTCATGACAAAAGCGGTTTAGGAAATGATTTTTTGGGTTGGGTAAATCTACCCAATGAGATTGATAATCTTAATGAAATTAAAGAAACCGCTAAAAGCATTCAAAAACTTGCCGATTATGTGGTAGTTATTGGAATAGGCGGTTCGTATCTTGGAGCAAAAGCGGTTATTGATGCTCTTTCGGGAAATTTTGAGCAATCTTCGGGAAGTAAAATTATTTATGCAGGACATAATATTGGTGAGGATTATTTATTTGAGCTTATAAATTACTTACAAGATAAAAACTGGGCAATTACCGTGATTTCCAAATCGGGAACTACCACAGAGCCAGCAATCGCTTTTAGAATCTTAAAAAATGAGCTTGAAAAAAAATACGGGAAACAAAATGCAGGAGAACGAATTGTTGCCATAACAGATGCACAAAAAGGTGCTTTAAGGCAATTAGCCGATAAAGAAGGCTACAAAACTTTTATTATCCCTGATGATGTAGGGGGGCGTTATTCTGTTTTAACACCGGTGGGCTTACTTCCAATAGCCATAGCCGGCTTTGATATTGACGAACTGGTGAAAGGAGCTCGTTTTATGTTTGGTAAAATTAATGAAGGTGTTGATTATGAAAATAATATTGCTGCACAGTATGCCGCTGCGCGTAATGCATTATATAATAAAGGCAAAACGACCGAAATTTTAGTAAATTATAATCCCAAATTACATTTTATTGCCGAATGGTGGAAACAACTCTATGGAGAGAGTGAAGGTAAAGAGAATAAAGGAATTTTTCCGGCAAGTGTTGATTTTACTACCGACTTACATTCGATGGGGCAGTATATTCAGGAGGGTTTAAGAAATATTTTTGAAACGGTAATTTCGGTTAAAAGTCCTGATTTTGAGCTTAAAGTACCTGAAGATGAGGAGAATTTGGATAAATTAAATTATTTGGCAGGTAAACGCATTGACGAAATTAATAAAATGGCAGAGCTTGGAACTTCAATTGCCCACATTGATGGTGGAGTTCCTAATATACGTATTGAATTGCCAAAAATTAATGAATTCTATATCGGTCAATTGATATATTTCTTTGAAAAGGCTTGTGGTATTAGTGGTTATTTATTGGATGTAAACCCGTTTAATCAACCGGGAGTAGAAGCCTACAAGAAAAACATGTTTGCTTTATTAGAGAAGCCCGGCTTTGAAAAGGAAACCGAAGAAATTAAAAAAAGGATTAAAGGTTAAATAGTATATTTTTGATAATTAGATAATTGGATAGCACATCCAATTATCTGATTTTATCATAAATAATTTCAGTCCAAATTTTATATCCTTCTTTATTCAAATGAACACCGTCCGGTGCAAAATATTCTTTTTTTATTTTGCCGCTTTCATCAAGAAGACAACTTGCTGCATCTATGTATTCACATTGTTTTTGTCTGTTAATATAAATTTGTAAAGAGTCATTTAAGACCTTCATCTTTTTCCAATATTTCTCACGTGCCGGTGAAGGTTTTAAAGAAACAATATAAATCTTTGTTTGGGGCAAATTCGAGTGAATTACTTCACAGAAATATTTATAGGATTCTAAAACTTGCTTAATATCCCATCTTTGAAATGCAATATCATTATCACCTGAATAAAAGACAATTTTTTCAGGATGATGTTTAAAAAACAGAACATCTGCATAATAAATGGCTTCGGGAACAGTAGAGCCGCCAAAACCCCGGTTAAGAACTTTTAAGTTTTTCATGTCATTCTGTAAAGTTTTCCATTTACGAATGCTTGAACTTCCTGAAAAAACAATATCCGTTTGTCTATCGGGATTTAATGAATCATCGGTCATAAAAAGTTCTATTTCAAAGTAATATCGTTTTAAAAGTGCAGTGTCTATAAATTTACTAATCCGCTGAATATTACGATTATCAACAGGTAGAACTTGTGTAGATTTATGTTTCGAATGTTCGGTTTCCGGAATACTTTTTTGTTGTTCATCTTGTACTTGAGCACTACAAGCAGTTTGCAACAAAGTAATTGTTATAATAATAGAAAGATATTTTTGTAGCCTGAACATAGTTTATCGATTAATATAAATTCTATAAGCTAAATTGAGTAATTATGTATGAAGAAAATTGCAAGTGCTTTATGTTTTTCAAAATTTATAATCGCTCAATTTAGGTATAACTCAATTATTACTATTTTATTATCCATTCCAGTTGAATTTCTTCACCGGCACGTAGTACTTTCAATATTAATTTATCGCCGGATTTCATTTTCTGATAGAATTCTAAAAAGTCAGCTAAGCCCTTTTCTCCAACAAACTTGTAATCATTTGCTGAAAGTAATATGTCTCCTCCAAGTAAATATACATTTTTATCAATAATTACTTTTTGATAACCCCCTTTAAGTCCCATGAAATATGCAGGTGATTGATCTGCAACATTTTCTATAATAAATCCCGCTCCTTGTTTTATGTTTAATATTTTTGCTATATTCCCTTCTACATAATGAGCATCAATCCCCATCCAATTATAACCTTCATTTTCAATAATTGTTTTTGCCATATTTGATGTGGCTACAAATCCTAAGCCTTCAAAACCACCTGATTGGGTTAAAATAGAGCTTACAATACCGATTACTTCTCCATTGATATTAAACATCGGACCACCCGAATTGCCCTGATTAATGGCAGCATCTGTTTGGAAAAATTCTATTTTCCCTGTTCTACTGAAATCCAGATTCTCCGTATGCCTTCCACTAACGTATCCTACGGATAAAGAATGATACAATCCCATAGGGCTGCCAATAATGTAAATAGGGTCGCCTACATTTACTAAGTCTGAATTAGCAAGTTTTGCCACAGTTGGATTTTTAGGTTTCCCAATGGTTTTTATTACGGCTATGTCTGCTTCGGGAGCTATTTTATGAACTTCTGCCTTTAATTGTTGTCCATCGGCAAATTCTACTAAAATGGCAGATGCTACCTGTACAACATGTGCTGCCGTAAGAATGATTCCGCTTTCATCAACCAATACTCCGGAACCTAAACTTCCGTAGGATGTTCGTTGATATGGGTCGCCCGTCCCCGTACTGGATGATTCAATAACTTTTATTACTACTACCGAAGGATCTGTCTTTTTAAAAAGTTCACTGTAGTTTTGTGCAAAGTTTGCGTTTACACTGAATATAATAATTGCGAATAATAAATAAATCTTCTTCATAAAACTATTTTAAATTACTGTTTATTTTTCTTGTTTAGAAATTTACTGACCAAAAATGCCATAATTATTGCTATATAAAACTGACCGAAAATCGCCAGAAATATAACAATTGATTTTGCCAGAGGAAGACTTGGACTTATATCGCCATAGCCAAGCGTAGTTAAGGTAACAAAACTAAAATAAATATATTCATGTATTCCGTTTTTAGCTGGAATTGCTTCAATTGAGCCGGGAATATATGCGTTTGTCATGTAGAGAACAATTGCACCAAGAATGCCTATAAGTAAATATACATTTATGGCTTCCATAATAACATTGGCATTTACTTCTTTTACCCTGATTAATTGTATTATTAAACGTGCAAGTATATAGGCAAAATAAATAATAAAGGCAAGGTAATTAATCGAAAGTTTATGTGATAAGTTGTTGTTAAAGAGAAAATTAACCCATGATAAGGCTGAAATAAATATTGCTACATACAAAAGCCGGTTGTGTTCTGTTTTTACTGCTACAACCGATGTAAGAAACATAATTGTAAAGAAAATCTGTTGTGCAAATTTTTCTGCTATCCATTTGCTGAATACAGGACTAAATGTTAAGCCCATTATGCTAATTAGCAAAAAAAGGTTAAGATTATGCAAAACAAATTTATGAATTCGTGTTTTTGTAGACTTAATAAGTTTTTGCATTAGTAATTAATTGGTAGTCAAAAATAGTAAAAAAACTTCTAAGTTTTATTTATTAATTTTTTAATTGTTAAAACTAATGAATCAATTTCTGCTTTTGTATTTTGTTTCCCGAATGAAAACCGAATACAAGTTCCCTTTTCTTGTTTCATCGGGTAATTTATAATTTCTGTTAAGATATTTGCTGTGTCTAATTTTTGCGCCGGAAATTTCCCAAAATTCTTTTCAGGAAAAAAGTAAGTAAGCAATGTGTAAATTCCTTCTTTGTGATAATCTGCAATAATATTTTTTATTTTAAAATGATGATAAAATTGCTCGATAAAGTAATTTTTTAGTGCATTTATACTTTTAAATTGGATATTATAATGCGCATTTATCTCTTTTAAACTTTCATTTAGTTTACAAATTGAATAAGTATCTTTATTTTCTATTGCTTGTAAATTTAATTTTAACTCATGAAAAATATTGTCCGAAACATTAATTTTTTGTTTCATATAAAAAATGCCTGTATTTCTACCTCCGCAATATTCCGATAAATCCAAACAGGCAAAATCAGGATTCAAGTTTTCCAAATTCAATTTATATTTCCCTATGCTCGGTTTTAAATTCAGCTGGAAAAGCATATTTTCCTTACGGCAGGTTTTTGCAATTTCCTTTACAGGAATTAGTAAGCCGTTGTATTCATTAGCATGAGAAAGACTAACAAGTGCTTGGTTTTTTATCAATTTTAATTGTTCCTGAAATTTTGCTAAATCAATTTCGCCAAACTTTCCGGTTTTTATCCAATGCAGTTTTATTTTGCCAATTTTTTCAAGCCTTTTTAAATAATCAAGCCATTCTTTAGACTCAAAAATACTTACCAGAACATCGCGGACATTAGCAAAAAGAACAAGAAAATTAACTAAATGAACCGATTGATTTAAATAATTAC
>Ga0256840_1002092_pt1 | contig 17903 bp, 18 predicted proteins | sample 355202metaG_FD_185969 | JGI IMG/M metagenome (GOLD analysis project Ga0256840, IMG submission 185969) | Hydrothermal vent microbial communities from Mid Atlantic Ridge, Atlantic Ocean - 355-202 | ecosystem: Environmental > Aquatic > Marine > Hydrothermal vents | place: Atlantic Ocean: Mid...
CGGGAAAATGGCTTTTTCGTAGTACCCAAAGTTATAAAATAGGAGGCCCCCATGGACTGGCATAAACTTCCCCTTACAGAACAGCTTGCCAAGCTAAAAGCAGGCGAGGTTAGCAGCGTTGAGTTAGCCAAGGCCCTGCTCTCTTTCATTGAGGAAAAAGACCAAAAAATCAAAGCTTTCATTAAAGTTACCAAAGAAGAAGCTTTAAAGCAGGCCGAAGAGGCAGATGAGAGAAGGCGTAAAGGAGACAACGCCCCACTTCTTGGTGTGCCTCTAGCTATCAAAGACAATATTTGTATCAAAGGCGTTGAGACCACGTGTGCCTCCAAGATGCTTGAAAATTTCGTACCACCTTTCGATGCTACCGTGATTACCAAACTGAAAGAAGCCGGAGCGGTTTTCCTTGGGAAAACCAATCTGGACGAATTTGCCATGGGCTCCTCTACAGAAAACTCGGCCTTTTTTCCAACCCACAATCCGTGGGATGTTGAGCGTGTGCCAGGAGGTTCTTCAGGGGGCTCTGCCGCAGCGGTAGCTGCGGGTTTTTGCGCAGGGGCCCTTGGCTCAGATACCGGGGGCTCTATCAGGCAGCCTGCTTCTTTTTGCGGGGTGGTGGGGCTTAAGCCTACTTACGGGCGTGTTTCCCGATATGGGCTGGTGGCCTTTGCTTCTTCTCTTGATCAAATAGGCCCGATCACCCGAACCGTAAAAGACACCGCGCTTATTCTTCAGGTAATAGCGGGCAAAGACCCTATGGATTCAACTTCGGTACCTAAAGAAGTGCCAAATTACCTGGAAGAATTAAACATGGATATAAGTGGTGCCAAAATAGGTGTTCCTGAAGAATATTTTGGCGAAGGTCTTTCTGATGAGGTACGGGAAAAAATAGAAGACGCCCTTAAAGTGTTTGAAAAACTTGGCTGTCAAATAAAAAAAGTTTCTCTGCCACACACTCCTTATGCGGTAGCTGCCTACTATATCATTGCCCCGGCTGAAGCAAGCTCAAACCTTGCCCGCTACGATGGCGTTAAATATGGCCTAAGGGTGGAAGGCAAAGATCTTATAGATATGTACAAAAAAACTCGCTCTCAGGGATTTGGCCCTGAAGTGAAAAGACGTATCATGATTGGGACCTATGCGTTGTCAGCGGGCTATTATGACGCCTATTACAAAAAGGCCTCTCAAGTAAGAACTCTGATTTCCCAGGATTTTGCTAATGCCTTTGAAGAAGTAGATTTTATAGTTGGCCCTGCAGCGCCAACCCCGGCCTTTAAGATTGGCGAAAGAATAAGTGATCCCCTTCAGATGTATCTCTCCGACATCTACACCATCTCAGTAAACCTGGCCGGCATTGTGGCTTTAAGTCTTCCCTGTGGTTTTACATCTCAGGGGCTTCCGGTAGGAATGCAAATCATGGGGCCCCATTTTAGCGAAACAAAAGTGCTTGCCCTGGGACACAAATTCGAGGAAGAAACCAAATTTTACGAAAAGTATCCTGAGGTGTGATGCAAAGAATTCCCATAGAAATGGCAAAGGCTGGAATGATACTGGCAAAAGACGTCACCGACGAGGCGGGCCGCGTGCTTTGCGGCCCGGAAACTGAATTAACCACGGAGCTGATTGAAAAATTCAAAGCCATGGGGGTTAAGTTTGTTTCAGTAAAAGGGCATCCCATAGATTTTCCCTGGGAGCGCCCATATGAAGAAGAAATAAAACTACTTGAGGCCCGCTTTGCTAAAGTAGCTGATGACCCGAGGCTTATAAGTTTAAAAAAGATAATCGCTGATTACCTTAAAGAGAAAAATGCTTGATGAACGAGACTAAAAGGGAAATTAAAAAAAGGCTGCGCAATCTACAATCCTTGCCAACTCTTCCTGCTATCGTAGGTAAATTGACCCAGCTTATCGGAGACGAAAGGGCCACGGCACACCAGGTGGCGGCTCTAATTGAAAAAGACCAAGTGCTTACGGGAAAAGTTTTAAAAATGGTAAACTCAGCCTTTTATGGCTTCCCGCGTCGTATCTCTACGGTTTCTAATGCCATCGTTCTTCTTGGTTTTAACGTGATTCGGACCTTAGTGCTTACGGCGTCTATTTTTGAGAGCATGCAAGCAACCGACCTAAGCCTCTGGGAACACTCTTTGGGAACCGCTGCTGCTGCGGGTCTTTTAGCCGATAAATTGGAACTTCCTAATCCAGAAGAGGTTACTACTGCGGGTTTGCTCCACGATCTGGGCAAAGTGGTGCTAAGGACAGAATTTCCCAAATTATATAAAGAAGTAGCCACAAAGGTAAAAGAAGAAAAAACATATTTTCGGGCGGCCGAACAAGAAATCCTTGGCCTTGACCACGGAGAGATTGGGCGCATTCTTGCTAATCAATGGAATTTACCTGAACGCCTAGTAGAACCGATTGCCTATCATCACGAGGTTGAAAAGGCGCGCAAGTTCAAAAAAGAAGCAGCAATAGTGCATTTTGCCGATATTATGACTAGGGCCATGGGATACGGCTCTGGCGGAGATCCTTGGGTACCTGCTCTAAATGATAAAGCCTGGAAGCTTTTGCGTTTAAAAGAGAAAGACCTACAAGAAATAATCCCTATTTTTGATGAACGACTTCTAGAATTACGCTTTTTCACCCTGGAAATGCAAAATGAACTTAAAAAGTAAATTAGTCCTCCTAGCAGAGGAAGAGATTAAAGAAAAAACGTCTTCTCTAAAAAAATTTTATGAGATTACCTATTTTTATGACCCAATGGTTGCCGTAGAAAAAATCTTTGCAGCGCCTCCCGATATCCTTTTGGTGCAGGAAAGTCTGGCAAAAGACCTTATCAAAGGCCTGATACTTGCTTTGAAAAACGACCTGCGCTTGACTTGCATGCCTGTGGTTTTAATTGTCGAACGAATAAACTTGCCTAAAAGTTGGGAAGATTGTCCTGTTGATGACTTCGTCTTTTCAGATAGTTCTTTAGACGAATATTTGTCACGTATAAACTTGGCTTTAGCTAGGGTTAAGCGCCTTGCAGACAACAATCCTCTTACCGGCCTTCCAGGAAATACTTCAATTTTGAAGACCATTCAGGAAAAATTGAACACCAAAGAAGATGTCGCCGTAGCTTACGTTGATATAGACCAGTTCAAGCCATTTAATGATCGTTATGGATTTGCACGCGGTGATGAAATATTGAGAATGGTAGGACGAGTGCTTCTTAATGTTATTTCCGATAAATGTCGCGAAAAGGGATTTGTTGGCCATATTGGAGGAGATGATTTTGTTTTTATTTGCCCTAACGAACAAATAGAAGAAACTTGCAAAGAGATAATCAAAGAATACGAATCTATTTTGCCATCTTTTCTGGATCCAGAAGATCTTAAAAAAGGCTACTTTGTGGCCAAGGACCGCCAAGGAATCGAAAGAAAGATCCCTTTCCCGAGCATTTCTATTGCCGTAGTCCCTTTAAAAAAAGGCAAATTCAAACATTATGGGGAAGTTTCTGCAGCAGCCTCTCAGGTTAAAAAGATGGCTAAGGCCATAGAAGGAAATAGCTATTTTATTGATAGACGCCAACACTAAGCTGCAAAAAACTGATAAAGATTAAAAGGCTCAGGAAAATTTTTATAAACTTCATAATATTTTTTTTCTGCCTTTTTCAGATTCAAATGCTCCAACACTACTCCTAGATTTGGTAAAAATGGATGGGGCATCCGTGGGCCTTTTCTTTCAAAAAGCAATATTTTTTCATAAAAGTCGGCATATTTGGGATTAATACAAACCACCAAGTCAGTAATGCCATTTTTAAGCGAAAAATAGTAAATGCGACGAAAAACATAAAAGATTGCGTTTCTAGCCTTAAGTGAAGGTTGTGTAGCAACCAGGGTAATTTCTGCTATTTTATTGCGCCAACCTTTTATTTTTTTTAGTTCTTTTTTATATGGTCCTTCACAGGGGAGCCTTTTATCAACCAACAAAGCCACACAGGCAGGACCGGCTAAATCCTTAAGATAGGCTGCAAAAAAACGCCCAGGCAGAGGAGGCGGAGCCCAATCTGGAGGCACTATTCCTAATTTAACGTATCTTTTTTTTACAAATTCAAAAAAGGATTTTTTTTCTATCTTGTCTGTGGTTTCGATAATTTTGAGATTTCCAGGGTTAGTTATAGCTTCAGGAACTCCTGAAAGTTTTAAACGGCGCAGACGCCACCAGTCCTCAGAGCCAATCTGAAAAGACATTTCTCTCCCCTAAAGGATTTCTTTATAAACTTATTCGGCCAAAAAGAAATTTCTTTCAAAGCGCAAGACTCTGATTTAATGGATGAGTTTGCCTATGCGGTTCCAACGTATGCGGAAGTGTTCTTTATCCCACGAAAAATAGATAATAAAAGCCTTTCCTTTTACATCACGAATAGGTACAAACCCCCAGAAACGGCTATCATAGCTAGCATCGCGGTTATCCCCCATTACGAAAAGATGGCCTGGAGGAACTTTCACCGGGCCAAAATTGTCACGAGGGCTGACATCTCGAGGCAATATGTGAGGGTCTGTATGCTGAACGTATGGCTCTTTTAAGGGAACACCGTTTATATAAACGATTTTATTTCTTATTTCTACTATTTCCCCCGGCAACCCTATCACCCTTTTGATAAAGTCGAGCTTTCTGTCTTTGGGGAAAATAAAGACAATTATATCTCTTCTTTGGGGCGTACGGCCTTTTATCCAGACTTCCCTGGTTATAGGATTTCTGACTCCGTAAATAAACTTGTTAACCAGGATGTGATCTCCTATGAGCAGGGTTGGGATCATGGAGCCAGAAGGAATTTTAAAGGCCTGTACGAAAAAAGTACGAATAAAAAGCGCCAGCAAAAGGGCAAGAACAATAGTCTTGACCCAATCCCAGATCTTGTACGTAAGTGTGTCTTTATAAGAAAGAGTTTCTTTTTGCGACACAAGAACTCCTTATTAAGCAAATATGCTAGAGCTTTTATTACGATTTAGAAAAAAGGCAAGGGGCTAGCAAAATTTAAATACGTAAAATGGCCAAAAAAGCTTCCTGGGGGATTTCTACCTGGCCAAGGTTTTTCATCCGTTTTTTACCTTCTTTTTGCTTTTCAAGGAGTTTTCTTTTTCTGGTTACGTCACCACCATAGCACTTAGCCAGGACATCTTTGCGCATAGGGGGGATACGTTCACGGGCAATGATTTTTGAGCCAATAGCAGCCTGGATAACTACTTCAAAAAGCTGGCGCGGAATAACTTCTCTTAATTTGGAAACAAGCTCTCGCCCCCGATAATAGGCCTTGTCTTTATGAACAATAAGAGAAAGGGCATCTACGGGCTGTTTGTTGATATAAATGTCTAGTTTAACAAGGTCAGAGGGCCTATAATCTAAAAAGCTGTAATCCATCGAGGCGTAACCACGAGAATATGACTTAAGCTTGTCAAAAAAATCAAGCACCACTTCACTAAAAGGCAAATCGTATATTAATTGAACCCTCTGAGGGGTTAAATAGCGCAGGTCTTTTTGTTGGCCTCTTTTTTCTTCACAAAGGCGCATAATAGCGCCTACATACTCTTTGGGGGTAAAGATTTCTGCGCGAATATAGGGCTCTAAAACCCTTACAATTTTCTCGCGCGCCGGCCAATGAGCAGGGTTTTCTACTTCTACTGTTTTTCCGTCAACAAGCTCTACCCTATAACGCACCGAGGGGGCAGTACTGATGAGTTTAAGGTTAAATTCTCTTTCAAGGCGTTCTTGAATAATCTCCATGTGAAGAAGCCCCTGAAACCCACAACGGAAACCAAAGCCCAGGGCTGCTGAATTTTCTGGCTCATAGGAAAAGGCAGGATCATTTAACCACAGCTTTTCTACAGCTTCGCGAAGTTCATCATATTGTTCGCTTTCCACCGGGAAAAGACCACAAAATACCATCGGCTTTACCTCACGAAAACCAGGAAGTGGCTCACGCGCGGGATTAGCTGCCTCTGTTACCGTATCGCCTATTTTGGTATCACGGACTTCTTTAATGCCTGCGGCAAAAAAGCCAACCTCCCCTGCAACTAACATGTCCACACTAGTAGGATTAGGAGCAAAAACGCCGACTTTAGTAACTTCGAATTCTTTGCCGGTGGACATGAGCTTGATACGCTGGCCAGGATATAATGTGCCATCTACCATACGAATCAAAACCACTACCCCTAAATAAGGGTCGTACCAGGAATCAAAGATAAGGGCCTTAAGAGGGTTGTCTCTTTTTCCCTGTGGTGGTGGAATACGATTAACTATGGCTTCTAAAATTTCTTCGGTGCCTATTCCTTTTTTGGCACTTGCCAGAATAGCATCAGAAGCATCAAGGCCTATTATTTCTTCGATTTCTTTTTTTACCCTTTCTGGATCTGCTTGTGGTAGGTCTATTTTGTTGAGTACGGGAATAATCTCAAGATTGTTTTCAAGGGCAAGATAAACATTAGCAAGGGTCTGGGCTTCTACTCCCTGAGAGGCATCAACAACCAACAAAGCCCCTTCACAGGCAGCTAAACTTCGAGAAACTTCATAGGAGAAATCTACGTGTCCGGGAGTATCTATAAGATTAAGCTGATAAAGCTCGCCGTCTTTGGCTTTGTACCACAGTCTTACCGCCTGAGCCTTGATGGTAATGCCTCGTTCGCGTTCAAGGTCAAGCCGATCCAAAAATTGTTCACGCATTTCACGTTCGGACACCATGCCGGTCTTTTCGAGCAGACGATCTGCAAGAGTGGACTTTCCGTGGTCCACATGGGCTATGATACTAAAATTTCTTATTTTTTCTTGCGGAAACAACTTCATCTCTGGTATTGGATGTTAAAAATTTTTCTAAATTAAAAATTATAGTCTTAAAAGTTTTTGCCGATAAACATAAAAGCCACAATGAAAATTCTGATTAACAGTAATAACTCTGAAATAGTTTGACAAGACAAACAGGCGAGAACAAAGATGGCTCTAAAACTCGGAAATTTAGCCTTTGGAAAAAAGGGATACCTAGGAATAGACCTAGGGAGTTCGGCTATAAAAGTAGCTGAAGTGGAAGGATACCCTCCGGTTTTACGTTCTTTCGGCCAGGTGAAATTACCAGAGGGAGGACTATTTGCCGCAGATACCAGCTCAATGGAAGAAGTTGCCGAAAAACTCAAAAAACTGCTAGATAATCTCAAAATTAAACACAAAAGAGCCATAGTCTCTGTTTCAAGTTATACGTCAATTCTGAAGAGAATAAGTCTAGATATATCGCCTGATCAAGATTTAGAAGAAGCTATACTGGAAGAAGCCGAAGCCCACATTCCTTTTGACCTAGACGAAGTTTACCTAGATTACCAGATTTTGTCATCAGACGAAGAAAAAGTTGACTACATATTAGTTGCTGCGAAAAAAGACCTTATAGACACGATAATCGATTTTATTAAGTTAGCTAAAATAGAGCTAATCATCATAGACATTGACGCTTTAGCTATTACAAATATCTACACATATCTATACCAACCAGAAGATTGCAATTTAGTAATTGATCTAGGGGCTTCAAAAACAAGCATGATAATTGTTAACAACAACGAACTCATCACCACAAGAGATTTAAGCATTGGCACAAAACAATTAGATAACGAAGACGAAGACAAAAAACTATACAATGAAGAAAGGCTGATCAAAGGAATAGAAGAAGCCTATAATTATTTTATAGAAACATCTAATCTAGAGCCGAAAAGGATATATATCACTGGCGGGGGGAGCATTAACAAAAACCTTGTCAAAAAAATCAAACAAACACTAAAAAAAGAGATCTCATATTTTTCAATTGAACCTAAAATAAAAATTGAAAAAATAGAACAAAATACGAAAACATACATTAATCATATAGGCTTAACATCAGTGGGACTCGCATTAAGAGAGATAGTACAATGATAAAAATTAACCTACTCCCCAGAGATAGACAAAAAGAAAAAGGAGACACAAAAAGAATCTTTATACTAATAGCCATATTAGTATATTGCATCATGGCAGCCAGCTACATATGGCTATGGCAACAAGAGACACAAATAAAAGACGAAATCAACAGATTAGAAATCAAATTAAACAGCAAAAAATATGCTCTTAACAAGCTAAAAAAAGCAAAACAGGAGCAAGCAGAGATATCACAAAAAATAACTACCATAGCAAATCTGCTAAAAGAAAACCCCATTTTAATAAAAAACATAGAAATAACTACAAAAAACATTCCATATCAACAAATATTTTTAAGTAAAATACAGGCAGACCAAGCAAGTATTTCCATAAACGCTTTTGCAGCAGATCTTAAAAGCATAGCTACCTATATCAGGAAACTAGAAAAACAAGACGAAATCAAAAAAGTGGAGCTAACAAACACAAAACAAAAAGAAATAAATGGAGAAAAATTAATAAACTTCACCCTTAAAATAGGGACAAAAAATGAAAATTAAAATCCAGCAAGAGATCGAAAAAATAAAAAACCAGTGGAACGGGTTAAGCAAAAGAGATAAAACAATCATAAAAATATTAGCAATTGTCGGCCCGCTACTTTTATACATCAAACTAATAGCATTACCCGCTAAAGAAAACATTGACAAACTAATAAAAGAAAAACAAAAAATAGAACAACAAATAAATCAAGCTCAAATAGCAGAAGCACAACTAAGAAAGATAGAAAAAGAACTAAAAGAATTAAAGAAAATTTCCAAAGAAGCAGAAAAAATATTACCATCAAAAATGGAAATAGCTAGCTTACTACAAAGCATTTCAGACGAAAGTAAAAGATTCAATTTATCAATTATTGAATTCAAAACTCAACAAGAACAAGATACAGAAAATTTATATAAAAAAATTCCTATAATCTTAAAAGCAGAAGGTTCATTTAATAACATCATGCTTTTTATTGATAACATTAGATCCAAAGAAAAAATTTTAACCCCTAAAAAAATAATACTATCTAAAAAAGACAAAACTTTATTAGCAGATTGCACTTTAATTACTTACAGAACCTTAACTCCAGAAGAAATCAAAGAAAAAAAGAATCCCAAAAATAAAAAGAGAAAAAGATGATTAAAAAGAAAAAATTTTTAACAAAACTAATTTTAGCAATTTTTTGTTTAATTATAACAGAAGCGTCGGGATACTCTAAATCTATTTCGCAAAAAATTGATATTGAAGAAGCTTGGAACAAGGCTCTAAAATTAAGAGAAAGTTATAAATTTAGCCCCTTAAATTTTGATCCATTTAAACCATTTATTATTGAATATAAACCAGCTCCCATAGCAAAAAATATAACCGTTTTTCTTAATAATTATGACATTAGCGAGTTAAAACTAGTTGGCATTATTAAGAAAAAAAATGAATACATAGCTATCATTGAAGATCCTTCCGGGAAAGGCTTCTTTTTAAAAAAGGGAGACTACCTAGGAAAACAGGGCGGGGAAATAATAAAAATAACTTCATGTGCCGTTTATATAACACAAAAATTTATTGATTATAGAGGTAGAATTGTACAATCAAAAAAGCCTTTAATATTGACACTCTCAACGGAGGGCGAAACATGCACAGAATAATAAACACCTTAATTTTAATATGCTTTTTCGGATTATATACATCTCATGCAGAAGCATACGATTATAAAATTAAGAACATTAATTTTAAAGAAAAAGAAGACACAATAAGTATCTTCATATTATTCGATGGATTATCTCTCAAACCAGAAGTTAAAAGAACCGGGAAAAAGCTAGTTCTAAGCTTTAAAAATACTAAAATCAATACCATTAATCCTAAACTACCTGAAGGAATCAAAAAATTCGATATAGAACTTGAAGATAATAACACAAAACTATTCATTGAAACTAAATACACCTTGAAAGACATTAAGCAAAAAGAAAACAAAATAATTATAACATTAATAAAAGAAAAAGAAAATTCCTTCCCGTATGACTTACCCCCTCAAATAGGAGAAATAAAAACTCCTTTTCAAGACAAAAAATATACCGGAGAAAAAATATCATTAGACTTACAGGACGCAGACATAAGAACGGTTTTTAGAATGCTCAGTGAAATTGGAAATGTTAATATCGTATTAGGAGACCAGATTTCAGGCAAGATAACATTAAAACTAAAAGACGTTCCCTGGGATCAAGTACTGGATATCGTAATGGCACGATTTGGCTTAGGAAAAGCAGAAATAAATGGTATCATTTATATAGCTCCCCTACAAAAATTACAAAAACAGACAGAAGAAATCAGAAAACTAAAAGAAGCCATGATCCAAGAAAAAGAGATAACCCCTCTAAAAAGAGAATACTTAACATTAAACTACGTCAAAGCATGCGATCTTATTGATTCGGGAACTATTAAAAGTTTAATGACAGAGAGAGGAACTATAAGTTGCGACGATCGAGCAAATCTACTCATTATTAAAGACACCAGTATAGCTATTAACGCTATAAAAAATTTAATAAAGAGGATAGATATTCCCAATAAACAAGTCCTAATAGAAGCAAGAATAGTTGAAATTTCCAGTAATTTTGCACGGAATTTAGGGATTCAGTGGTATGGAGGATATTATAATTCAGGTAATTTTCGGATAGGACCATCTTCAGCTTTTCCTGTAGGTTCAGGAGGAAATCCCGTAGATGGTGTATATGATACTTCAACCGGTCAAAATACAGAAACTCCTCGAGATAGTTTTTCAAAAGGTTCTTTGCCTTTTGGCCCTATTGTAGATCTTGGAATTCCTGAGGCCACCACTACACTTGGACTTGCAATAGGTCATATTACTAGCACATCTGCATTATTATTAGACATGCGCTTATCTGCTCTAGAAACGCAAGGACTGGGAAAAATAGTATCTGCACCAAAAATTATCACTAAAGACAATGAGGAAGCCTTAATAAGACAAGGGTATCAAATACCATATCCTCAAATAACAGCAGAGGGAACAGTAGCTACAGAATTTGCGAATGCCGATTTAACTCTTAAGGTAATTCCCCACATTCTACCCAATAACGAAATTAAATTATCAATAGATATAAATAAAAGCGAACCAGATTGGAGTAGACAAGTAAATGGCGTGCCTTCAATCATTACGAGAAGTGCGAAAACTTTTGTAAGGGTCCCCAATGGAGGAACAGTTGTTATCGGTGGACTGAAAGTCACCAAAAAGAACGAAAGCTATGGTCGGGTTCCAGGGCTTTCTAAAATTCCTGGTGCTGGAAATCTTTTTAAGAATAGCCAAAAATCCCAAGAAGAACAAGAACTCCTAATTTTTATTACTGCCAAAGTCGTTAGCTCTGCGGTAGAAGAAATCGACTATTAAAGATTGCCAAGACCGAGACATGGCCTTAGGATAAGGCTATGTCTCAGTCTGTAGTTATTCTTTTTAAAGAGACCCTACGGCGCTTTTGGCACGATAAGTGCCTCATGAGTGCGCAGGCCCTCACCTACAATACCGTTTTTGCCTTTGTCCCTTTGCTTGCTTTTGGCCTTTCTATTGTTCAGGTATTTATAGGAGCTGAAGAAATAACCACCCGGATAAACGACGCCCTATCTCAGTTTTTGAATCCTGGAGCACTGAGCAAAGCCCAAGAAACCATTCTTAATCTGGTCCAGGAAGCCCAGCACGCCCCTCTTGGCGCAGCCAGTATGATCCTTTTCCTCACCATGGTTATCGGGCTTCTCATGCAGTTTGAAGAAGTTATAAATGAAATTTTTCGGGTTAAACAAAAAAGATCTATCTTCCAAAAAATAATCGTTTACTGGATGGGACTGACGCTTGGCCCCATACTTGTAACTCTTCCTTTAGGTGCAAGCATTTATCTTACCCACCTCGGATTAAAAGGGTATGGCTTGGTATCTTTTCTGCTGAAATTCTGGATGATCCCCACTTTGATGTTACTTTTCGCTGGTATTTATCTCTACCTTCCCGCCAAAAGGATAAAGTTCAAAGCCGCTTTTGCCGGGGCAACTATTGCAGCCACTTTGTGGATTATCTTGGCCTCCCTTTACGCTTTTTACACCACCAAAGCCGTTGCTTATTCTAAACTTTACGGGTCTTTGGCAGTTATTCCTTTGTTTTTACTCTGGCTCTGGCTCAATTGGGTACTGGTGCTCCTTGGAGCAGAGATAGCCTCGGTTTTACACTACAAAGAAAAAATACTTGCGCATTTCCGCACTAAAAATGACACCTCTTCCCTACTATTAGCTTTAGGGGCCCTGCTGTGCATCTACGACCATCTTCATCAAGGGGAAGAAGCTCCTACACTCGTTAGGATTTCGTCTTTGCTTAATTGTTCGCCTTTTCACTTGGAAGATGTCCTGGAAAATTTGATTAAAAACAAACTTATCTATGAGTTTGAAAATCGCTTTTATCTGGCCAAAGATGCCGAAGCGTTAGAACTTAAAGAAGTCCAGGAAGCCATTGAAGGGAAACTGCCAATTGCGATACCAGAGACACCTCTTTTAAAACCACCCTATGAATTTCTACTCAAAGAAAAAAAGCTCTGGGAGGGAAAATCTCTCAAGCACCTTTATCAAAAGACAGTAGAGGAGCGAACAAAATATGGCGCGTTGTCGGAAGTGTCGTAAAAAAGCAGATATCTTTATCCCTCACCACCGCCTGCCATTGTGTGATGCACATTTTAAAGAATGGTTCGAGGAATACCTTGAGCGTACTATCAAAAAATTTAAGATGTTTCCCAAAACGGCTAAAGTCCTGGTGGCCATCTCCGGGGGTAAAGACAGCCTGGCTCTCTGGCAAGCCCTTACCAATCTTGGTTTCGACACAGAAGGTGTCTTTATAGATCTTGGCATTGAAGATTTTTCTATTATTTCGCGCCGGGTATCAGAAAATTTTGCCGAAAACATAGGAAAGACCCTCCACGTGGTTTCCCTAAAAAAAGAAACAGGAATAAGTATCCCCGATCTCAAGGCTCGGACCCAAAAATATTGCTCTCTTTGCGGAAGCATTAAACGATACTTGCTCAATCGTTTTGCACGTCTGAATAAATTCGACGTTATCGTCACCGGTCATAACCTTGATGACGAGGCCTCCTCTCTGCTTGGCAACACCATCAACTGGCACTTAAAGTATCTAGCCAGGAAGTATCCTGTGCTTCCTGAAGGAAATGGCTTTGTTAAAAAGGCAAAGCCTCTTTGCCGATTCACCTCTTTTGAGATAAAAGAATACGCTAGAAGACAAAACATCGAATTTCTGGAAGAACGTTGCCCTCTTTCTCCAGAGGCCACGCGTTTGGTCTATGCCGAAATAATGGACGAGCTTGAAAAACGCATGCCTGGGACCAAAATTCGTTTTTACATGGACTATCTGCGCAAGGTCTATCCTATTTTTAACGAACGCGTAGAAGAATTCCTGGAAAAACCCCTTACTACCTGTGAGTTTTGTGGTGAGCCTTCGGTATCTTCTCCTTGTTTTGTATGTAAACTAAAGGCAGAAGCTAAGGCATAAGGTATTTCTGTTGGTCTTTGGGAACCCACCAGCGTTCAATATTGTAGGAGATACCAATGGGCGCAGGTTTTATACCTTTAAAACGCTTGTGAATACAGGGGAGACTCATAGGCACGTATAGAAAGGTATAAGGTTGGTCCTCTGCCAAAATTTCTTGAAAGCGAAAATAGATCCTCTTGCGCTTTTCTCTATCAAACGTGCGCCTACCCTCTTCAAGAAGTTTGTCAACTTCAGGGTTCTTGTAGCCAATAAAATTTAGCCCTGGCGGCTTAATCTTACTTGAATGCCATATATCGTAGACATCTGGCTCGGTGGAAGTGGTCCAGCCGAGAATTACCGCTTCAAAGCGCCTTTTATCAATGAATTCTTTGATAAATGCCGTCCACTCCACGGTGCGAATGTGCATCTTAATACCTATCTGGGCCAGGCGATATTGGATCACCTGCGCGGTTAAAAGGCGGGAAGTATTCCCCTGGTTGGTGAGCACGGTAAACTCAAAAGGTTTTCCGTCTTTGTCAAGGATGCCATCGCCATCGGTATCCCGCCAGCCTGCCTCATGCAACAAGGCCAGGGCCTTTTCAGGATTGTAGGGATAGCGCTTTACATGGGGATTATAAAACCAGGTGTCAGGCTTATAAGGTCCGGTGGCCTCTACCCCGAGCCCGTAAAGCACCCCGTCTATAATCTCTCGCTTGTTAATAGCGTAGGAGATGGCCTGACGCACGCGTTTGTCTTTAAACAAGGGATGGCGCAAATTGTAACCCAGGTAGGTATATGAGAATGAAAGATAGCGATATTTATTAAAACGGGCCAAGAAAGACGGAGAATTAGTCTGACGGGCATATTGAAGAGGGGTTAGCCCCATCCAATCGATCCCTTCTGCTTTAAGTTCCATAAACATGGTCGTTGGATCTGGAATTACACGAAAGATAATGTAATTAAGGTAAGGCCGACCTTGAAAATAGTTGTCATAGGCCTTGAGGACGATTTTTTCCTGCGGACGCCATGACTGAAACATAAAAGGCCCTGTGCCGATAGGATGCCTGCCAAAGTCTGTTTTGGTAATGTCTTTTCCCTCAAGGATATGCTTGGGAAGCACTACCAAATTCCCCCAGGAACCAAGGGCAGGAGCAAAGGGCTTTTTATAATGCACCCGAAAGATATATTTCCCAAGGACTTCTGCTTTTTCTACTTCCAGGAAATCGCCGGCATAAGCCGTAGGGGTCTTGGGATTGCGAATGAGGTTGAAGCCAAAAAGCACGTCTTGAGCGGTAAATTCCTTTCCGTCGTGCCATTTGACACCCTTACGAAGGTAAAAAGTAATCGTTTTGCCGCCGTTGGTTACCTCGTATCGCTCTGCCAGGTCCCCAACAAGATTAAGATTTTTGTCGTATTTAACGAGGCCGTTAAAAATAAGACCTGCTACCTCGTGACTCGGAGCATCCGTGGCAAGCATAGGGATAAGAATGCTCGCATCACCAATTGAGCCTATAACCAGAGCATCGCCATAGTCCTGGGCCTTTGCCGGAAACGCAAACACAAAAAGCGCAAATATGATTAAAAAGACTTTCCTCATAGCTAAACTCCCGTTAATTTTGGCACAAATAACTTAAATTGGAAGACATGGAGGAAATTTTGGAATTAAAAGCCATCTTAGCACCCCAAACACATTTGCGGCTTGACCTTGCAGGCCTTCTCCTTGCAGCCTTTGATAAAATTATTCTTTTACAACCCACAGAGGAAAAACCAAAGGGCCCGGTAGAAGATTTAATCAAAAAAGGTTTAGTTGAAATCATCACACCCCCGCCCCTTGGCGAAAAGCTCCCCTGGTTTCAAAGGCTAATAGCCTCTTACGAAGAATGGGGGCAGATGATGCGCTGGCCTGAAAACGTAGCCATGTTCAAGACAAGACCCGAAGTTCTTGAAGAAACCGTCTCAGAGATCAAGGCCCAGATCCTTGGTAAGGAAGAAGAAAAACCAAATCCTGACCTTCAGGCACGTATTATCTTGCAACTTGCCCAAAACCTAGACAAACGTCTGGAAGAACTCGACTTTGAATATCAGGACTTAAAGTCCCACGCCGAAAGGCTTGCAGACTTTATCGTAGGGCATGATCCTACCATCAGGCGTTTTCCAGATTGGGTTATCGAGGGCAAAGAAACAAGCCATGAACTTCCAAACTTAAAAGAACGAATGCTTGCCTTTGCCCATCTTATTGGCCTCATTGACGAACTTCCTTCCAATAAAATTGTCTCAGACCAACTCGAATTAATAGAAAGTTTTCTTGACTTTGACCCCCAAGCTCAAAAGCTGGGTAAGATAAGCCTTCCCCCGACAGAAGAAGCCCTTCTTCGTGAAGACTCAAAAGAGTGCAAAGAAAAGATAAGAGCCCTTCTTAACGGACAGAAGATAAACGAAGAAAAAGCCCCGTATCTTGAAGTCTTTCGGCTTCCTTTTGAGACCAAAAGCCTTTTTCTTGCCCTCAAAAATCCAAAGGCCTTAAAAGAAGGCGAGACTTATCTTTTTTATTTGGGGCGCGCTTAAGGCTTGACAAGAGCGTCACAATCGAGAACATTTTAAAGAGCGTGGCGGCGTAGCTCAACTGGTGAGAGCATGCGGCTCATATCCGCAAGGTTCGGGGTTCGAGTCCCTGCGCCGCCACCAACAAAACAGAGGCGGCGTAGCCAAGCGGTTAAGGCGACGGTCTGCAAAATCGTTATTCCGGGGTTCGAATCCCCGCGCCGCCTCCAAGGTGTTTCCTATGTTTGAACTCACCGTTAAAGATGAATTTGCAGCAGCACACTATTTGCGCAATTACCCTGGTGCCTGTGAACGCCCTCACGGCCATAACTGGAAAGTAGAAATCGCTGTTTGCGGCACAGAGCTTAACGAAATACACGTCCTGATTGATTTTAAAGACTTAAAACGCTTTCTTAAAGAAGTCCTTGAGGAATTAGATCATCGCGATCTAAACGAGCACCCAGCTTTTCAAGACAAAAATCCATCCTCTGAAAATATCGCGCGCTTCATTTTTGAAAACCTTAAAGAAAAACTCGCTCCGTATCCGGTAAAGCTTGTACGTGTTTCCGTATGGGAGACTGAACGCTCCTGTGCCTCATATCTTGCTGAGTGATATGCCCCAAGAAAAAGTCCTTGATGTCTCTGAAATTTTTGTAAGTCTGCAAGGAGAAGGAACCCTCGCTGGTATCCCGACTTTTTTCGTAAGGCTTTCTGGTTGTAACCTGAGGTGCAACTGGTGTGACACCTCTTATGCCCAAAAACCAAGTAAAAACTTCATTTCCATTGAAGAAATAGTCAGACACTGGGAAAAAGCCGGCAAAATCCCTTATGTCCAGATAACCGGTGGAGAACCACTTTTACAGGAAAATGTTTATTATCTCATGGATTTTTTCCTGAAAGAGGGCGTAACTCTTCTTCTTGAAACCAATGGCAGCATTTCTCTTCGAAAAGTACCGAAAGAGGTCATAAAAATACTTGACTTAAAAACCCCCTCTTCGGGCATGACTCCGTACATGCGCTATGAAAATCTTGCTTATCTCGGCACAAAAGACCAGGTGAAATTCGTTATAGCGGACAGGGTAGATTACGAATGGGCCAAAAAAAGAATGAGTCTTTACTATTTGCCAGTTTATACCCAGGTACTCTTTTCCCCGGCCTGGGGGCTAATGAATCCGCAAGAGCTTGCCAATTGGATAATTGAAGAAAGACTCCCTGTGCGCTTTCAGTTACAACTTCATAAGATCCTCTGGGGTGAAAAACGCGGGGTATAAAGGGCCTGGAGGCCCAGGCCCTTTATTTTCTTTAGAAGAACACCTCAAAGGACATGTAGAAGTTATACATGTGATCAAGAGGAATAAACATCTGTGAATACGCTGGCCCGTAGGCTGTCATATCATCAAGCTCGTTAATTTCATGGGGTTCTCCGAGCCAGGAGCCACTTCCGCTGTAATTAAACCAGTAATATTGAAAGCCCAAGCGTAGGAAAACCCTAGCATATTCAGAAAGCGCTTCGCCTGCTGGCAAATCCTGGATCCAGTAAATTTCACCCACATGGCCCCTGGTGGCAAGCTTGTTGAAATAAACGTCATCTGTGGCCACCATAAAGGGCATCCACCATTTGGAGCCATAGTTGTATTCAAGCCCGAGCTTCCCACCAGGAACCTGCGGAACAGGAATCCTGGCCCCCAAATAAACCGCCCAACCTGTATGGGTCGAGGTATCAACCGCTGAAGGATCTGCTAAAGAAAAGCCGCCAAGCAAAGTGTAATACATATTCATTTCCTGCCCACTTTGGGCATTTGAGTCGTACACATAAACTGGCATGGCACCGAGTTTATCCGGGTCTGTAATAGAAAGGCCCAATGACACAAAATAGTCAACTCCGTCCAGGCCAAGAT
>Ga0256840_1002093_pt1 | contig 17883 bp, 15 predicted proteins | sample 355202metaG_FD_185969 | JGI IMG/M metagenome (GOLD analysis project Ga0256840, IMG submission 185969) | Hydrothermal vent microbial communities from Mid Atlantic Ridge, Atlantic Ocean - 355-202 | ecosystem: Environmental > Aquatic > Marine > Hydrothermal vents | place: Atlantic Ocean: Mid...
AATATTTTAATATTTAAATTAAGTACTTTGATATTTTCAAAAAAACCTTTTACATTGTCTTCTTGTGGAGCAAAGGTGTTTGATCCCAAGTATATATCAAGTTGTTGTAAAAGACCTGTTATAGCAGATGTCCCACTTCTATGCATACCTAAAACGATAATAACTGTTCTCATAAGATAATTCACCCCCCCCTTATTTCTATTGTTTTTGTTACGTAAAGTTTATGAACTGTTTGGTTTCTTTGACATAAATACTGATAGTGTCTTTTTCTAAGTTTTTGTTATTATATGCAAACCCAACATATCCTTGTCTGGGTATATTTTGTATGATTTGCCCAGGTTTTAGGTATTGTGTAGTTACTGTGTCAATATATTCTTCTCCAGAATATATGTCTAATTCAATTACTTTATGATTGTTTTGAAACGCAACTCCATATATTTGTGTATCTGTAATATCCTGTATAAACCCATACGTGTATGAGTGCCCATTTGCATATAAGTCTTTACGTATTTGAAATTGTTTTACACTCTTGTCATATAAGATTATATCATCTTGATTTAACTTTTTGATTAAAGACAGAGTCGTTTTGTCGATATCTTCGGTATTTAACGATTTTTTATGTTTAGTATTTAGGTGTTTTGGCTTCAGGTTTGTTTGAAATTGGGCATTAAAAAGTTCTATTGAGAGTTCATACTCTTCAGTTATGCCTATAAAACCATAATAGGACAAATGTTTTCCTTTAAGCATTTTAGATTGAACATTTCGGAAGCGTTCTTCTTGTATAAATGTGTGTAAATCATATTTGTAATGATGTAGATTTTTATAGTGGTTATAATGAGAAATAACTTGAGCTACTGGATTTCGGACAAAAGTGACTACATTCATTGTGCTGTAGAGGGGCGCATATTTATTGGCCAAGAAGTGTCCAGATAGAAAGGACTTTGGGTGATCCTCTATGGCTTGATAAAGGGCATAAGGGTTATATTTAGAATATATATGTTCTTTGACGATATTGGAAGTTTCATCGGATTGTGGAGAATAATCATAAAAAGTATTTTCTTTTTCAAAGTATTCCTCTGCGGCTACCCTAAAACTAGTACCAGCAGTTTTCGGTATATGTATAAATAATATATGTTGCTTATTAAGCATTGATGGCTACCTTTCCTTGATTTTGAGTTTATTTTACACTAAAATCTTCACTGTTTAATGTAAGATTTGGGTTGTAATATGGGTCACCTATACGAAGTATAGAGTTATGACGTTCTTGCATATAGTAAATTTCTCTGTGAAATCGTTTTAATTTATTTGAATTATCTTCATACCCTCGTGTGATAGATTCATAATGATATAGCTCTGCATAGGGTGTTATGATATTAAGATAATTCTTCTCTCTCAACCGTAAACAAAAATCAATATCATTGAAGGCAATCTTTAAGTTTGACTCATCCATTCCTTTCATTTCAAGGTATAAGTCTCTCTTAATCATCAAACAGGCTGCGGTCACAGCAGAAACATTTTGTATGATAGATTCTCTTCCCATATATCCTACTGCATCACGTGCTAAGTGTTTGAAGTTGTGACCAGCCAAGGTATGAACACCTATCGTTACACCTGCATGTTGAATGGTGTCATTAGGATAGTAAAGTTTAGCACCAACAGCTCCTACATCATTTCTTTGAGAGAATGATAACATAGATTCTATCCAATCTTCTGAAATAACTTCAATATCGTTATTAAGTAATAAAACATGATGACCATGTGCATATGTATTTACGGCATAATTGTTTATTGCTGAGTAATTAAAATCTATATTGTATTCATAAAAACTAACCCGACTGTCTTCCTTTTCTAGTATTTGCATCAAATCAAATGTCTCTTGTTGTACACTATTGTTGCTAATACCTATAATCTCATAATTTTGGTAGCTTGATTTAGTTAAGATGGAGTTGATACATGTGTCTAGTAATTGAGGTTTGTCCTTGAAGGGTATGATAATACTGACGAGAGGATTATCTTTAATTTCATATTTTATTTGGTAAGTGCCAGGATGTTTTCCATTGTTTACTTTAGCCGAGGTAGATCTTCTCTTGAGGGCATGTTCAATTGCTTTTTTGCCCGTAGCTTGAGCATAAGACTTGTGACTAAACTCTGCTGCAGTTGAACCTGCAAGTTTCCTCCAATGATAAAGTACTTTTGGAATATGAGAGATTTTATTGGTATGCTCTAAGACTTTTAAGTACAAATCATAGTCTTGCGAACCCTCTAAGCCTACTGACCATCCTCCCACAGTATCTACCAGATTTTTTTTGATGGCGCATAAATGACTAATATAATTTTGCGAAAAAAGTGTATCTGGAGCATAATTGGGTTTAAAATGAGGATCACAGTGTACATTATTTTCATCTAACTTATCTTCATCGCTATAGATGAATTCAGCATTGGTTTCCTGAATTGACTTATAGATTTCATATAAAGCATTAGGGGAAAGCTCATCATCATGGTCCATAAGTACAATATATTCTCCTTCAGCAAGAGAGAGCGCAATATTTGATGTGGCAGATATATTACTGTTCTCCTGTGAAAAAATAATTTTTATTTGTGGATGACTTAGTGAATTAAGGAAGTTGATAGTGTCTTTGTTTAAACTAGCATCGTCTACTATGCATAATTCCCAGCATGGATACCATTGGTTTAGTACGGAATCAATGGCCAATTTTAACCATTGAGCATCTACATTGTATACTGGCATAATGATGGAAAGAAGAGGGAACGTTTTTTGGTTTGATAATTCATTTTGAATTTCTACGGTCATTTTAGGTTGTATGAATCGGTAGATACCCCCTTTCATGACCGTACGTGTACCGTGAATGATTTCTTGGGCACCATAATATAAGTAATGTTCAAAAGGAGATTTAGATAGAGGATATTTTTGTGAATCTGATATGTCATGTTGTTCATTGGCATATTGCTCTTCAGATTGCTTGGGTAGAAGTGGATGGAGCGATCTATCCCCTTTCCGTATTTCTTCAGTACCACGTAGCATAAAATGATTCCATGCAGATGTAAATTTGTTTTCCGATATTGCAATCTTTACATCTGGATTTACTGTCAAATAGTCTTCTTCTTTAAAGTAGGATTTTACATGAGTAAGTAATTTTGCATCCCATTGAAAAGGGTAGTGTCCAGATATTTTTCGTGTTCCATTTATAAATTCAATATATCCAAAACGTAAAAAATGATCAAATGTTGTTGAAAACTTCCCTTCTGCTACCTCCCTCACAATATCAGGATTGTCTTGGGTGTAATCTGCTTCACTAAAGAGAGGGAATATGCTACCAATACGCCTCTTCCCCAATCTTACTTCATCGTAACCATGAAGAATAAAATGTTCAAAGGCATTCATTATTTGCGCATTTTCTATACTTGCCTCCACATCAACATTACATTTTATATAATCTTGTTGATTAAAGTTACGAATAAATCTATGAGGTATTCGTTTAAATTTTTTTAATATTGCACTTTTATTATTTTTGTTCATTTTTATATAAAAATTATCAATGTATTTAGTGTATTTCTTGATTTTATATTTTTTCTGGAGTACCTTAAAGTTTTGAAAGTTTAATAATGCATTGTGATTGTAAAAACTCATGTTCGAATCATTTACATTTAATTGAAAGTTCATGTGCGCCATAGTTAAATTACTATTATAATACATATCATTATTGAGGTTTTCACCCCATGTTGATTGCATATATTTTACTTCGTCTAAAAATCTAGCCTGATGTTCTTCTTTAGTGTCTGAACCTCTCGAAACTGACTCATGATGATAGAGTTCAACATAAGGTGTCCAAAGGTTTCTGTAGCCATTTTGTTGTATTTTTAGACAAAAATCTACATCATTAAATGCTATAGAAAGGTTATCTGCATTTAAACCATTTACTTCTAAATATAATGCTTTGCGTATGACTAAACATGCCGCAGTTATTGCAGAATAATTTTGTATTATTTTAAGTCTTGAATAATAGCCATTTGCCTCTTTTTTAAAGTATTTATGCACATGTCCTGCAACACCACCTAAACCTGTGACCACACCTGCATGCTGTACGGTGTTGTTCTCGTAGTAAAGTTTTGCACCAACAGCACCAATCTCTGGTCTGAGTGCATGTTGCACCATTTCAGTCAGCCAATGTTGACTGATGATTTCTACATCATTATTTATAAGTGCGATGATTGTTCCATTTGCATGGGAGACACCAAAATTATTTATTGCAGAGTAATTAAATGGGTGGGGGTACTTGATGATGGATATCTGTTTATAGCTTTGCAAGGAGTGAAAGTAGGTTAATGTCTTTGAGCAAGTTGTGTTGTTGTCTAGAATAATGATTTCGTAATTTATGTAATCTGTTTTTGATAATATACTTTCAATACATTTTGAGAGAATATCATATCTATCTCTAGTCGGTACAAGAATACTAACAAGGGGTGTTTCATACAACGGGTATGTAATCTTATAGGTATTTGGAAGAAGCCCATCTTCCACTAGAATACTTTTATCTTTACATGCAAAATAGTCTTTTAAGGCTTTTCTACCTGCATTATGTGCGTACGGTTTTTCGCTGGTACCATAAGCTGTTGAGCCTTCTACTGCACGCCAATGGTATAAAATTTTTTCGATGTTATTAATTTCAAAATCATTAACAAAATGTAGACACTGTAGCAATAAATCATAATCTTGGCTTCCTTCGTAGCCTTTGCGGAATCCTTTAGTTTTGTCCACAAGCTCTTTTTTTAAGAACAAAAAATGACATATATAGTTATATGAATAAAACATGTCACGATTCCATCCAGATTTAAAATGTGGATTAAACCTTACCGAGTTCTTATCAATTTTATCTTCATCACTGTAAAGTATTTTGAGTGACCTGTTTTCATTAATTTTTTTAACCATTTCATAGAGTGCATTTGGTGCTAATGTATCATCATGGTCAAGGAAGGCAAGATATTCGCCTGTTGCCGATTGGACAGCTGAATTTGAGGCTTCTGAAATATGACCATTTTGTGTTCTGAAAGTTAATTTTATATTTTTATATTTTTCGGCATAAGATAACAATAATTGCTTAACATGCTGGTCAGATGAAGCATCATCAGCAATACAGAGTTCCCAATTTGTATATGTTTGGTACAGAACAGAATCAAGCATTTCTTTCAAATATTGTTTATGAGTATTATATGTTGGTGTAATAATTGATATTAATGGTTTGTATTGTAAAAAAGATATGTTATGGATATTCTTTTCATTTTTTTCTATCCATTTTTTATATTCTGTGCTTTTCCCATTTAGTTTTCCCTCAGTAAGATTTAGTTTTCGATAGTCTTTCTCAATCCGTTCTAGGACACCGTGCAATCCATGCTTTCTATGGCGGGCAATAGACTTATAGAGAAGACGAAATGGCTCTGTTTTAAGATCATGCCAAACAATAACAATAATTTTTATAATTAACATCAATCTAGAATAGTCCTATGTGTTTTCTGTGAGCAAATTGTACTATATGTTTACTATTAAGTATATTATTAGTATAATTCATGCCATTATTAAGAAATGGGGTAGAAGGCATTTTATGAATAACAGAAAATATATGCAAGTTTTCATGGCTGTGCAAAAAGCGCTTTTCTTAAGAGAGTTAAATATGCGTATGAGTGTTAGCCGTATGGGTCTTTTTTGGACATTTTTTCAACCATTTTTTCAAGTTTTAGTGTTTATAATAATAAAAGTGTATATATTTTCTCAAATGATACACACCTATGATTATACAGTTTTTTTGGCCTTGAGTTTTATCGCATATTACATGTTTAAAAACATTATATCAAAATCACTAGGCGCATTTGAAGCGAACAAAGCTCTGTTTACTTATAAACAGGTAAAACCTATTGATACGATTTTAGCACGAACACTCATGGAAGTTTTTATTACGTCTATTATTCTCATAATTTTTACTTCAATTGGTTTTTATTTTCAGTTTGATATGAATGTTGAAAACTTTAATATGGTCTTTTTTGCGTATATATGGCTTATCATTTTTTCTTTTTCTCTTTCTATTTTTCTCGCCATATTAAACACATATGTAAAGTCAGTACAAAATATTTTTAACATGCTTATGGTCGTTTTTGTGTTCTGTTCAGCTCTATTTTATACTATAGCAGATTTGTCGCCTGAACTGCAAACAATATTGCTACTAAATCCTTTAACTCATTTTATAGAAATGATACATGGTGCATATTTTTATAGTTTGGACGATACATATGTAGATTACACGTATATGACATTGTGGACGATTATCCCTCTCTATATGGGATTGTGGTTTTATATGAAATTAGAACGTAGGATTGTTTCATTATGATAAAATTAAAAAATGTTACAAAATATTTTCAAACAAAGCAAGGGAAAAACTATATTTTAAAGAATGTCACACTCAATATACCCTTTAATCATAACATAGGAATATTAGGACGTAATGGCGCAGGGAAAAGTACTATCATGAAGATGTTAGGACAAATTGAATTTCCAAATAGTGGCGAAATTATTTCACCCAATACCTTTTCGTGGCCATTAGGACTTTCCGGTGGATTTGTTGGTAATATGACAGGTAAATCAAATGTTAAATTCGTTTGCAGGCTTTATGGAAAGTCAGATAGAGAAATTCAAGAAATCGCATTAAAAGTAAAAGAGTTTAGTGAATTAGGTGAATATTTTGAAATGCCAATTAAAACATATTCATCGGGGATGAAAGCACGACTTAATTTTGGTCTTAGTATGATGTTTGATTTTGACTATCTCTTAATAGATGAAACATTATCCGTAGGGGACACTCGATTTAAAAAAAAATCAAAAGAAGCACTTATGAGAAAAATCAAAACATGCTCAGTACTACTTGTTAGTCATGATATGAGTACACTTAAAAATATTTGTGATACAGGTATTGTTGTTGATGAAGGTAAGCTTCATTATTATGATAATATTGATGATGCAGTTACTGAATATCAAAATATAAATAAGCGATCAGGATAAAGAAATGAAAATATTATTACAATTACTCTTTACTATACTTTTTGGTGTAGGTACAAGCTATATACTTTATGTCGAAACAGAGCGATATCAGTCAAACAGTATTATAAATATTAGAGATTTGTCAAAGAATCAAAGCGTAAACCCCTTTGATTCTATACTTTCTCAAGCATCTCCTGTTATGCAGGACTCTAAACTTTTGGAGCTGTATATACGTTCAGGCGAAATGTTTAAAGAAATTAATTCAGAGTTTAACTTAACGAGATACTATTCCAGTCAAGCGATAGACCCTCTTAGGAGGTTATCCAAAGATGCCCTCTTGCCCAGTCATAAATTGACTACTGAAAATATTGTTGAACAGTTTAACGCAGATTTATTTATTGTTTATGATGTGCCTTCAACAGCCTTAAAGGTGGGGTTTTCGCATGCTAATCCTAGCATAGCAAAACATATTGTAAGTGCTATAATCGCACAATCGAGTTATAAGTTAAATTTATTGGAGAGGGAGAATGCGAATGTTGCTTTGAATTTTTTAGAAATACAGGTAAAAGAAAGTAAAGAAATCTTTATCTCGAGTATTAAAACAATGATTACTTATCAAAATGAGCATAATACTATAGATCCAAATTTGGATGTTGAGGCTAAAAGTACGATTATTGCTAACCTTGAAAGTGAACTGATAAAGAAAAATGTTGAATTTTCTAGTGGTTCAAAATACATGATTAAAAACTCAACAGAACTTAAAATTGCGAAGAACACCATAGAGAATTTAAAACATCAAATCAAAAGAGTTAAAAGTGAAATGGCAGGATCATCAAATGGTCAAAATAAAGAACTGAATACTGCTGTATTTGACTTTGAATTACTAAAAAATGATATAGCCTTCAGTAAAGAAGTATACGGGCAATCTCTAGCCAAACTCGAAGAGTTACGTACGCAAGTCAATCAAAATATAAAAAATCTACTGATTATTACAGCACCTTCACTACCAGAAAATTATAGTTATCCTAACAAACCAAAAAGTATTTTTACACTATTTATTATCTTAAGTTTTTTATACGGGATTTTACTTTCTATCATCACGTTACTTAAAGATCATCGAGACTAAGACTTATCTTTTAAGACTACTAAGATTCGTCGTATTATTCTAAAGGTATAATTTCTTATATCTTTGGATACTCTATAGAAGATATTATTTAAATTATATTTCCTCTGCGCGTCTATTGCTTTTACCAAAGATTCTACTTCACAAAATTTATTTGTCTTAGGGTGAATATACCGAGGGTATATTATGTATGTAGCAGCAACTAGCTCATCTAGTGTACGAATTGCTGTTCGCCTTTTGCATGTTTTACTGTCTATTGTTAATCCCCAGCCTGCATAAAAAGGTAACCCATAGGTATACACTATTTTCCCACGTATTAGTGCTTCAAGCCCAACTAAAGATGTCATTGTGTGTACTTCGTCAACCAATGAAAGTACAGAATCTAAACTCACATCAGCTATAATACTATTACAATATTGCATGGCTATATTTGGCAGTATATTTCCAGGCCTATTCCCCGCAGTTACATCGGGGTGAGGCTTATAGATAATATAGCCTTTAGGTTTATTAAGTCTTGTTTTTTGTAGTAATTCAAGATTGGTCATACCTTCTGCTCCATATAGAAGAGACGCATCATCCTCAACTTGTCCTGGCACCATAATGATAATCTGATCATCTCTGATCCCATCAAGGTGCATATGCACATCTTTGTGACTATTGTATTTGGAAATTTTATTTTTTATGAGATACTTTTGTAACTTTTTTGCACGTAAAAGCAGAGCGTTGTCGAATGTATAATGATTGAGTATATACTCCAAATCACATGTTTGTGTAGAATCAAAATAAATGCCCTTGCCATCTACCACTAAAGAGTAAGCCTTTGTCAAATCTGAACCTAATGAGACAGAGCGGATAAAGCCATCTTCAACTCTATATAATGCCATATTGTGTTCTTTTGCATATAATTCTACTTCAAAAAATAATTTTTTCCCCCAAATACAAATGTAATCGTTGGACGCTATTCCTGTATATCTTAACTCTTTAACTGTAGAACAAAATACGATGGCAGTATCAGGAAAAAAATAACTAACTTGGTTTCTTTTCCAATGTGAAAACCCAAAGAAATAACCTTTCATTTAATACATAACTTTATTCATATGTAATAGCCCAGTGTCGGTATGTGTTTCTTTCATTGTGAAGCATCCTTAATAAAATAATGGTAGAGAATAATTCCCTGACTCTGTGTACGATTTGAAAGAGCATATTTCATTTAATTAACATGTGTAAAAAATCCCCAATCAATGTAAAAACGAGGTATATAGGTACTTTGAATTTATCTTTTTAATTCTGTATCCCTTTATGTTTTTGTTCTAAAATTTCATAGATAGTATCAATAATATTTGAAATTTTTTTGTTATGTGGATTATGGTATTTAGTATATAATATATAGGCTCCAGCAAAAAGTTCTTCTAAGGATAAAACTCTCTTTCGTCGAGCACATTTTTGCTTATCTTCTGTTAGCCCCCATCCTGAATAATATGGTATACCATAACAGACAACATCTAATCCTAAAATAAGTGCTTCCATTCCCATACCCGAGGTTTTTGTGTATACCTTGTCAAAATATTTAAGTAAAGAAATGGGATTAATGTCATTATCCAAGATAGTGCATAATGGAGGTATATCATGCTCAGAAATATCAGAAACTTTTTTCCCCGTGAGTGCATCAGGGTGTATTTTGATATAAATAGACATGTTAGGGTTGCTACGAATGGCATCATCTATCATCTGTTTAGTGCTATATATCTCACCCGCACCATATTTTAGAGAGGCATCACCGACAGTTTGTGCGATAATAAGTACCTTATTACGTGTATCTGAGTTAAAAAATCCAGTTTCTATATCGGGGGCATTATTGTATTTGGAAACATTATGCTGTTGTATTAAGTGTATGGCTTTTTTTGCCATACTCATTAGTGCATTATCCTCAATAAAATTATAAGTATTTAAGATGTACTCAAGGCGCGAAGGAGTCATTGCATCATCTACGATAGAAAATGATGAGCTCCCCTGTATACCTAAGCCTAATGAACGGATGAAGCCATCTTCATTAAGCATCAATTCGCCACCAAATGTTTTATAGCACCATAAGGCAAACAGTCCTGTTCTCTTTCTCCCCCATCCTTTGAAACTTTTACCATAAACAATATTAAATATATTGTGAAAGTAATAGTTACAAGTATATATCATAATTTTCATCTTTTTAGGGATGAGTATACTATAGATATCTTTATAAACATATTTCTGTAAGGTATAAACTGTTGTAGGTAAAGATGATGTAGTGTTTAAATATTTTAGTGCTATAATCATCCGAGAATTTATATTTAGAGCAGACGAACTTAATTTAAGGATAAAAATGGCAACGAAAAAAACATCAACAATAAAAAGTTTTGGCGAAAAATTACATATTTACATAGAGGAATCATTAAGTGATACACAAAAAGTTAATATAGCTAAGAAAAGTTATTTACTTCAAAATAAAGAAGAAATAATACTCGCGATTAGAAAAGGGTATCATCCGAAAGATATTGCAGAATATGCAACTTTCGAATTACTAAAGTTAAACTTACCTAAGACATTTTTATATCAAAATAAAGAAGGTGAGAGTATAGAGGGAATAACAAAAATTACAGCTATGGATGTTAAAAGAATTTGTGAAGATAAGGATTAAAGGAATAGTAAATAATGATAAAAGAAAAATTAACCCACCTAAAACAACTTGAAGCAGAATCTATTCACATACTTCGTGAAGTTGCTGCAGAATTTGACAACCCTGTGATGATGTATTCCGTAGGGAAAGACAGCTCTGTGATGCTTCATTTGGCACTTAAGGCTTTTGCACCTGCGAAGCCACCTTTTAAATTCTTACATGTGGATACTCAGTGGAAATTTCATGAAATGATAGAGTTTCGTGACAACCGCGCAGCAGAACTTGGCTTTGACCTAGTGGTACACTCTAACCCTGAGGGCATGGAAATGGGTATCTCCCCTTTTGAGCATGGGAGTAAAGTGCATACAGACATAATGAAAACACAAGGACTTAAGCAGGCTCTCAACAGTGGAGGTTATGATGCCGTGATAGGAGGTGCGAGAAGAGATGAAGAGAAGTCGCGTGCGAAAGAGCGTATCTTTTCTTTTCGAGACAAGCACCATAGATGGGATCCTAAAAGCCAAAGACCAGAACTTTGGAATATCTATAACACTGCCATACAAAAAGGGGAAAGCGTAAGAGTATTCCCTATTTCTAACTGGACAGAACTTGATGTTTGGCAGTATATATATCTAGAGGAAATATCTATTCCTTCACTCTATTTTGCAAAAGAGCGTTATGTCGTCGAGTATGAGGGTGCTAAAATAATGGTCGATGATGATAGAATGCCAGAAGAACTACGAAAAACTGCTAAAAAAGAGATGGTGCGTTTTCGCACGCTAGGATGCTATCCACTTACAGGAGCGATAAACTCAGATGCGACTACCCTCCCAGAAATCATCAAAGAAATGTTGCTTTCTACATCTAGTGAAAGAGAAGGACGAATTATAGATAAAGACCAGATAGGTTCAATGGAAAAGAAAAAAATGGAGGGCTATTTTTAATGGCTACTATCACAGAAGAAAAAATTACTTTAGACATAGAAAGCTACTTAAAAGAACACGAGAACAAAGACATGCTCCGCTTTTTAACCTGTGGATCTGTAGATGATGGAAAGAGTACTTTGATCGGTCGTTTGCTCTATGATTCTAAAATGATTTTTGATGACCAACTTTCTGCAGCCGAGGCAGAGAGTGAAAAATATGGTACAACAGGTGAAAAGATAGATATGGCGCTGTTAGTTGATGGCCTTCAAAGTGAAAGAGAACAGGGTATTACTATTGATGTTGCCTATAGATTTTTTGCCACAGAGAGTCGAAAATATATTATAGCAGATACCCCTGGACATGAGCAATACACGCGAAATATGGTTACGGGTGCAAGTACCGCAGATGTAGCAATTATACTGATTGATGCTAGAAAAAGCATATTAACACAAACAAGAAGGCATAGCTTTATTGTTAATCTGCTGGGTATAGAACATGTTATTGTAGCAATTAATAAAATGGATTTGGTAGATTTCTCAGAAGAAATATTTAATAAAATACGAAAAGAGTATCAGTCCTTGGCAGATGAATTAGGAATTAAAAATACTTACTATATCCCACTAAGTGCACTAGATGGAGACAATGTTGTAAATGTTAGTGAGAGTACACCTTGGTATACAGGTAAGGCACTTTTAAATATGCTTGATACTCTAGATATAAGTAAAGAGGCAAAAAAAGAAAATTTCCGTTTTCCTGTCCAGTATGTCAATAGACCTAACTTAGACTTTAGAGGTTTTTGTGGGACTATTGTTAGTGGGCATGTAGAGGTTGGAGATGAGATTACTATACTTCCATCAGGGAAAACGACGAAAGTTAAAAGTATAATTAATGCTGGGGATATTAGTGAAAATAATAGAGACATGATAACCAAATCGGCATATTCACCTATGGCAATAACAATAACAACTCAAGATGAAGTTGACATTAGTCGAGGTGATATGCTTGTACATAGCAAGAGTATACCTAGAGTCTCTAATGCCTTAAAGGTTATGCTGGTATGGATGGATGAATCACCCATGAAATGTCACAAGACATATGATATTAAACGAGCTACTTCAGTAGTAGCAGGTAGCTTTGAACATATTAACTACAAAATAGATGTAAACACTTATGAAAGAACTGAAGTTGATTCCTTATCTCTAAATGATATTGCATCGTGTAAAATGCTTTTAACTAGACCTATAGCTGGAGATCCGTATAAAACAAACAAACAAATGGGTGGTTTTATTGTTGTTGATAGAATAAATAACAAAACTGTTGGTGCAGGGATGATTGTAGATATAGCAAAAAGAGAGAGCGATAAAAAGTTAGAAAACGAAAAAAATTATACCAATTCAGAAATTGCACTCAATCAATTTATACGAGAGAACTTTCCAGAATGGGCATGTAAAAGTGTATAGAGAAACAAATAGTAGATCTATTGCAAAAGGGGTTAGTTGGCGATTTATTGCTACTACAACTACAATTGGAATAGTGTATTTCTTCTTTGGGAGATTGGATCTTGCCATAGCGGCGGGCCTAATTGAAACAGTTTTGAAGGTAGGGCTATACTGGGGGCATGAGAAGGTTTGGCAAAGATTTATGTGGGGTAAAAAAAGGATAGAGCCATTTAACCTTTGGTTTACTGGTCTACCCCTTTCTGGAAAAACTACAATAGCAGACCTGGTGTATGCAAAGCTTGAAAAGTTTCATATTCCGATAGAGAGAATTGATTCAAAAGATATGAGGGAGCTCATTCCAGATATAGGCTATAGTAGGGAAGAACGAAATCGACATATGCATCGCATCGGAAACCTTATTCGTACACTACAAAAAAACTCTATTTCTACAGTGGCTTCCTTTGTTTCGCCTTATAGAGAATCACGTAAGGCCATTAGAAATATGGTTAAGCACAATATTGTTGTCTATGTTAAAGCAGATATAAAGACTTGTCAAAAGCGAGACTATAAAGGTGTTTATGCTAAAGCACTTAATGGAGAATTGCAAAATTTTTCTGGCATTAATGATGTCTATGAAGAGCCAAAACACGCAGAAATTGTAATAGACACAATGAGCATAGGTGCCGAAGAGGCCAGTGAAGTGATAGTGAAATATCTTAGAAAGCATTTTATAAAATTATGATTAATGAAAATATTGTATGGCATGACCATCAGGTCAGCAAAAAAGAACGAAGTAGATTAAAAAACCAAAAACCAGCTATTTTATGGTTTACGGGTTTAAGTGGGTCAGGTAAATCTACAATAGCTAATGCAGTCGAGAAGAGACTTTTGGCTACTGGAAAGCATACATATCTCTTGGATGGCGACAATATTCGTATGGGGCTTAATAAAGAGTTGACATTCTCGAATGAAGATAGAATTGAAAATATTAGACGCATTGGAGAAGTAGCTAAACTTTTTGTAGATGCAGGTATTTTAGTTTTGAGTGCATTTATCTCCCCATTTCAAAAAGAGAGGGACTCAGTTCGACATTTAATTGAGGATAATGCCTTCATAGAAGTCTATATTGATACTCCCCTTGAAGTTTGTGAATTGCGTGATACCAAAGGGCTTTATGCAAAAGCTCGTAAAGGAGAAATAGTTAACTTTACAGGTTTGACTTCTCCTTATGAAGCTCCTATATCCCCTGAAATACGTATAAAAACAGACAAGCAGACGGTAGAAGAGTCTGTAGATGAAATTATACATTACTTAGAAAATAAAGGGTATTTATCATGTTAAATATTATAGAAATAAAAGATATCATAGCTATTGCAAAAACAGCCGGTGATACAATAATGAAAATTTATCAAAAAGATTTTAATGTAGAATATAAAGAAGATAGTTCACCTTTAACAGAAGCAGATTTAGCTTCCAATAGAGTAATTGTACAGGCATTGGAAAAATACAATATACCTATCATGTCAGAAGAGGGGCGAAGTATACCTTTCCATGAACGTAAAGCATGGGAGTATTATTGGTGTATTGATCCTATAGATGGAACAAAAGAGTTTATTAAAAAAAATGGAGAGTTTACGGTAAATATTGCACTCATTCATAATCATGTGCCTGTTTTGGGAGTAGTTTATGCTCCTGCAATGAATGATATGTATAGTGCAAAGAAAGGTGAAGGAGCCTTTAAAAATAAAAATAAACTTCCTCTATCTATTAATAACTCTCCTGAAAAATTGCTACGTGTGGTAGCCTCCAAGTCACATTTGTCAGATGAAACGCAAGTATTTATAGATACGCTAAATTCAGAAAAGATAGAGCAGGTCTCTAAGGGAAGTTCTCTTAAGCTTTGTATGGTCGCAGAAGGATCAGCAGATATATATCCACGATTAGCACCAACAATGGAATGGGATACGGCAGCAGCAGATGCAATTGTAAGAGAGAGCGGGAAAATGACATATCAATATGAATGTAGAAGACCAATGCTTTATAATAAAGAGGATTTACTGAACCCATGGTTTATTGTAAAGTAGTAAATTAAAAATATATTTGCAGGGGAGAGGAGATTGCTAATGAAATATGAAGATAATTTTCACAGTATGCTAGATGATAGTGGAGTATTTGATGAAATATTGAGGGAGAAAGAGTCAATAGGGTATTATAATCTTATATATCAAGATACAAAGTTATTTAAAGATTACGCAAAGAGTGTTTCTCAAAATACAATTGTGGTTATTGGCATTGGGGGGAGCACTTTAGGGGCATCAGCTATCTATGATTTTTTGAAACATTCTAAAAATCTTTTAAAAAGTCTTATATTCTTGGAAACAACAGATCCCTTGGATATTAAAGCCAAACTTAACTTTATTGACCTCGATGATACACTTTTTATTCTCATCTCAAAGTCTGGTACTACGGTGGAAACCATAAGTATTTTTAAATATTTACATACACTCATGAATATAGATAAGAATAATTGTTTGATTATAACTGATAAGGATTCAAAACTCAATATTTATGCCAAAAAAAATGAAATTATGACATTTGAAATCCCTAAAAATGTTGGAGGTCGGTTTTCGGTCTTTTCGTCAGTAGGTTTAGTTCCGTTAGCTATAGTAGGTATAGATATAGATAAATTATTGTCCGGCGCCAAAAACATACATGACTCTTTTTTTAATAAAGAGCTATACTATGAAAGATTACTTAGAAAAGCCCGCTTCTTAGTACAGTATAAATATCAATTCAATATTAATATTCTTTTTTCCTACTCCTCTATGCTTGAAGGTTTTAATAAGTGGTATATTCAACTTTGGGGAGAGTCTTTAGGAAAAAGAGATTTAGATGATGTAGAGCAGGGACTGACTCCTCTAGGATTAATTGGCCCTGTGGACCAACACTCTTTTCTGCAACTCATTGCAGAAGGCAGAAAGGATAAGACAGTTACATTTCTTAAGGTAGATGATTTTCAGACAGACTTGTCTATTCCCGAAATTACACTTGAGGGACTTGAAGAGCTGGATTATCTCAATAATATTCACTTTTCTGAACTCATTAATTTACAAGCAGATTCAACTATAGAGGCTCTTTCGAATATAAAAAGGATTCCTTATGATATAATTCACATGAAGACCATATCTGAGGAAAGTATAGCTAAACTTATGTATGAATACGAACTTCTTACTTCTATCTGTGCGAAACTTCTTTGCATTAATGCATATGATCAGCCTGGAGTTGAAAAAGGAAAAATTATCTTAAAAGACAAATTAAAACAATCAGAAATAAAGGAGAGATAAATGAAAGGTATTATTTTAGCAGGAGGATCGGGAACAAGACTCTATCCTATCACAAAAGGCATTAGCAAGCAATTGAATCCAATTTATGATAAGCCTATGATCTATTATCCACTTTCTGTACTTATGTTGTCAGGTATTAAAGAAATACTTATTATCTCTACACCTAAAGATTTACCGAGATATGAGGAATTATTAGGTGACGGAAAAGAATTGGGTATGGAATTTAGCTACAAAATACAGCCCTCCCCTGACGGATTGGCGCAGGCATTTATTTTAGGAGAAGAGTTTATAGGGGGTGATGATGTTTGTTTGGTCCTAGGAGATAATGTCTTTTATGGTCATGGAATGACAGATTTATTGGCAACTTCTGTAAAGAATGCTGAAATAAATAAAAAAGCAACGGTCTTCGGATATTATGTAACGGATCCAGAACGTTATGGTGTAGCAGCATTTGATAGCGAGGGAAATGTCACCTCCATAGAAGAGAAACCTAAGCATCCGGAAAGCAATTATGCTGTAGTAGGTCTATATTTTTATCCTAACTCTGTTGTGGAGATTGCTAAAAATGTGAAGCCTTCAGCGCGTGGAGAACTTGAGATAACCACGGTTAATCAACACTATCTTTCAGAAAAAAATCTCAAAGTTGTATTGATGGGAAGAGGTTATGCCTGGCTTGATACAGGGACACATGACAGTTTACTAGATGCGTCAAACTTTATACGCACTATTGAAAAAAGACAAGGATTAAAAGTCGCATGCATTGAAGAGATAGCTTATGAAATGGGATATATTAATAAAGCACAACTTCTTTCTCTCGCCCAACCACTAAAGAAAAACCAATATGGACAGTACCTGATTCGTAGGGCGAATGAGGGAGAAATAGAAAGATGACTTTAGTAGGGAGTATGATTATGGATATTTTCATTGGACTAACAAACTTTGGACCAGACTAGGTTAAGAGTGACAACCCTGAAGATTTTCAACAATAATTTTTGATTTAACGAAGAGTCTTTAATCTGGTCGGGAATAATTCCCCGACCCTTGGGTCGGGGTTGTTGATTGTTCTTTGTCTGAATAAGTGTTGGTACACCACAATCAGTATAAAGTAGATCGTATGATATACTTTATAAAAAGAGGGGGGGAAGGAAGAAAATAAACAATTTAAAGTGGTAAAACTCTAATTTTATCGCTTAGTTTTTCTTTGAGTATTTTTTCAATGGCGAAAAGTGTGTCTGTACTTGAACTTGCACAGCCTGAACATGCACCTAGATAACGGATGTAGATGTCGATGTTCTCACCATTTTCTTTGATGTCTAATATTTCCATATCTCCACCATCTGAAATGAGCATTTGACG
>Ga0256840_1002094_pt1 | contig 17879 bp, 16 predicted proteins | sample 355202metaG_FD_185969 | JGI IMG/M metagenome (GOLD analysis project Ga0256840, IMG submission 185969) | Hydrothermal vent microbial communities from Mid Atlantic Ridge, Atlantic Ocean - 355-202 | ecosystem: Environmental > Aquatic > Marine > Hydrothermal vents | place: Atlantic Ocean: Mid...
AACGTCTTCATCTTCATCATAAAGCAGTTTGAGGTCTGGCTCTTGATCCATCGCTTTGGTGAGCGTCATTTTCATCTCAAACGGGATCAGTTTTGCGATGCGATCTACAAAACCGTAAGGATGATTTAGGATTCGACCCACATCACGCACCACCGCTTTTGCCGCCATCGAACCGTAGGTGATAATTTGTGAAACCTTGTCACGACCGTAAGTGCGTGCAACATAATCGATAACCAAATCACGTTTATCCATACAGAAATCAATATCGAAATCAGGCATGGAGACACGTTCTGGGTTTAGAAAACGCTCGAATAGCAGATCATACTTTAGCGGATCAAGATCCGTGATTTTAAGTGCATAAGCCACTACCGAACCCGCACCAGAACCACGACCTGGCCCCACAGGAATATCGTTATCTTTTGACCATTGTATAAAGTCGGCAACGATTAAGAAGTAACCAGGGAATCCCATACCATTGATTACATCTAACTCTATTTGCAAGCGCTCGTCATAGGGTTTTCGTAGTTCTGCATAATTATCAGAGGCTCTGGTTTCGCTGTCGAATATTTGCTCTAAGCGAAGCTCCATGCCTTTGCGAGATTCTTCACTGAAAAAATCTGCTTCTGTCATACCCTCGGGTATTGGAAACTCTGGTAGATAGTTTTTACCCAGCGTTAATTCAACCGTACAGCGCTTGGCAATTTCTAAAGTATTTTCAATGGCTTCGGGAATATCGCTAAACAGCTCGATCATTTCATCGGCTGATCTTAAATATTGTTGCTCACTATAATTTTTAGGGCGACGAGCATCATCCAATGTGAAACCATCATGGATAGCCACTCGCGCTTCATGCGCTTCAAAATCTTCCGTTTTTAAAAAACGAGGATCATTGGTGGCAACTACGGGGATGTTTGCTTCACCCGCTAATTTAACAGCGGCGTGTAAATATTCGTCTTCGTTTTCTCTGCCTGTGCGTTGCAACTCAAGATAATAGCGATTGGGGAATACTTTCTGCCATTCTTCTAATCGAACTTTGGCCTCGGCTTCATTACCTGCAAGCAGTGAGTAACCCACATCACCATCGCGCCCACCCGATAGCGCTATCACGCCCTCGCTATGATCAATAATCCATTGCCGAGTTACACGTGGTATACCCAACTTCTGTCCTTCCATATAGGCAAGGGAAATTAATTTGGTAACATTGTGATAGCCTTTATTATTCTGGCAAAGCAAAATCATATGGTAGAGTAGTGACTCGTCATCTTCTTCTTCGAGTAAGACATCGACGCCAAAAATGGGTTTTAAGCCCTGCCCTCGCGCCGCACGATAAAATTTAACCATACCGAATAGGTTATTCTGGTCAGTCATGGCTACAGCAGGCATGCCTAGCTCTTCTATCGCTGGCATGAGCTGTTTGATGCGAATAGTGCTATCTACGAGCGAGTATTCAGTGTGTAATCGAAGGTGAACAAAACTCATTTAGATAAAACTACTCATATTAATAAAAGGTTAGTAATTAAATATTATAAGGTGAAAATTTGTCACCCCCCTTCTTTTTGGCTGTTTTGTAATTTCAATTTTAAGACTATTACAAAACAGCCAAAAAGAAGGGGGGTGACAAAAATACTAATAATCGTTAATTTTTCCATTTGGAATCTTATTATCAAAGGAAAAACTGCAAGTTTTTGCAACTTCTTCAAGCTGTGCTGGACTGCGCGGAAACTTACGACAGTTTGGGGGTCTGAAGCGATATATTGAACAGGTATTATTACCTTTTGAATCTGTTTTTAAAAAAGAGCAACGTGTTGGTAACTCACAACAAGCACCACAGCCATTACAAGTCCCTACGCGCCCTTCCTCTACTGGAAGTATTGATGTGAAAGTTCGTCTTATTTTTGAAATCACAATTTAAAACCATCTCTAAAAAATCTGATAGAAGCTTTACCCTTAATATAATTTTCAGTACAAAAATTATATTAAGGGTAAAGAATATCTAGTTATTAATATAAGTTCCAATTTTTTTCATACGCATCGATAGCATATCATCAAAGCCTTCTACTTTTGATTCAATTACACTTTGACGCGCTAATAAGCCTTCAGACCATACTTGCAAGCTTGAAAAACTCTGCAATAAGTCAAGGTCACAATATTGTTTGTAAAATGCTAAACGAGTAAATAGGGGGGCAGCAGAAATATCAACTAAAGAAAAATCGAGCCCATTAAACCACGGTTTATTTATCATTGCTTTGTTCAAGCCAGCAAGGTTCTTATTGATTGCATCCACTGCTGTATCAGATGATTTTTTATCCGTCGCCATCATAATATTAAATGTATCCATATACATCGGCGAGGTAAATTCCATCCATGCTCTATTTTGTGCTTTCTCTATAGGGTTTGATGGGTGTAGCACTGGTGTGTACACCTCATCTAAATACTCATTGATTACCGCTGATTCAAATAGCACTGAATCTTCTATTTGAAGAATAGGTACTTTCCCTGTCGGAGACAAAGCTAAAAACCACTCAGGTGGGTCATAAACATCGATGTATTCAATATCATAATCGATTTCTTTCTCCTTCAATAAGATCACACTACGTTGAACATAAGGACAGAGTTTGAAACTAATTAGTTTTGGTTTTGCCATTTAAAATACCTTTTTATTTATTACTCTCAATCACTTCTCTAACAGGTTTAAAACTTACACGATGCTGCGGTATTGCACCATATTTTATTAATGCTTCTTTGTGGGCCTTTGTCGGATAACCCTTATGCCCAGCAAAACCATATTCTGGATATTGAGCATCCAGCTCTAACATTTCTTTATCACGAGCAACCTTAGCAATTATTGAAGCAGCACTTATTGCTGCGACTTTGGAATCTCCTTTTATGATTGTTTCCATCGAAATTTGCATATGAATTTCTTTATTTCCATCAATTTTCAAATGATCGGGGGTAATTGATAGACCCTCTACTGCGCGTTTCATAGCTAACAAACTTGCTTGCAGAATATTTATTTCATCGATCTCATCTGATTCTGCTCTACCGAGTGACCATGATAATGCCTTCTCTCTTATTTCAACATCCAATAAATTACGCTTTTTTTCACTGAGTTTTTTAGAATCAGCCAGCCCTTCAATCCAGTTTTCAGGATCAAGGATAACCGCAGCCGCCACAACGGCTCCAACCAACGGGCCTCGTCCTACCTCATCAACTCCTGCTACTAATCTTTGGCTCATTTTTCTAACGCTTTATTAGACTCGATCAACTCAAAAAGAACTTGTGCCGCACGATCACTTGCATTTTGTTTTAGCTGAAGATGTATCTCCTTAAACTGATTTAGCATATGCTTACGTTGCTCATCACTTTGATCAAATTGCTCTTCCACTTCTTTAACAATATTCTCTTCTGTAATATCTTCTTGTATCAATTCTGGCACAAGGTACTCATTTGCCAAGTTATTGGGAAGTGTGAAATATTTTGATTTAATCAACTTAAAATAACGAATGATACGCGCCGTTAGTGGCGCAACACGATATGCAGCCACCATAGGACGACCTACCAACATACCCTCTAAAACAGCGGTACCTGAAGCCATCAATATTTGATCTGCTGCCGACATAACGGCACGAGATTTCCCCTTGGTGATCGTTATTGGGACTTCAGGTGCTATTTTTTGCTTCAAAGTATTAAAGGCTTGTTCTATCTTGTCATTCACCATCGGCGTAACAAAGACCCAATCAGAATACTTTTTATACAGCACTTTCAAAGCCCGCAAAAAGTCAGGTGCGATGCGCTTTATCTCTCCCATTCTGCTACCAGGTAAAACCGCTAAAATAGTTGCATCTTCAGGTAAAAAAAGGGCTTTTCTTGCTGCCATTTTGTCAACATCTAAAGGGATTTCATCAGCAAGAGGGTGACCAACAAACTCAGCAGGAATTTTGTGCTTTTTATAGAACTCAACTTCGAAAGGAAACAATGTAAGCATTAAATCCATCGCTCCTTTCATTTTCTTAACACGCCCTTCTTTCCACGCCCATACTGATGGGCTGACATAATGCGCTGTCGTAACACCCGCTTGATAAAGTTTGTGTTCTAGCTTGAGATTAAAATCAGGTGCATCAATGCCTATCATTAAGTCTGGAGGATTTTCTATCCACCGTTGAATCAGCGATTTACGTATTTTTAACAACTCGAATAATCGTGGCAAGACTTCGACATAGCCCATAATGGACAAGCGGTCCATTGCATATAACGATACACAACCTGCTTGTTGCATCTCATCTCCGGCAATACCCTCAAAGCTTGCATCTGGATAAAGTTTTTTTAGTGAGGTGATTAATCGACCACCAAGAATATCTCCTGAAACCTCACCTGCTACGATTGCGATACGCACTATCGATACCTAACGAATGATGCCACGACCACTCTGACTTCTTTCACAGAAATCAACCATCTGTTTGATAGAACTATCAGAAGATTCCGCCTGAAGCTGTTCTATAGCCTCATTGAATGGCAAGTCTTTACGATATAGTGTGCGATATGCATTTTTAATTTTCTTACGGCTATCATCATCAAAACCATGACGCTTTAAACCTTCATTATTAATACCGCGTGGAATCCCTGGGGCTCCAAATGCCATCACGAATGGTGGTAAGTCTTTTCCTAATTGTGTACCCATTCCCGTAAAAGAGTATTCACCCACATGACAGAATTGATGCACCAGAGTAAATCCCCCTAAAATTGCATAATCATGAATGGTTACGTGCCCTGCAAGTGTCGCATTATTAGCGAAAATAGTATGATTTCCTACAATACAATCATGTGCAATATGTACATATGCCATAATCCAATTGCCATTTCCAATAAGTGTTTTTCCAATATCTTGCGAAGTTCCACGGTTAATGGTTACACTCTCACGGATCACATTTCGATCACCGATACTTAGTGTGGTCTGCTCGCCTTTCTTATATTTTTTATCTTGAGGCTCAGCCCCTATTGATGCAAATTGGAAAATACGATTATCTTTGCCTATAGTTGTAGGGCCTTCAATAACTGTGTGCGGACCAATCCAAGTCCCACTATCAATTTTCACACCAGCGCCTATGATGGCATAAGGTGAAACCTCAACATCATCTGCTAGCTCAGCTTTTGGGTCTATAATCGCTGTTTTGTGTATTTTACTCATTTATGATTTATATCCGATCTGCTGTAGCACACTTTATATCCGCTGAGGCAACAATATTTCCATCAACCCTTGCTTCTGTCTTAAACACCCAAAGAGTACCTTTTTGTCGAACAATTTCAGCATAAAGTTCCAGTTGATCTCCTGGCACAACTTGTTGTTTAAATTTAACTTTATCAACAGCCACTAATAACAAAAACAAATCTGTTTGAGGCAGCTCACTCATCGTTTTATAACCCAACAAACCTGTAGCTTGTGCCATAGCTTCTATAATCAATACCCCTGGCATGATCGGTTGATTAGGAAAGTGCCCATTGAAAAAAGGCTCATTCACCGTTACATTTTTTAGCGCGGTAAGTGATTGTCCTTTCTCAAATTGAGTAACTCGATCGACTAAAAGGAAGGGATAGCGATGGGTTAAAAATTTTCGGACTTCAATAATATCCATTATTACTTGTTTTGGAGATTCAAATTCACTCATTATTATCACTATTTTTTGTAGATATATCTTTTGTTAGCAAGGCCACTTGTTTTTCTAGTCCTTTGATTGTTTTTGCCATTTCATCAAGTTGACTAAAGCGAATGGCATTCCTTCGCCATTTTTTATTTTCATCCGCTGCTATCCCTGATGAAAAAACCCCAGACTTGTTGATTGATTTTATCACCATGCTTTTGCCTGTGATAATAACATTATCAGCTATCTTTAAATGACCCGCTATCGCAACTGCACCCGCTATTTGGCAATAACGACCTATCGTGGTACTTCCGGCTATTAAAGTACCTGCTGCAATAGCCGTATGCTCACCTATTTTAGTGTTGTGACCTATTTGAATTTGGTTATCAAGTTTAACACCGTTTGCAATTTTTGTAGAACCTAGTGCTGCTCTATCTATTGTGGTATTAGCTCCAATCTCAACATCTGAGCCAATAACAACATTACCTACTTGTAAAATTTTATACCAACTCTTATCTTTTTGAGGAGCATAACCAAAGCCATCAGCACCAATAACTGCACCCGAATGAATAATAGAGTTTTCACCTACTACTGTATCTGAATAAAGAGTAACATTTGGATGTAAGAAAACGTCATCATTGACTATAGAGTTATCACCAATAAAGCATCCAGCCCCAATAGTTACCCCCTCGTTAATTTTTACCCCTTCACCTATAACAACATTCTCAGCAATATTAACATGTTCGGCAATAATGGCGCTTTTTGCAATATTTGCACTCGTATGAATATTCGATTTGAAGATTTCATCACGATGAAATAAATTAACTACTTTGGCAAAAGTTAGATAAGGATCATTATTTATCAGCATATTACCTGAATAACTGTCTGCTAATGATGGTGATAATATGACGGCTGATGCATTGGTTTCATTTAATAACTTAATATACTTTGGATTACTTACAAAGCTTATATATTCAGCCTTAGCATCTTGAAGAGTATCAATACCTTTTATTATACAAGCCTCACCCCCCTGTAATTTGGAATCAGTAAGTTCAGCTAATTCACCAAGTGTAAATACCATTATTTATGGCCTACTGTAGTATCTGCTTCAAGTTTTTTGTTAAGAAAATCTAAAACTAAAGGTGTGATATCGACACGTTTACTTGCAGAAATATAGTCTTGCAAAACTATATCTATATTCTTTGCCTTTCTCACCTCATCAATAGCACTAAATACTTCTTTTTGAACAACGTCCAGAGCAGCATCTCTTGAAAAACGTAATTCTTCTCTAAAGTCCTGTAGTGATCGACTACGTGCTCGTTTTCGAGAACGAAGTTCTCTTTCCTTCTGTCTAATTAAATCAGGATCAGATTTGGAGGTACTTAATTTTTTTAACTCAATTTCCAAGTTATTAATTTGGTCCAACTCTGTAGATAGCTTTAATTCTTGAGGTAAAAATTTTGCTTTTAATTGGCTGCTAGCAACTTCTGCTTGTGGTGCATTTTCCATAAGAAACGTTACATTTACAACGCCGACACTAACAACATCCTCTGCAGACGCAGTATTTATTGAAGTTAACGCCACAATAAATACTTGCACAAAAATAACAAAGGCGATAGACACGGAATGTCTATCGCCTTTGTTATTACTTTTAATATTACTAAAACTTCTTTTTATCTCTCTAATCATATTGCTAATTGTACAAGTTGTTAGCAACATTTAATACCTTTGAAATTATCAAAATTTGATTAGAAGCTTGCTCCTATAGAGAACTGAAGATTCTGAATATCATCACCAGGCTTCTCATTCAAAGGTTTTGCATAACTTAGGGTAAATGGCCCAAGAGGAGACATCCAAGTTGCAGATAAACCAGCAGAATAACGAACTTCTGCTGAGTCAAACTTATCTTCAAAAACATTACCAGCATCTACGAATACACTCATACGTAAACCTTTAACATCCTCAGCAAAAGGTACTGGAAAGAGCAACTCTGCTCTAGCATTAACTGCTAAATTTCCACCTATAGGGTCGTTCGTAATAGGGTCACGCTTGCCTAAACTATTATTATCAAAACCTCGTACAGTGCTAATACCCCCGCCATAAAACCTTTCATAAAAAGGAAGATCCTTTGTTTTGCCATACCCAGCACCGTAAGAAATCTCTCCTTTTAATGCAAATGTCATTTTTTCTGTAACTGGCAAATAAGTTGCCGCCTTAAGCCGAAGCTTATAAAATTCAAGATCACTACCTGGCAAGCCAACCTCTAAAGCTATGCTTTCTCTTTGACCAGATGTAGGAAATAAGAAACGGTCACGTGTATCATGTACATAACTAATTTTACCTAATAAATTATTATACTTGCTCTTTCCATTATTATTAGCTGCAATAAAATCTGTAATATGTTGCGGTGTATTTGATGACGTTATAATCTCACGATGCTCACCACCCAAGCTAAAGCGCAACGAGTTATCCTCTGTTATTGGAATTGTATAATTAACATCTGCACCATATGCATTACTTATATAATCTGACGTATTATCTTCACTAGCATCTGTCTTATTATAATAAACATTAAAACCACGACCAACCCCATCAACTGTATGGTAAGGATTATTATAACTAATACGAAAACTTTTCGTAGCTGAGCTATTTGCTGCATTCACCGATAAACTTTTACCTGTACCCATGAAATTATTTTGAGTAAGTCCCACATTAAACAATAAACCACTACCAGAATAACCAATACCTGCATCGAAACGATTTGAAGATTGCTCTACAACAGTTACAATTAAATCTACTTGATCACTACGTCCGGCTACTGGAGAGGTTGTAATCTTTACACTTTCAACAAAAGGTAATCGCTGAATACGAGCCTTTGAACGAGCAACCTTTTCTTTTGAAAGAAACGAGCTCTCAAGCTGACGCATTTCACGACGAAAAACTTCTTGTTTAGTTCTAAAGTTACCACGAATATTAATACGTCTAACGTAAGTACGTTGACCTTTCTCTGCTTGAAAAATAAGATCAACACGTTTATTTACCTTATCAACTTGAGGTAGTATTCCAATTCTGGAAAAAGCAAAACCATCTTTACCCATTCTGTTCTTCAAGTTTTTACGTGTTTCTACCAAGCGAGTTTGAGAAAAAACTTGCCCTTCTTTTAACTTAATAATATTTTTCAGCTCATTACTACTAATCCCTGTATCACCACTTACCTTCACTTTACCGACACGGTATTGATCACCTTCGTGAATATTCAAATTTACGTAAACTGACTTCTTATCTTTCGATAATGCAACCTGACTAGAGAGCACTTGAAAATTTAAATATCCTCTATCTCGATAGAAAGAGGTTAGCTTATCGATATCTCCAACTAATTTTTCTTTAGAGTATTTATCACGAGTACTAAAGAAAGAGAGTTTCCCTTTTGTTCCCGACTCCATTAACTTATTAAGTGTTGTTTCTGAATACGCTTTATTACCACTAATTTTGAAGCGTTTAATTCGTGCAACACCACCTTCTTGAATTTTTATCTTCACACCAACCCTGTTACGGGGCAATTTTTGAAGTTTGGTTTCCACATTTGCTGCGTAATTACCACGAGATAAATATTGCTGCTTAATTTGACGTTGAATACTATTAAGCGCAGATTTATCCAAAGGGCGCCCTTTAGCAACACCAGCCTGCTTTAAAGCAGCTAGTAATACCTTAGTTTCTATTAGATGATTGCCTGAAAGTTCAATTTCACCTACAGCTGCTCGTTCGTGAACCTTTACCAGTAATACATCACCACGACGACTGATTTTTACATCATCAAATAAACCAGTTTTAAAGAGAGAGCGAACAATATTCGCTGTCATTCGATCATCGAATGTTTGACCTACACGAACAGGAACATTACTAAGAACAGTACCAGCTGCAACTCGCTCTAAACCGCTGACCTGAACATCTTTAAGGACAAAACTATCAGCCCATACACCTTGACTTAAAGCTAGCAGGCAACCCGCTAGAGAAGATTTCATTACTTGGTTTTTCATATTATTACCCTAACTTTCTTTATCTTTATTTTCTGGTGAAGTAATAAACGAAATTTAGTTTATCAATCTACCAATATCATTATATATAGCCACAACCATCAGAACACCTACTAAACTCATCCCTATACGCATTCCAATCGCCTCTACCTTTTCTGAAACGGGACTTCCCTTGATCACTTCGATGATGTAGTACAGTAAATGTCCTCCATCTAACATAGGTATTGGCAACAAATTTAACACTCCCAAGCTTAAGCTGACAATGGCCATCAGCGTAAGAAAGGCAGAAAACCCGACCGCTGCACTTTTTCCAGCATAATTGGCTATTGTTATCGGACCAGAGATGTTTTTAAGTGATGCTTCACCTGTTATCAAACGTCCCATAACCTTTAAGGTCATAATTGATAGATTATATGTTTCTGTAAATCCAAACTTGAGTGATTCTAAAAAATTAGCATGACGTGTAAAAAACAGGTCTTTAGTTGCATCTTCAGAATAGTTTGCTTGCAAAGCTACACCTATGCGTCCAATTTTTTTACCATCAACCTCTGTTAAGCGAGGCGTAATAAGCAACGTTTTGTGACTACCATTTCGCTCGACACCAAGCTTAATCGACTTGCCTGCATGGGTATTAACATAGTCAGAAAAAAACGATGCTGACTTAATCTTCTTTCCATCTACACTTATTAACTTATCTTCTGCCTTCACTCCAGCTTCTAATGCAGCTGTATCAGACATCACTTTTGCTACGCTAATCGTATGAGGAGGTCGCCAGAAGCTCATACCTGTTTTAGCAAAGTAGTCTTTTTCATCAGACAAAAGTCGAGTGTTACTCAAATCTAAACGACGACTTACTTTATTCCCTGATTTTGTTTCCACATAAATTGTTAAATCAGGGTTGATTAAATATTCATTAAGCAATGTAAGTCGCACCTGTTGCATTGATTGAATATCAATATCATTGATTGCAACTATTTTATCTTTATCTTCAAAGCCAGAGTGTGCTGCAGGACTATTTGGTGTTATTTCACCTATATATGGGCGTATTGAATCTACACCCATCATTTGTATTGCAGCGAATGCCACTATTGCAAAAATAAAGTTAAACATTGGCCCTGCAAGTACAACAAGAAATCGTTTCCAAACGGGTTGAGTATTAAATGCTCTATGCCTTTCAGCAGGATCAACATCACCTTCGCGCTCATCAAGCATCTTCACATAACCACCCATAGGGATCGCGGCTAACACATACTCTGTGCCATCTTTATCATTTGATTTATGTGTCCATAATGGCTTACCAAAACCAATAGCGAAACGAATGATTTTTATACCGAGTTTTCTCGCCACCCAAAAATGGCCAAATTCGTGAACACCCACAAGGACTGCAATAGCTACAAGAAAAGCTACGATTGATATTAGTATTGTCATAATTGTTTGATAAGCTCTTTAGAAAGTAATTTCTTATTATTATTTAGTGTTTTTCTGTAGTAAATATAATTATCCCTACTTACTATTATATCTAACTACATAATGTCTAACTTAGAGTAGCCAAAAAGTCATTACTTACATGACGACTGGCTAAATCTTGAGCAAGTATATCATCAATTTTATCTGGTGTCCCTGTAGGAGCTAGTTCTAGTGCCTTTTCAATGATAAGTGGTATATTTGTGAAGCTAATCCGCCTCCCCAAAAACGCCTCTACTGCCACTTCATTTGCTGCATTTAACGCAATAGTGGCATAGCCACCTATATGATGAGCATCATAGGCCAACTGTAAACAGCGGTATCTTTCAAAATCTGGCTTCTCAAAATCCAAACGTGCAACATCAAATATATCTAACTGCTCAACCCCCGATTCAATCCTTGCTGGATAGCCAAGCGCATAGGCTATGGGTGTTCGCATATCAGGGTTACCCAGCTGAGCTAATACAGAACCATCCGTATATGAAACCATAGAATGAATCATGCTTTGTGGATGAACTACCACTTGAATTTTATCTTCTGGCACATCAAATAACCAGCATGCCTCTATCACTTCTAAACCTTTATTCATCATAGTTGCTGAATCAACTGATATTTTTTGCCCCATTACCCAATTTGGATGCGCCACAGCTTGCTCGGGTGTAACATCACTTAAAGAATCAATATCACGAGTCCGAAAGGGCCCCCCAGATGCCGTAAGTAATATTTTTGTTACCCCTGCCTTATGTTGCTCACCCTTCACAAGTGCAGGCATAGATTGGAAAATGGCATTATGCTCGCTATCAATCGGTAATAACTCAGCGCCTTTATCACGGTTATCTCGAATGGCATCCATAAAAAGCTTGCCTGACATAACCAATGATTCTTTATTCGCGAGCATCACACGCTTACCAGCCTTTGCTGCAGCTAAGTTTGGCAACAAACCTGCCGCACCAACAATGGCTGCCATAACGTAGTCAACCTCTGGAAGAACCGCTATATCCTCTAGGGCTTTTGTACCTGATAAGACCTCTATTTCGAGCCCATGTTTTTTCAATCGATGTTCTAATTGTTCGGCTGCATTTTCATCAACAATTACGGCATATTTAGGTCTTACATCCAAACACTGTTGTTCTAATTTCTCTATATTTTTATTAGCAGACAAAGCAACCACATGATAGTCATTAGGGTGACGCGCTATTACATCTAAGGTATTAACACCAATTGTACCTGTTGCACCTAATATGCAAACACCTTTTGATTGAACCCCTCTATCACTATCATTCATACAGGAACTGCGCCCCAAAAAATACCTAATGTAAACAGAGGCAGTGTTGCAATTAAACCATCCACACGATCCAATATCCCACCATGACCTGGTAAAATATGACCTGAATCTTTCTGCCCTGCTTCACGCTTAATTAAACTCTCAAACAAGTCACCAGAAACTGACATAAAAGCGACAACCAATGACAATAAAATAAAGAACAACCATTCATTAGCTGGTAACGCGAAGAACCATGCTCCTAAAATAGACCAAACAACAGCGCCAGCTACTCCACCAAACATACCTTCACGAGTTTTGCCCGGGCTTAGCTCGGGTGCTAATTTATTTTTACCTAAGGCTTTACCGGTAAAATATGCTCCACTATCAGTGATGGCAACAAGAAATATAAGATACAAAACAAGATAAGGATGGTGCTGATGCAAAGTAACTAAAGCTATCCAAGCTGGAATCAGTACTAAAAATGCGGCTAAACGAAGCAACCATGGATTATTTTTATAAAAATAGGTACCTTGCTCATATATCGCCAGTAGTACGAGAACCGAAGCCCACCAAATAACCCCAGCGACAATAAAAGCCCAGCGTAAATCTTTTATTAAATAGGCAATAAGTGCTGTTACTAGTAAGCCCACAACAAATAAACCCTGGGTTTGCCCTGTAAAGCCAACTAGTTTACCCCACTCCCAACCACCAATACTCACAAAAACGACCAATGCTGCAGCTGCAAAAAGTGTATTAGGTAAAAATAACACACCCAGTAACACGGCAATTATTAATACAACAGCTGTAATAATACGTTGTTTGAGAACAGAATCCATCTAGCATCCCCTAGTTATAAAAACTTTGAGTGAAATACACTTTAGTAGTTTCACTTCTATTTCGTGGCTTTCTCAGCCATGACTTGCTCGCTTGTTTTGCCAAAGCGGCGCTGGCGCGAAGAATAATCTGCTATTGCTTTATGCAGTTGGTCTTTTCCAAAATCTGGCCATAACACATCCGTAAAATATAATTCGGCGTATGCCATTTGCCAAATTAAGAAGTTGCTTATACGAACCTCTCCACCTGTTCTAATAAACAAATCAGGATCAGGCAGACCAGCCGTAGTCAAGTGAGAAGAAATATCGTCCTCATTAATTAAGTCAGCATCCATTTCACCCGCGGCTACTTTTTTAGCCAATGCTTTGGTTGCTTTAGTTATATCCCAACGCCCACCATAGTTTGCAGCAACGATTAAACGTAGACCATCACATTTGGATGTAAGATCTTCAACTTGTTTAATTTTTGCTTGAAGCTTATCTGAAAAAAAACTTAGATCACCCACTATTTGTAATTGCACGTTATTACGCGCCATAGATCTTGCTTCACGATCTAAAGCCAGCATAAACAAACCCATTAGATTTGTTATCTCTTCTTCGGGTCTTTTCCAGTTTTCACTACTAAAGGCAAATAGCGTTAAACATTCAACATTTAATGAACCACATTCTTTTACTATTTCACGAACAGCATCAACACCTTTTTTATGCCCCATAAAACGAGGGCGATGTTTTGCTCTTGCCCAACGACCATTACCATCCATAACAATAGCTATGTGACGGGGGATATTTTCGATATTATGCATAATGATTGCGTATTTCTACACGCTAGACTTTCATCAAATCAATTTCTTTAGCATCTATCAGCTCGTCAACTTGCTTTACGTGAGCATCGGTAAACTTTTGAATTTCTTCTACGGCTTTACGCTCCTCATCTTCTGATATTTCTTTTTCTTTTTCTAAGGATTTAAAATCTGAATTAGCATCACGGCGGATATTACGGATAGCGATTTTACAATTTTCACCTTCATGCTTAACCACTTTCACTAAATCACGACGACGCTCTTCTGTTAATTGCGGCATAGGTATACGAATAACTGTACCTGCCGAATTTGGGTTTAGACCTAAATCAGAGTTCATAATAGCTTTCTCAATCGCTTTTACTAAAGGTGCTTCCCACGGTGTAACTGTAAGTGTTCGAGCATCTTCTACACCGATACTAGCAATTTGGCTCAATGGTGTTTGTGATCCATAATAATCTACACTTATATGCTCTAACAAACTTGGATGAGCTCGACCCGTACGTACTTTTGCTAACTCTTTTTTTAAGGATTCAATACTTTTATCCATACGGATTTGAGCATCTTTTATAATTTCATCGATCATTTTTTATCACCTTTAGTTTTTCTCTAGGTTTTCACCCTGATATTGCATCATCTAGAACTTCAATATAATACTAATTTATGACTTTCTCGTGCAGAAAGTTAAACTATTCTCTGCAAATTAAACAGCAACCAATGTTCCTGTCGTTTTATCACCATTGATGATTTTTCCTAACGCACCTACTTCAAACATATCAAACACACATAATGGCATTTCATTCTCTCGACATAATACCATTGCTGTTAAATCCATGACACCCAGCTCTTTTGAAACTGCTTCTTTAAAGCTTAGGCTTTCATAGCGTACGGCATCAGGGTTTTTCATTGGATCAGAGTCGTAAATACCATCAACTTTAGTCGCTTTTAGCAGTAGATCAGCCTTAATCTCGATTGCACGTAAACTTGCAGCTGTATCAGTAGTAAAATAAGGGTTTCCTGTTCCTGCAGCAAATATAACAACATCTCCTTGTGTCAAATATTCTCTCGCTTTAAAGGCTGAATATTCTTCACCAAGTTGGTCAATTTTAAGACCAGACATAACACGACAGTTCACACCTAACTTTTTGATAGCGTCCTGCATAGCTAATGCATTCATCACTGTTGCTAGCATACCCATTTGATCAGCACTTACTCGATCAATTCCACCTTGCGCAAGCCCGGCACCACGAAAGATATTTCCTCCCCCAATAACCAAAGCCACTTCTGTACCAGACTTTTGTTGGTTGACTACTTCGAGAGCAGTTTTTGCCAAAACTTCTGAGTCTATTCCAAAGTCTTGTTTACCCATTAGTGCTTCACCACTGAGTTTAAGCAAAATTCTGTTATATTTTTGAGACATTTTATACCCACCTTAATTTTTGGCATAGACTACACAAAAATAAGCACGGGGGCTAATAGAAATAGCCCACCTATTCTTGTTTTTAGTGATTTATATGATTAAACGTAGGTATAAAAAAGTATAAAAGCACCAAAAACAAGGGGGGTGACAAATTATTTATAACCATGGAATGAATCATACATTTCTGGCACAAACAATGAAATTTGTGGCACAAAGGTAATCAACATCAAGAATGCCAACAAGAATAATAGCCAAGGCAATGATGCGCTGATTGCCCACCCCATACTTTTATTGGTAATACCCGATATGACAAACAGATTCAACCCCACGGGCGGCGTTATCATTCCTATCTCCATATTGACCACCATGATTATACCTAGGTGTATAGGATCAATACCTAACTTTGTAGCAATAGGGAATAGAATTGGTGCCATTATCAACAAAATTGCTGAGGGCTCCATAAAGTTACCAGCAATTAGCAATAGCACGTTCACAACCAATAAAAATCCCCATACTGGCAATCCCCATTGAATGATCGTTTCAGCAATATGATGAGGAATTCTCTCTGTTGTTAATACATGCGCAAACAACATTGCATTACCAATAACGAACAACAGCATAATTGAAACTTTCGATGCATCTAAAATAACTTTTCTTACCTCTTGATCGAAGAAGCTTTGAGGTAGTGCCATTGTCATTTGAGCTGCATTTCTTACTATTGAACCACCTACGCTTTCTCCACCTTTACGCCATGGCTTCTCTTTCAATGGACCGAAATCACGATATCCAAACACCGAAATAAAGAACGCATAAACACAAGCAACGGCAGCGGCCTCTGTTGGGCTAGCAACACCACCATAAATTGCGCCAAGCACGATGAATATCAACATTAATCCACCGAGTGCAATCAAACCTGATTTTGCGACCTTTTTAACCCCAGGAAACTTTGATGCTGGCAAGTTTTTAATACGTGCATATATATAAATGGCAATCATTAAGAATAATCCCATCAATAGTCCAGGCGCCATACCTGCCATAAACATACGCGCTGCCGATACCTCTGTAGCTGCTGCATAAACCAGCATGACAATTGAAGGTGGAATTAAGATACCTAAAGTACCTGCCGTACTGATAACACCTGCAGCAAACTTTTCAGGATAACCCACACGCTTCATGCCAACAATAACAATTGCACCTATCGCCGCCACAGTTGCTGGAGATGATCCTGACACTGCAGCAAACAACATACAGGCTAATACACCTGCCATTGCTAGTCCGCCACGGATATGCCCAACAACATCAATCGCAAAATCAATTATTCGTTTGGCGACGCCTCCAGTAGAAAGAAAAGCGGATGATAAAATAAAAAAGGGTATTGCCAAGAAAGTATAATGTTCAGACATGGCCTCAAAAAGCTTTAGTGCTATAGAAGCCAAAGAATCATCAGCAAATAATAGTATAGTGACGACACTAGAGAAACCTAAAGAGACAGCAACAGGCACCCCGATCATCATACTCAAAAAGAGCAAAAGGAATAAAGTAGGGATTACATAAGATTCCATTATTTGCTACCTCCTAATTCTAAAGCTTTTGCTTGTTCTTCTTCAGCCTTAATTTGAGCAGCAAGTTCAAGACTTTCCTTAGCCTCGTCAATATGAGAAAAGCCCTCTGCTTCACCTTTAAAAATTTTGATCATTAACTGTAAAAATCGAAACAACAATAAGATAAAACCAATCAAAATAATGCTTTCAGACATCCATCTCTGAATTTCCAAATCTTCCATTTCAATATTGATTTTTTTTAGCTTGGCAAGATAATTCCAAGCTCCGACCATAAATATTACACAATAAACAAGGCATATTGAGACAGACAATAAGCCTAGAGCCACACGCATTTTCTTTGGAAACAGCTTAACAAAACTATCAACACCAATATGTGCACCTACTTTTACGCCATAAGAAGCACCAAAAAGTACAAACCATGCCATCATATAAAGCGTAACTTCCTGAAGCCAATCGATTCCAGAATTGAAAGCAAAACGCAACACCACATCTAAGAAAACCATTATTGTCATACCAACTAACAATAATGAGATAAACGTTTCTTCAAACTTATTAATTATATTACCCATTTTAAAAACCTCTGCGCAGGTTAAAAAAAAAGCACACCATTCACATGATGTGCTTTCTAAGGAAAGACTGATCAAGTCCCATAAATTCTGGCAACGCCAAGTTTCCAAGTTCGAGGCATTTGTTTTTTGCATAGTTCTTCTATGGTAAAAACAAATAACGAAGAAATTGGGGACTTGGCTAAGCCCCAGTAGGGCTGGCTTACAAGGCATCACCTCCGTTGTTATAATTTTCCTGAAGGGAGCAACCATTCTGAAAAATTATGCCTAGGATCTGATGCCTTGTAAGCCAGCAGAATTTTA
>Ga0256840_1002095_pt1 | contig 17878 bp, 17 predicted proteins | sample 355202metaG_FD_185969 | JGI IMG/M metagenome (GOLD analysis project Ga0256840, IMG submission 185969) | Hydrothermal vent microbial communities from Mid Atlantic Ridge, Atlantic Ocean - 355-202 | ecosystem: Environmental > Aquatic > Marine > Hydrothermal vents | place: Atlantic Ocean: Mid...
ACTCAAAAAGACTCTTGGATTTGTACAATTGGCCCTTTTGGTAAAAATATTGGCTAAATTTACGGACTGGCTCATGCCAGTAAAATCCATTCAGCTTGTAGCTGGATGACTTATTGAGGAAGCTCTACTTAGTCTTTTTGTTTAAAAAAATAACAAAAAAGGGGGCTTTTCGCTGGTAGTAGTAATCAGTTGTATTGCCTCCCTCCCGTTAACATGTTTCACACGCAGTATATTCTGACTGTTTTATGAAAAACTCACTTATTATGCTATGGGTAAGGGCCAAACTGTGTAGTTTTAAAGCCATGGCGATCTATATGGGGAAAGAGAATGAACAGTACAACTGCTCAAGAAAGGGGCATATTTTTCAAATTATCTGTAATTATAGTTTTTTTGCTATTGTTTTCCATATTTGCAACACTTTGTATTGAAGGGGGACTGCGATTTTATTATCGTGATATACTTTCCACCGCTGATGGAACGTCCTATTTTTCTTTGAGAAGTCAACATCTGTTTAACGCCGAGCTCAATGGGTGGCGTTTTAGAGGAAAACACTTTGAAGAAGTTCCTGATGAGAGATATCGTCTAGTGGTGACAGGAGACAGTTTCACCTTTGGCCAGGGGACCTATCCTGCTGAAAAACGATTTACTGACCGGATGGATCTTTTTCTTAATAAAAAAAAGGAATATCCGGAAATAGAGGTTATCAATATTGGGATCTGCGGTTTTGATTTGACAAATCATTTTAAGTTTCTGCATTTTGTGGATGCCATAAAACCTGATTATGTCCTCTATCAGTGGTACGTAAACGATATGGTATATCGTCACGATCCTTCAAAGTATCTTCCCCTTCCCCTGATAAAGAATAAAAATATTCATACTTGGTTGTGGCAGCATTCTGCTCTGTACTATCTTTTGCAAAGATGGTATGGAAGTTACCAACTGAAAGTAGGGCCCAAGGTGGACTATCAACAGTATTTGATAAATCTTCTTGGTAACCCGGAGGGCAAACCTGCAAAAAATGCCCGTAGAATACTGGGAAAACTGATTGACCACTACAAGGAAAAGGAGATTCCCTTTGGAATTGTCCTGTTTCCAAGTTTTTACGGTCCCATGGATCAATATAAACTTGGGTTTCTTCATGAGCAGGTCCTGGAAGTGTGTACTGAAAAAGGTGTTGAATGTCTTGATTTGTTGGATAATTATCAAACAATAGACAATAAAAGGCTATGGGCTAATGACTTTGACCCACATCCCAGTGCTCTTGCCCATGAAATTGCTGCAGATGCCATAAATGAGTTTTTTGCATCTTTTTGGCTGGCTGAGGCACAGGAAAAGAGTGCTGAGTTTTCGACAGAAAGTGGAAAGAGCAACAATTCCATTTCAGAAAAAAAGTAATTATTATGAACTATTCACAAAATCGCGTATCTGGAACAATCTGGCCCTGGCAAAACCGGGAAGCTGTTTATGGGAAGGTTCTTCCATCACTGCTTTTCTCACTGACTACTTTATTGATAGCTTGGGGAATTGGGACTTTCTTCTATAGCTCCGGTCACCTGAACGTTGCGGTGCTGGTATTTGTCATTTCAACATTCGTGTTTATTGCCAGCCGTATTTTCCCGAAGCTGTATTGGACAATAGAATCTGGTTTCCAGAAGTTATCCGTTTTTGTGGGCAAGGGGCTTACTTTGTTATTTCTGGTACCATTCTTCTACATTTGTTTTCCCATAGGAAAGCTGGCGCAGATCCTGAGAAAAAAGGACCCAATGCACAGAGTTCTCCATCCGGAAGCAGTTTCATATTGGCAGCAGTGCAAAGAGACGTCTTCACAGGAAGATTATAAGAGGCAGTTTTAATGAATATTCTCGGAATCAGTGCCTATTATCATGATTCAGCTGCGGTGCTGGTTCAGAATGGCCGAATCGTTGCAGCCGCGCAGGAAGAACGTTTCAGCAGGATCAAGCATGACTATGAGTTTCCATTGCAGGCTATTCGTTACTGTCTTGCCGAAGGCGATATCTTAGAAACAGAACTTGATGCGGTGACATTCTATGATAAGCCAATACAGAAATTTGCCAGAATAATGGAGACGTATTTCAGTACTGCTCCCCTTGGTCTTGAATCTTTTTTACAGGCAATGCCTCTCTGGATACGACAGAAATTGTGGATTCCCTACAAGATAGAGAAGGGATTGGCTCAGTGCGGTGTGGGATGTAAGCAGATATATTTTGCTGAACATCATGAATCGCATGCTGCTTCATCTTTTTATCCATCACCTTTTGATGAGGCAGCCATTCTGACTATGGATGGTGTGGGGGAGTGGGCTACTTCAACCATAGCAATTGGTCGTAAAAACCGGATTAATATGGTCAAGGAACTCTGTTTTCCACATTCTCTTGGACTGCTTTACTCAGCCATAACATACTTTACCGGGTTCAGGGTAAACTCTGGTGAGTATAAACTTATGGGTTTGGCGCCTTACGGTGCTCCAAAATACGTTGATAAAATATATGATAATCTTCTTGATCTGAAAGATGATGGTTCGTTTCGGTTGAATATGAAATATTTTGGCTATATGCACAGCCTGCGCATGACCAGTTCTTTGATGGAAGAGCTTTTTGGTGGTCCGCCACGCACCCCTGAAAGTTCCATTACTACCAGGGAAATGGATATTGCTGCCTCCATCCAGGTGGTTACTGAAGAAATTGTTATACGTATGGCGCGCCATACAAGAGAAATTACAGGAATGAGGAACCTCTGTCTTTCCGGCGGGGTTGCTTTGAATTGTGTTGCAAATGGACGTCTTCTTCGGGAGAATATCTTCGATGATATTTATATCCAGCCCGCCTCCGGTGACGCTGGCGGTGCTTTGGGTGCTGCGCTCTTGACATGGCATCAAATTAAGGATAATCCACGAAGTACAAATGATCATGATACCATGGAGGGGGCGTATCTTGGACCATCCTTCCCTGACGAAGAGATTGAGGCTTATCTCGACCGCAATAAGTATGTCGCGACCAAATTTGAGGGCGCGGACTGGAGTAATGAAATCGCCAAACGTATAGCTGATGAGAAGGTTATAGGGCTCTTTCAGGGGCGAATGGAGTTTGGCCCAAGGGCTCTTGGCTGCAGGTCTATTATTGGTGATGCTAGGTCGACTGAAATGCAGGCTACTATGAATCTTAAAATAAAATACAGGGAATCTTTCCGCCCCTTTGCCCCATCCTGTCTTGAGGAAAGAGCCGCAGATTATTTTGATCTGGACTGTCCGTCTCCCTATATGTTGATTGTAGCTGATGTCAAAAAAGAGAGATGCCTCGTCGCTGAGGAAGATAAAAGTGTCCCATTTGATGATCAGATAAACCAACTACGTTCGGATATCCCTGCGATCACACATGTGGATTATTCTGCACGCATTCAAACAGTTACTCCTAGAACCAATAAAGGGTATTACGACATTATAAAGGCTTTTTATGATCTCACCGGGTATGCAGTCATCATAAACACCTCTTTTAATGTACGGGGAGAGCCTATTGTTTGCACTCCTGAGGACGCGTATCGTTGTTTTATGCGTACAGAAATGGATTGTCTTGTACTGGGATCTTATTTGCTTGAAAAATCAGAACAACCCGATTTTGAAGATGATGAAAACTGGCGTGACAGTTACAAGCTTGATTAATATGCAAGACTCTTCCGAGTAAAAGTGAAGGAGCAAAAGAATTTTTTTCCAAGAGAAAAGAGGAATACATTAATGCATTTTCTGAAACATGTCGTCTCCCTTATAAAAGAAATATTTCAATTTGCATGGCAATATAAAGTTTGGTGGATTGTTCCAGTGCTGTTTATTTCACTTGGGATTGGCTTTCTTATCGTTGCTGGTGAAACTTCAGCCCCATTTATTTACACGCTCTTCTAAGATCTATTTAACAGAATGAAAAAAATCCTTATGATTTCGCCACAACCTTTTTTTCAGTGGCGCGGGTCCCCCATTCGTGTAGGTTTTAATCTCCTTGCCCTGACCAAGCTCGGCTATGAAGTTGACTTGCTGACTCTTCCAGTAGGAGAGGATCTTGAGATTGAGGGAGTACGGATTGTCAGGGTGGCTAATCCCCTTGGAATTAAAAATGTGCCCATAGGCCCTTCTATTCCAAAACTTTTTTTTGATTTGTTGATAGTACTAAAGGGTTTTTTTCTCTGCCTCAGGAACCGATATGAAGTGATCCATGGAATTGAAGAGGCCGGAATGATAGCAGTACTGCTCGGCAAAATGTTTGGTGCAAAGGTGATATTCGAGAAGCATTCTGACCCTTCTTCGTACAGGAAAGGTCTTGTGCGTAACGCGATCATGGGGGTGTATTCTATGGTTGAGCGTATGGCTGTGCGATTTGCAGATGCTGTGATCGGCACAGGACCAGGTCTGGTTAGCCAGATTAACTCCATGGGGACAGGAACCCGTACTTTTCATATCTATGATATTCCATCCTCACTATCTGAACCAGAATCTCATAATGTTGAGCAGCTGAAAAAACGGTTGCAGGGCAGTAACAATGAGATTTTGGTCACTTTTGTTGGATCGTTTGCTGTGTACCAAGGAGTTGAGTTGTTGTTTGCTTCTATTCACCATGTAATCCGAATATGCAGGCGACTGCGCTTTATTGTAATTGGTGGGACTGATTTTGAAATTGAGGAAAAAAGGGAATTGCTGATACGAGAAGGACTTGAAAATAATGTCACTTTTCTTGGTAAAATTGCTCCTGATCTACTGCCAGATTATCTTGCTGCATCTGATATCCTCCTGTCACCTAGGGTGTCAGGGGTAAATACACCCTTGAAGATTCTTGATTATATGAAGGTTGGCAGGGCAATTGTTGCCACTGATGTAGAATCAAACAGATTGCTGCTTGATGAAACAACAGCAGTTCTTGCTGCACCTGAACCTGAAGATTTTGCTAATGCTATTGCAACTCTAGCTATGGATGAGGAGAAAAGGGCAGCCCTTGGGGAAGCCGGGAGGCATCTATACGAAACGCGGTATAATTTTAAGGAGTACCGCCTGCGCCTTGGTAATTGTTACGCGTATGTGTTGGACAGCGGCAGTAGGTTGTAGCAACGTTATCCTGCAAAGGCTGGAAACAGCGCCATATAAAGAAAAATATCGTAAAAGTCACATGCCGATGGTAGACTGTCTTATTCCCCAAAAGCTGGATAATAAACATAAGCCAGACTTAATTCACGTAGAATAGATTTATCTAAGGAAGAATACAATGAGTGGAAATCTTTGTCAAATACCAGCTGGTACTCCGGTACTTATTACAGGTGCTACCGGATTTACCGGCATTGAACTTACTAAAAAACTGGTGGCTGCAGGACTATCGGTAAGTTGCCTGGCAAGAGAATCATCAGATTTACAGCCCCTTGATGGGCTTGATATTAAGTGGTTTCGGGGAGATGTCTTTGATGAAGCGGTGATTGCAGAAGCAGTGCGGGGCCAGACGTATGTCTTTCATCTTGCCGCAGCGTTTAGGGATGCTAAAAGCAGTGAAAAGGATTACTGGAACGTCCATGTAAAGAGTACCCAGCTCATTGTGAATGAAGTTTTGAAGAACTCTGATTTCAAACGCTATATACATATTTCCACCATAGGAGTTCACGGCCATATTGAAAATCCTCCAGCAACTGAAGAGTATGCCTTCAGTCCCGGAGATGGTTATCAGAGGACAAAACTTATGGCGGAACAGTGGCTCAACGAGTTTGCTGCAGAAACTAAACTGCCTTATACCATCATTCGTCCGGCGGCAATTTATGGACCGGGTGATCGGCGCCTGGTCAAGCTGTTTAAAATGGCGTTGAAGCCCTATTTTTTACTGCTTGGAAAAGGGAAATGCATGTATCATCTGGTTCATGTGGATGATCTTACAAATACCTTTATTGTTGCGGCAACACATCCTGCAGCTCAGGGAGAAACTTTTATTAGTGGCAGCAACGAACCAATAGCTATCGCTGAAATAGGGGAAATTGTTGCAAAACATTTTGGGAAATCGTTTAAAATATTACGCCTGCCCATTGGCCCCTTTTTTCTTGCCGGTGATATGTGTGAGGCAATTTGCAAACCATTGGGGATAGAGCCACCTATTTATCGTCGTCGGGTGGCATTTTATTCAAAAGATCGAAACTTTGATGTCAGTAAAATGCGCAATATTCTTGGCTACAGTCCTAGGTATACTAACAGGGAAGGTATTATTGAGACGGCTGATAGTTACGCAGAAAAAGGCTGGTTGAAACCATAGAAAAATTTATTATCTGTGGCAACAATGGTTGAGGTCAGTTATCTTTTACAGGGAAAAATATGAAGACCATTACAGTTCTGGGCAATAACTCTGGGCGCAATGCAGGAGATAATGCAATTCTTGGCAATCTCCTCGATGATTTTGCTCTGAAACGTTCCGATATCAGGTTTAAAATACCTACACTTAGTACACGTTTTATTAAGAAAAGCTTTGGTCATCATCCTGTTGAGCCCATTGGCATGATGCCGTGGAATCTCTGTCTGAAAAATCTTGGGTGGCCCATGTATAGTGCCATGACCAATACCGACATGGTACTCATTACAGATAATATTTTATTTGACCGCAAATTCAACAATCCTTTTGTTAACAATCTCAAATCAATAGCCCTCTTTGCACCATTTTGCAAAAAGAAGAGCATTCCCATTGTTTTTTATAATTCTTCAATTGGTCCTATAGACCATGAGGTTGGAAAAAGTGCTCTTCAAAAGGTTCTTGACAGTTCCCCCCTTGTGATAACACGTGATGTGCAGACCAAGAGCCTCATAGAAAATCTGAAGCTTAATCACCCCGAAATTGTTGTTCATGCTGATTGCGCCTTGAATACTGAACTTCCCTCGGAGCAGCGTTTGGACGAAATAATCGCTAAGGAGAATTTGTTCAGTAATCCAAAAGGTACTATTGGACTCAATGTGAATGCCTATATTGATAACTGGAGCGAAACCGGAACATTGAATAGGGAGAAGTTTTGTAAAGTTCTTGGTGGTACAGCTGATGCACTCATAGAAGAACTTGGTGTGGATATTCTTTTCACCGTCAGTCAGATTATGGACATGAAGGTCACCCGAGAATGTGTCGCGCAGAGTCGGAATCAGTCCCGAATTAGAGTCGTTGGAAACTGTGATTATACATTTCAGGAATTAACCGGATTGCTGAGTAAGGTGGACGTTCATGCAGGTCTGCGCACCCACACCCTGATATTCTGTGCCGCTGTTGGTACGCCACCCATCTCCATAAATGCTTATCCGAAGAGTGCCGGTTTTCTCCGCACAGTTGGGATGGGGGATTGGACCATCGATTTTGAGGATCTTTCAGTGGACAACCTTAAATCGCTGCTTGCTAGGGCTTGGAATGAACGGGAGGGTTTGTGTGCTGCTATGGAACCTATTGTCAAAACTGAAAAAGAAAAGGCCAGAGAAAGTGTTACGTTGGTGAGTAATTTATTGGATTCCATATAAGTGTAACTGACAGTGAACAGCAAAAAAAAACTATTTTTTAAAGGTATACTCAGCCTGTTTTTTTTCTCGATACTGGTTTCCTTTATTCAAGGCAATCAACTGGCAGTGATTTTTTCCCAGATTAACTGGGGTTTCCTTCTACTTTCTTTTGCCCTGTCACCTGTGATGATTGCAGTGAGTTGCTTGAAATGGAAGATGATTCTTGATGCCGGTGGCAGTCAGATACCTTTTGCTGCGCTTTATCGAATTTACCTGATCGGTTATTTTTTTTCCAATATGCTGCCTTCAACAGTGGGGGGTGATGTTGTACGATCATATTATGCTGGGAAAATGATCCAAGACCAGTCTTATTCCGCAATTGCAATTTTTATAGAACGATTCTCAGGAATATTCTTTCTTTTTTTTCTTGTTGTTTTAACCCCGATGCTGCTTCCTGCTCTCTATCAGAGTCTTTATGTTTTCGTCCCTGTTGCAGCTTCTTTTGTTTTGATTATTGTTACCTTCTGGATTGCACGTGTTAAGAATCCTTATATTCTTCCCCGCAAGTTTTTTGTCTTTTTTCTGGCCATTTGTACTAGTGTACTAACATTTGTCAGGTACAAGAAACGTGACGACCTTGTTGCAGTTGTTGATGCTCGATATGGTCGCTTTATGGTCCGTCTCGAAAAGATCCATATGAAATTATTGATGGCTCTGAAAACTATAAAGAAAGATAGAAAACTCCTCTTCCAATTGGTATTACTTACTGCACTGTTTTATGTCCTTACTTGGATTAATGTCTCTCTTGCATTTATGGCCCTGGGAGTTGATCATAAGTTTCTTGAAATTTGTGCCTTGGTGCCCACGATTCTGTTTGTTGCTCATTTCCCTGTTACTCTTTTGGGTAATCTTGGATTTTTTGAGTCTGTGTTTGTCTTTTATTTTCTTCTTGTCTCCGTTCCTGCCCCTGCATCTCTGGCCATGGGAATGCTTTTACGGATGAAAATGCTGTTCCTTGGAATCATAGGGTTTTTTGTTTACATGAAGTATAAACAGGAAACTGGAGATGATTTGAAAAAACTATCTATGAAAACTTAATAAAGGCATTTGTTGCTCCCCTCTTGCTCATTCTGGCTATTATGGAAAAGCGAAGTAGACATTGTCGGAGTTTTTGTTTTACACTGTACTTGGCTGTTTTTTTTATTTTGTCCTGTGTTCCAGGAGATGCTCTTTCCAAAGCAAATAACCCTGTAATCCCTCAAGGTAGTCGATTAAGCCTCAATCAGGCTGTAAAAATAGCATTGCTAAATAATCGTACCCTGCAGCGTTCCCGTCTCAGTCTTAGCTCCAATAATCTCAATGTTAAAATGCAGGAAGATAAGTTTAACATTAAAATCATTCCTGCAAGTTTTGTTAATTACAGTGCAGCAGGTGACGAGTACTGGTCGGCTAGTGTAAAGTTTTCGAAAAAAACAAAAGTTGGAATTTCTGGTTCTGTTACACCACAAGTTGAGAATAACTATGGCACAAAACGAATGTCCATTGGTGTAATGTTGAATGTACCTCTGTTAAGAGGCCTAGGTGTAGAGTCTAATCTTGATGGCTTGCACGGGTCATGGTATGCCCTCGAAACTGCAAAACAGGCCCATTACAAGCAGCAGGATAGTCTGGTTATTAATACTGTTTCAACAGTTTATGATATTATAAACCATCAGAAACATATGGAGTTGTTGGGCAACCAGATAGAGGGGTTAAAGAGACATATTTCTCTCACTGCGGTTAAGGAGAGAACAGGTCTTGCGACGGCGATGGATATGTACCGCGCAGAAATACGGCTCAAAGAGGTGCAGAATCAACTGACTATTATTGAGAAAAAATTTGATAGCCAGACCGATCGTCTGAAAAAGTTGCTTGGCAGTTCTATCCAGGGTGATTTGACAGTTACTGCCTCTATTGAATATGAACCGATTAGTATATTTCTCGATGAGGCTGTTTCCATTGCTCTTAACAACAGGGTTGAGATTGAGCAGGCTTTGCGTAAAAGTACCGAGGCTCAGAGAAAGGTTGCTATAGCCAGGCATAATATCTTACCGATTGTAAATCTGAAACTTGGTTATAAAAGGTATGAGGAAACAGAATCACTTTTTCTTGATGAAGAAGATTGGATAGTTTCTTTAAATGGTTCAGCCGAGCTATTCCGGTCAGAGGAAAGGACTGCTTATGAACTGGCGAATATCAACTTTCAACAATCAAAAATTGATATAGAAAGTAGCCGCGAAGACATTATACGAGAGGTGCGTGCTCAGGTTAACCAGATGAAAAAAAGGGAAAGGCTCATTGCTGACAGGGGGGAACAATTGCGGCAGGCTCAGGGGAAATTGGAATTAGCTCGTTCAAAGTTTAATCATCAGCTAGCAAATAACTTTGATCTTCTGGAGGCGCAGACGCAGAGGCAGCAGGTTAAAGCGGATTTGTTAATTGACACTATTGGATACATCGTTGACACATACAGATTACGGTCAGTCTTGGGTACACTCATTGAAAGATAGATATGTTTTGAGCAGGATAAGAAAAATAATGATACCTGTGTGGCCAGTCCTGCTGTTTGTTTTGTCTATCGTCTTGTCAGGATGTATTTCGTCGGGAGCTGATGCTGATGACCAAGTTGTAACTGAGGTGAAGAAACGGGATTTCAGCATCGACTTGAATATAATAGGTGTGCTGGATGCTGAGCAGTCCCATATGATTTCTTCCGGTATAGAGGGCGCAAACGGTAAAATCATTTACCTGATTGATGACGGTGAGCAGGTTGAACAAGGGACAGTCCTTGTTCGTTTCGATAGGGCGTTGTTTGAAAAAGAGGTGTCAGAACTTGAATCTCATGTCAAAAGCTATAGCGCTGCTGTGAAAGCTGCTGAGCAGGTAGTGGCTTTTGAGGTAAATCAGGTAAAGAGGGAAAGTGTAAGTGCGGAGTATGCTAAAAATGTCGCCATTCTTGAACTGCAACGTCTCGAAAAGGGTGATGGGCCGCTAAAATTAACGGTGCTTAAAGAGGAAAAGGAAAAGGTCGAGCTTGAATTAAAACGTTATCAGTCTTTTCTAGCCGAGTTGGAATCGTTTAAGGAGAAAGGGTTTGAAAATCCCTCTGAAGTGAGTTCTACTCAGGAAAAGGTTGCAGCATATACCAGAGAGCTGGCATCGGTGAACAGGAGGTATGAAACCTATGAAAAACATATTTTTCCAGCTTTACTTGAAAGTGGACGAGCCAAGGTACAAAATGCAGCATTGCTGTTACAGCAAACTGAGCAGGGGGGGAAATATAAGGTAGCAAAAGTGAAGGCAAGTCTCCTTCAGGTAAAAGGAATGTTACAGACAAAAAAAACAGCCTTGTCCAAGGCGAAATTCAAGTTGGCTCAAACAGAAATCAAGGCCCCTTTCAGTGGTATTGTCATTCATTATAAAACTTTTCGAAATGGAGAAAAACGAAAGCCAAGGGAAGGTGATTCTGTCTTTATGAATCAACCTATCCTTTATCTTCCTGATGTTACGAGGATGATAATTAGAACCCAGGCGCGAGAAGTTGACCTCCACAAGATCAGACTTGGTCAGCAGGGACGGATTGTAGTCGATGCGTATCCAGATTCGAAATTGACCGGAAAGTTAATATTCATAGGTTCATTGGCTACAGCAGATGACACTCAAGATAGTTATGAAAAATATTTTCAGGTTGTTTTCAAGGTTAATGAAGAAGATAGACGTCTTCGACCGGGTATGACTTGCCGTATTTCCATTCAGGTTGATGTGGTGAAGGGGGGCGTCTCAGTGCCAGTGCAAGCGGTATTCACTGATGACGAAAAGAATTTCTGTTATGTGAAAAAGAAATGGGGTGGCTTTGAGAAGAGAACAGTGGTGGTTGGACGTCAAAACATGGAATTTATCGAAATCGTTACTGGTCTGAGGATTGGTGAGCAGGTAAGCATGGTCAGGCAGGATATATAGTAATGCTACTTGAGTTTAAGAGAGTATTTAAAAGTTATCAGATTGGTAAAAATAAAATACCTGTTTTGCAGGATCTTGATCTTTTTGTGAATGAGGGAGAATTTGTTTCCATCATGGGAACTTCCGGCTCCGGGAAATCCACCCTGCTACACATCCTAGGTGGGCTGGATACACCAGATGAAGGGACGTACAGGTTTAACGCCAGGGATATGCTTAGCTTGTCCGATGAGGAACGCTCATGGATCCGAGGCCATTGGCTGGGATTTGTTTTTCAAACTTTTAATTTGTTGTCGGAACTTGATGTTGTTGGAAATGTCAGTCTTCCTTTTACATATAGAAAAACCAAACCTGAAAAGATAGCTTCGCATGTTGAACATGCGATTGATAGGGTTGGACTTTTGCATCGCAAGGGGCATCGTCCCTTCGAGCTATCCGGGGGCGAAATGCAAAGGGTGGCAATTGCCCGGGCCCTTGCTGTTAACCCAAAGATGATTCTGGCTGATGAGCCAACAGGAAATCTGGATAGCAGAAACAGTGAACATATCTTAGATTTGTTTCGGGAACTTCATCAGACTGGTACGAGCATAATACTGGTCAGTCATGACGAAAAAGTTGCTGCTGTTTCAGAACGAATTCTTCAGATGGAAGACGGATGTTTACAGTAAGATGATGCCTCAGGTTCTATCTTTTATAATAACTGCCTACCACTCTCTACTCATCCATAAGCTTCGCTCCCTTTTAAGTGTGCTTGGTGTCGTCTGTGGAGTTATGGCCGTGATGATAATGATATCCACGGGAGAAGGTGCAAAGAAAGAGGTTTTGGGCCGGATAGAGCAGATGGGCCTGACGAACATCTATGTCAATGATAAGTTACTCTCTGAGGAGTTGCAGAAACGGGCGGAGAAAAAAAGATCTTATGGGCTATCCCTTTACGATGTTGAGTACCTCAGATCGTTGTCTCCAATGATCGTTAGTGTTGGAGCAGTGCAGAAAGTGGCCTTGACACCAGTTGGTACAGGAATAAATATAATACCAAGCATTTTTAAATGTACCGCGAATTACGGGGAGCTGCTTGGTTTGGACGTTCGGCGTGGACGTTTTATAAATGTTCAGGATTCTCTCAATAATCGGCAGGTATGTGTCATTGGCGGGCTGATGTCCGAGCGGCTTGGTTCGGACGGTCGTGTGGGCAAACTCATCAGGATGGATGACCGTTTATATACAATCATAGGGGTTCTTAGAAAAGTTGATAAAAAACCAGTGAAGACAGCAAAGGTAACAAATCAGAACTTTAATGATACAATCTTTTTACCCTTGAATATCCCACATAATTTGACTAAATTCGGTACCTCGATAGCCCAGCACTCGATGTTGTCTTCCATCGTTGTAGAAGTCGCAAATCGTGAAAATGTTGAACCTGCGGCCCGGCTTATTAACAGAGCAATGGAATATAATCATCAGGGGGTCTTGGATTATGATGTGATTGTGCCATTGGAGCTACTTGACCAGGCTCTTGCAGCGCAAAATATTTTCAATCTAGTTTTAACGGTTATCGCTGCAGTTTCCTTGCTGGTTGGGGGTATTGGTATTATGAATATTATGTTGGCTACAGTCACTGAGAGAAAAAGGGAAATCGGAATTAGAAGAGCTGTGGGTGCAACGCGCAAGGATATTGCGTTTCAGTTTCTTGCTGAGTCGTCTCTTCTTACGATGTGTGGTGGAACAATAGGAATTGCGGGTGGGTTTATATCTGTTTTTGTCATAGAAAACCTGGCTGGCTGGCCAATAGAAATAACGGTTGTGTCGGTCGTTATACCTTTTGTGTTAGCCTGTGTCACAGGGGTCTTTTTTGGTTATTATCCTGCTGTCCAGGCTGCAAAAATGGATCCTATTAAAACGTTGCGGGCTGAATAACTCTTGGTTGTTATTTTTTGTCTGCGGATATATTAAAGGCTATACTGTGAAATTATTCTTTCCGTGTTAACTATTTGCTTGATTTTTCCTGTATGCGCATTGAGTTGAAACGGAAATGCTAATTTTCCAGGATACCGTAAGGTGTTTAAGAGAGTAAATATGGAATTGTCTCAGGGGCGTTTGTTGGAAAATGTGGTGGTGTACCTGATAATTGCCAGTTTGAGTGTGTGCAGCACGTCTGTGATTTCTGTAGCAAAAGAAAACGCATTGTCGGAGGCGGAAAGTGAACCCGGTGTCCTTTTGGAGGATCATAAGAAAGATCCGGCTGGAGAAGGGCAAAATACTGATCCAGGTACTAAACACACTCCACTTGAAGATCCTCCATTTGTGGTGAGTGAACCTTCGGTGAAAGTGGATGAGGGTGAAGGCATAGATGGAATGACCATGCTATATGCCGGTGGTGCGATAGGTATTGCAGCCATAGCCATTGCTGCATTTGCAGGAGGAGGGTCGTCGGGTTCAAGCTCTTCTCCCCCCCCGTCAACTCCTCCTGTCGGACCAGACTTGAACGGCTCGAACTGGTTGGGATTTCTTGACATTAAGGATTCTCGTTCGGTTGGATATCAAAATATATCCGCCACTATCCTGCAAAATGGTTCAGTTGTACAGATCAACACTTCGTCGACGCTTGATTATGCTCATCAGTTCAATGGAAGCATTGACGGCAATGGTTATATGCTCATGTATGATTCAGTGACAGGAGAAGATTGGACTACCCATTACAGTAAGGCCACAGCAGGAACTGTAGATCTGTATGATTATGTAAACGATTTCACAGAAATGGACAGGATGTTGCTGAATCGCTGATTGTGGTTAGACCGAAAAAAGATTGTTTCTTGGGAGTGTCCTTTTTTTGAGTTCATGATAGTTGCCTATCCTGACCAGGTAAACAATGATTTATGGTTTTCTGCCGATGATGGCGTTGTAAAAACTCCTCACCTGATTCGTTGTGCGCCCTTTGGAAAGTGCCCTTGGGGTGAGATCTAAAGTTTTTCGGAGCCTGCGCTTGCCTGCTTAGGCATCGGTTATTTTAACTTTATACGAGCTTGTTACCGATAAGAAAATAAAAAAAATAATGGATACCAATAAAAAAGTAGTATTAGAGTCCGGATATCTTCTTGAAAGAATAGATGATGAGATCACTGTTTATCATCCGATCCTTGCTACGTCGCTTTATCTCAATGAAACAGGAGCATTAATTTGGGAACTTTGTGACGGGGTGCGGTCAATATCAGATGTGATTGATATTCTGGTTGAAAACTATCCTGAAAATGGTGAACAGATTGCTGATGATGTTAGAGATTTAATCAGTCGTTTACTTGAAAAGAACATTGCTGTTTTGCATTGATAACTCATAACCAGGTCTTAATTAGTTTGGAATCCCCCTCAGAATACATTGTTTCTTTCGCTGGCGTGCATATTGCAATAGAATACGAATCCGAAGAAGTCCATGGATTTCTATCACTTCTCTTCGGTGATCTTCAGGGAGTGCCAACATGTGAAGCTGAAACAGTTTTATGGATCACAGTAGCCGAAACCGCAGGAGAATTCACCTTGAGTGGTGTGGGGGGGAATCCTTTTAGCGGGATCCTTGGAATACGTTTTGCTGCTGTGGTGTTTGATGCTGTGATCTTTAATGTGCTTAATAAAAATGATCAAGGTATCGCTTTTCATGCAGGTGCTGTTGCCTATGAGGATAAAATCATTCTTCTTCCGGGTGAAAGTGGTTATGGAAAGAGTAGTATGACAGCGTGCCTGGTGGCAAGTGGATGTTCTTATCTGACCGATGAACTATTTTTTATACCGATAAATGATAATGCACCACGGCTTTCTTTTACCAGGCCGCTCTGTATAAAGTCAGGGTCTGCTGAGGCTATCCTGGATTTGCTTTCAGAACGGTTGCTTCAGAGTGCCCTGAGTGATCAGTATGGCTACGTTATCCCGCATCGTTTATTGAACTCTGACTTCAGACAGATTACTGACTCTCCCTCATTGATACTGATCCCAAAATATGTTGCAGATGCCCCCCTGATTATTGAAAAACTTTCTCCGGCACAGGTATCTACCCAACTTATGACGTGTGATGTCAATGGCAGAAATCTGGAAGCGCATGGTTTTCCACAAGTGGTGGAGATTGCCCGATCAACTCCTGCTTATCGTATTACCTTCAGCTCTTTTGACGGTATTGAGGAAGCTATGCAGGATCTCTTTGAACGTTTAGGCTGGACATAGATAGCGGTGCAGAAAATTCTGGCACTCTGTGCATGCGATGTTGGTACTGCGGACATGTATCTGAAGTTAACAGGGGCTCTTTCTGATTTTTCCGGTCAGGAAGAGTCTTGGGAAAGGCTAATTCACAGAGCAGAACAACAGGGTATTGCACCGTTACTCTATAAGCATATTCGTCATCTTGAGTTTGAGATTCCGGCTAACAGTCGCCGTTTGCTTCAGAACCTGTATCTTCGAAACAGAAGATCAAATACAATCAGGAATAAGGCTGTAATTGAAATTGTCAGTGCCTGCGGTCAAGAAGATGTTGATGTGATGCCGGTGAAGGGTATAGCTCTTTGTAATTTCGCGTATAGTGAGATCGGTCTACGTCCCATGCGTGACATTGACCTGCTTGTTAAAAAAGAAGACATTTTTAAAGCTAAGGAAATATTGTTAGCTCTTGGATATTTAGAAGTTGCCGATCATTCTATACCTTTCGATTACTATCACCTTGCCCCTTTAGAGAAAACCATAGATGGGCTTCCTGTCGGGATAGAATTACATCATAACCTCCTGCCTTTTCATCCACAGTACCCTCTCTGGCCTTTCATGAAGTCTGTCCAGACATCCAGAGAAATTCTTATAAATGAGACAGTAGTTCAGACACTTTCATTGGAGGATACGCTTTATTATTGCTATCTTCACGGTTTTCAGGCTCCTTTAACTTATGAGCCATACAGATTGATGCATGTGGCTGACATAAACAGTTTGCTTGAAAAATATAGTATGGTGTTAAATTGGCATCAACTCAATAAAAAAACCGTTACTCTCTTGACAAGTATTTCTCGGTTTCACTTTCTTACTCCCTGGACCCCTGAAGTCATACAACAGTTGGATGTAGATATCAGAAAAAAACCCCGAGGGGTTGGGCAGCCTTTCTGTGGCTGGCCATTACGGAAGGTACTGGGCTCTGATAGTGGTAATATGTTCAAATTGTTGGTAAATACCATGTTTCCATCCCAGTGGTGGATGCAGCTCTATTACGGACATCAAGAAGGTGTAGAGTATTGGAAGGCACGTTTCTTCTACCATCCTCGGACAATATGGCGCTGGATCAAGATGTATTGGACAGTCCATTTAAAAAACAGAAAAGACAATCCCGGGGGCTGAACAATTGGCCGTAAAAGTCGCTGGGTTAGCCTTTTGGGCTGTTAATGGGTTCGAAAAACCTTGAATAATCTGTATAAACATATGATACTATGAATCTCTGAGAGAGAATAATTGTATCTAAACAAGAAAAAACAAAACGAGGAATGTTGATGACAAAAAATCATGAACCCGCCCAGAAGTGTTCTGAAGTCGTTTCAGTAACTGAGCAATCTACACACGACGCTCCTGCGAACAATGACAGAAGGAATATACTAAAGAAAATGGCAATTGGAACGGTTGCAGTTGCTGGATGTAGTGCGCTTCCCAGTAAATGGACGAGCCCAATTGTCGAATTTGGTGCCCTTCCTGCCCATGCAGTAACAAGTGGAGAAGTACAGGCAGAACCTACCAACACTGATTCAGGTACTGAAGATGGTGTTTACTGGGGCCGTTTCAACGGTAACAGACCAACATGGTACTATAGCAAGACAATGGCGGAATATCCGCAACAGTTTACTGTTGTAATAGATGGTTGTGCAACGGTCGAAGTAACCAGTAACGATGGTCATCGTTTTGAAAGTGGTGACACTATTATCAAACAATCTGATGTGCCCGGCCGTGGTATGGCTGTGATTGGATCAGCTGCTTGTTACTCTAAAACAAGTTACATTCAATACTGATTTGTGATCGCCGGATAGTTTCTTACTGGTTGGCAAATAAAGATCATGAGTAGCACGGGTATGAGGGCTTTGCTAAAGAGTCGTTATACCCGTTTTTTTTTATTTCGCTGTGACTTTGGAGTTTTGTGTCAAAAAGATGAGTTCAGCGCGAGAGCATTCTTCACCCTTCCTGAGGTACTTCACTCCGTGTTAGTGATTAGCTAATCAGCTGAATTCCATTCATCTTTTGTACCGATTGGGTAACCATGAACCCAGTGTCTATTGTGTAGGAAAAGGTAAAGACCATAAAAAATATGAATTTGGATCCAATGTCTCAATTGCAGTAAAAAAAAACCGGAATTATCGTATCTGTTATTAGCCACCCTAA
>Ga0256840_1002096_pt1 | contig 17877 bp, 15 predicted proteins | sample 355202metaG_FD_185969 | JGI IMG/M metagenome (GOLD analysis project Ga0256840, IMG submission 185969) | Hydrothermal vent microbial communities from Mid Atlantic Ridge, Atlantic Ocean - 355-202 | ecosystem: Environmental > Aquatic > Marine > Hydrothermal vents | place: Atlantic Ocean: Mid...
GTAAAAGAAGGGACTTTCAATTAAAACGGTGTTTTCCACCTCTGGTATTAACAGCCTTATTCTTCCTTTTTATTCTTTCTGGTTATTCTGTGAAATTAATACTTTGCAAACTTAGGTTGGTATTAATGGGTATTTACACAAAGTTCGCAAAGTTGTATGTGTATTTTACTATGTTATTTTGCGTTTTTTTCTTTGCGGTCTTTGCGTGAAAATACAGTATATGAATGATACCAAGTACATTTTGAAATGAGCTGAAAGAAATTGATTTAGTTTATTACTCATTGATGAGTAAAAATCTATTCATAGTCTACGTTATGGATCTATTTTTTTGAAGAAAAGGAGTGATAAAATAAACGATTTATTAGGCTTATTTTAATGTGTATTTGGTATGATTAAGCCCTTTGCGAGCTTTGCGTGGAATCACGATACATGATAGTTCTTTGTGGTCTTTGCGTGAAAATACGATATATGAATGATTAAGCCCTTTACAAGCTTTACATGAAAGGGTTTATAAATCCAACTACATAATTATAAAAATCCGTTGGGTTTTCGGCATGTAACCAATGTCCTGCATTTTTTACAGTTTCTATTTTTGCATTTGGAAAATGTGCCTCGATAAGTGCTTTGTCATCGGTTGCTATATAACCTGAGTTTTCTCCTTTTAAAAATAATGTTTCTCCTTCAAAAACGGTAAAACTTGGTAATGCTACGCCAACTTCTTCTACATTTTCGGTTAAACTTTCTAAATTAAAACGGTAGGCTAATTCTGTTTTATTTTTCCAATAGACATTTTTGAGTAAAAATTGTCTTATACCAACTTCATCAATATAATTTGCTAAAACATCTTCCACATCTCTACGTTTAGTTATTTTGCTAAAATCAACCGTATTTAATGCTTCTAGTATAAATTGATGGTGCGGTGAGTAATATCTTGGCGAAATATCGGCAACGATTAGTTTTGAAACCTTATTAGGATATGTGGTTGCAAATAGCATTACTGTTTTTCCGCCCATGGAATGCCCTATTAGATTTACTTTTTTTAATTGATGGTGATTTATGTAATTGTATAAATCTTCTGTTAATAATTCGTACGAAAAATCTTCGGTATGAAAACTACGACCATGATTGCGTTGGTCTATTAGGTGTACTTCAAAATCTATTGCAAATTTATTGGCTAAGGATTTCCAATTATCTCCCATACCAAAATAACCATGTAAGATTAATAGAGGCTCTCCTGTTCCTAATATTTTTGAGTGTAGTAGTTGCATTATTATGGCAAGAATTTATGTTTAATTATTGCACAAAGATACATGAGTATTATTACTTTCCAGTATCGTAATTTTTTATTTCTTCTACAGGATTTATTACATTGTAACCTTTCCAAATCTCAGGATTGTATTTTGGGATATATACTATTTTGTATTTTAATTTTGGTTTTATCTTATTAAACTCACTTTTTGTTAATTTTGTTTCATTAATAAAAAATAATTCATCTTTACTTTTTTGACTCAGCTCCATTAAAACATCTATTTTCATCATTTTCTTTTCTTCTGATTTATTCTTTCTATTTTTAGTAAATTTAAATGGTCTGTGTGCATATATATATGTTCCATCAGTATGTTTTATAAATTGTAAACTATACAAACCATCTACATTTTTTTTGTACAAAACAGAAGTGTTACTTAGGTTGTTTTTATATTTTACTCCGAATAAAAATTTTAAATTTATTCCTTTACCAGATCTATTTTTTGCATATTTAAAATCTGCTTTTACCACGGCATAATCATATGCATTTACATAAAATGTACCTGTAAATTTTGCTGATCTCTTTTTTGGTTTAAAAGCAATAACATAAATTAATTCATTATCAAGTACGGATGTTTCTTTTAACTCATATTTATATTTTTTATTTTCGAAAATAAAATTTAGATTTGATTTTTCTGTAATAGAGTTTTCGGCTATTACGCTTTTATAATATGATATTAAGTTCTTTACTTTGGAACTATCTTTATAAGAGTCTTTATCCGTATCTTTATCAAAAAGTATTTTTACTTTTAAGGAATCTTCTATTTTAAACCATCCTGTTTTTACTTTATAAGTTTCGTTAGAATCTAGATGTTTTACTACGGTATTCATAAATAAATCCTGAACGATCTCTTCAGATTTATCATTTTTTTTGTTAATTAATCTTGTGGCTTTTATTACTTTTAACGTAGAGGTATCTTTTAATTTATAGAATTCAACCAATTTATCGACATAATCTTTGGATGGAATATTAACCATGTCATTTATTAAACTGTCTATAGACTTGTTTAATTTTTTTCTATCTTTTTTCTTTATTAAATTAGATTTGGTTAATTCAAACTCAAACCTTTTAAAATTAGAAGTGTTTGTTGTTCTGTGAAAAATTTGTTGCTTTATATTTGTGGTTGCATAATTTTTAGATGCATTTTCTTTTATCTTTTCTAAAATTTCTTTGACAGATAGTTTTTTATTAGATATTTTCACTTCTAAAAGTGTATTTACATCTTCTTTCAAAAAATAATCTTTAGACTTAAAGTCTTTTAAAATAATTTTTAAATTTTGATATCCTAGATACGATATGGTTACTGTATCTGTTGGTTTAAACTTTTTAGTTTCTATTAAAAAGTGACCTTCTTCATTAGTTAGTACTCCATATTTTTTAGAAATCTGTACCGTAGCATACGCAACTGGTACTTTTTCTTTTTCTAAAACACGACCTGTTATGGTTTGCGCATTAATTTTGGTGACAATAAAAAAAATAAGTACAAGTATAAAATTAAGTAATAATTTAATCATGATATATGTTTTGTATTCAACGAATGTATAGAACAAATGTTACATAATAATTTTACTTAATAGTTTTTGAGTAGTTAAAATTTTTATAAAAAAAAATAATTTATTAGCTTAGTACTTGATAGGTAATGAATGCAAATAAATATGCCATAGCTGTCATACCAAATAATTGATACAAAGGCCATTTCCAAGTATTAGTTTCTCTTTTTACGACTGCAAGAGTTCCCATACATTGCATAGCAAATGCATAAAACACTAATAATGATATTCCTGTAGGGAAATCAAAACGTTTTTTACCAGTTTCTGGGTTTATCTCTGCTTGCATTCGTTGTTTAATACCTGTGGTATCATCTTCATTCTCTACACTATATATGGTTGCTAGTGTACCTACAAAAACTTCGCGAGCAGCAAATGAGCTAATTAAAGCTATCCCTATTTTCCAGTCGTAGCCTAATGGTTTTATTGCAGGTTCAATAGTTTTACCTAATATACCTATGTAAGAATGTTCTAATTTATAAGATGCAATTTTTTGCTGTTGTTCTGATTCCGATAAGTTAATACCATCAAGTTTAATTTCTTTTGCAACAATTTCATTTGCTTTTCCAAAAGAACTACTTGGTCCATTGGAAGCTAAAAACCATAACACGACTGATATAGCTAGTATTATTTTACCAGCTCCAAATACAAAGGCTTTCGTTTTTTCTAAAATTGTTACGACTAAGTTTTTTATGGATGGTAGTTTGTAATTAGGCATTTCAATTATAAAATGACTTTTATTAGTTACCTTTAATATTTTGTGTAGTATATATGCAGAAACTATCGCAGATACAAAGCCTATAAGATATAATACCATTAAAGTTAAACCTTGTAAGTTAAATCCGTAATAACGCTCATTTGGTACTACTAAAGCTATAATAATTGCATATACAGGTATTCTTGCTGCGCAAGTTGTAAAAGGTGTTACTAATATGGTTATTAACCGTTCTTTTATGCCACTTATATTACGTGCAGCCATTATTGCTGGTATGGCACATGCTGTTCCTGAAATTAATGGTACTACACTTTTTCCGCTCATTCCAAAACGGCGCATTATTTTATCCATTAAAAAAACTACTCGACTCATGTAACCAGTTTCTTCTAATATTGCAACAAATAAAAATAAGATTACTATTTGAGGTATGAATATTAAGATACCACCAATACCAGGTATTATACCTTCGGTTAGTAAATTAGTAAACATGCCTTTGGGTAATTTACTTGTAGTCCAGTTACTTAATTGAGCAAAGCCACTATCAATATAATCCATTGGGATTTGTGCAAAATCAAAAACTGATTGGAATATTAGCATCAATATTGCTACAAAAATCACATATCCAAAAATACGATGTGTAAGTACTTTGTCTAAACGAGCTCTTAAAGTTGTTGCTTTTTGTTGATCTACTTTATATGTTTTCTTTAATATGTCGTTTATTTTTGCATAACGTAATACGGTTTCTTTATGCTGTAAGCGTGCTAACTTATTTTCATCTTCTCTAAATTTCTCTATTGCTACTTGCTCTTGTTTCGGAAAGGCAGATAAATCATTACACTGTGTTATTAATAACCATGCTTTGTATAGAGAATGATTTTTTAATTCTGTTGCAACTTTTGTAAAAAAATCAACATCCATTCTTTTTGAATATACTGCTAAGGCTTCTGTTTTTTTATATTTTGGATGTAATAATGCTTTCTTTAACGCATCAATACCAATATTTTTACGAGCACTAATTAAAACTACATCAGTTTTGAGCTCTTGTTCTAATAATTCCACATCAATTGAAATGCCTTTCCGTTTCATTTGATCGGACATATTTATTACTAAAACTGTTGGTATATCTAAATCTTTTATTTGTGAAAACAAGAATAGGTTTCGTTTTATATTATCTACTTCAGCAACTACTAATACGATATCTGGGTAATCTTCATTATCTTTATTTATTAAAGTTTCTAAAACGATACTTTCGTCTATTGTATTCGGATTAATACTATAGGTACCAGGTAAATCAGTTATTGTTGCAGTAACAGTTTCAGATAATTTGCATTTGCCTTGTTTTTTATCTACCGTAATGCCAGGGTAGTTTCCTACTTTTTGGTTTAATCCTGTTAATTGATTAAACAAAGAGGTTTTTCCTGTATTTGGGTTACCAACTAATGCTACTTTGATTTTATTATGTCGCATAAAATTTTGTCGGTTTCTATTTTAATAATTTCAGCAACTTCTTTTCGTATTGCTATGTGGCTTCCGTTTACAATAATATATAAAGGGTCGTTAAATGGTGCTATTTGTACCATTTCAACTTCTTTACCAGGCATACAGCCCATTTCTAAAAGTTTTAGAGGGATATCATTTAAACATACGTGTTCAATAATTCCTTTTTCCCCAATCTGTAAATCTGCTACTGTTTTAGTCAATTATTATTATTTAGATTGATTATAAATAAAGTACGAAAATACATTTTTTATTTTAATTTTTTATGATAATTGTTAGCAATATTAAAATGAAATTTTAAAGTTTAATTCTTAATTTTTTGCTAAAAGCTTAATATCCTCAATTAATTGGGTAATATCTGTTTTATTAGTACCATCATAAAAACCACGGATCTGATTTTTTTTATCGATTAACACAAATTGTTCGGTATGTATAAAATCTTGTTCACCACCATCACCTTCCTCTAAAACTGCCATATATGATTTACGCGCTAATTCATAAATATGTTTTTTATCACCAGTAGTTAAATTCCATTTTTTGGAAATAGCTCCTTTTTTGTTAGCATAATCTTTTAGTACAGATACACTATCTATTGTAGGAGTTACTGACATGGATAAAAACATGACATCATCATTATTAATAAAAGCTTGTTGTAATTCCGCCATATTTGTTGACATTATTGGGCAGATAGTTGTACACCTTGTAAAGAAAAAATCAGCTACATAAATTTTATCTTTATAATCGTTTTGTGTAATTGTTTTCCCTTCTTGATTTAGCAATGTAAAATTTGCAATTTTATGCCCATGTTTCACATGTTTTATAGAGCTATCAACCAACCTAGGATTTACATCATAAGGATTAAAAACTGGTAATTTTCGCTTTTGACTAGTTAAAAAATAAATAGATAAAACTCCTAATACGGTAAAAACTAATAAAAATTTTAATAGCGCATAGGGTTTTTTAACATTTTGTTGTTTCATAAATACCTATATTTGACAAATAAATTAATACAAAAATACAATTATGAAACTATATTTACTCTCCTTTTTTATTATTTTATCAACTTTCAGTTCTTATTCGCAACAGCATAAAGCGGATTATTTAAAAGATATTCAAATATTAGAAAGAAAGGCAGCTTTTAAGAAAATGAATTATAAAAAAAACATAAATACAAATAATTACGATTTAAAATATCATAGGTTGGAATGGAGTGTAGATCCTGCACAAGCATTTATATCAGGGGATGTTACGTCGTATTTTGAAGCAAAAAGTAATATGAATACTATTACTTTTGACCTAGCGTCTAATATGATTGTGTCACAAGTAATACAACGAGGTACATCACTTAGTTTTATGCAAAATGCAAATGCTGAAGTAGTAATTACATTACCAAGTACATTAAATACAGGAACATTAGATTCGCTAACGATAAGTTATAGCGGTAATCCTGTAAGCTCTGGTTTTGGTTCTTTTGAGGTTAACACACATGGTGCTTCAAATACACCTGTATTATGGACATTATCTGAGCCTTATGGCGCAAAGGGTTGGTGGCCTTGTAAGCAAGATTTAGTAGATAAAATTGATTCGATAGATGTTTTTGTAACACACCCATCACAATACAAAGCAGCTTCGAATGGTTTGTTAAAATCCGAAAATGTTATTGGGGCAAGTACAATTACACATTGGAAACATAAGCATCCAATACCAGCATATTTAATTGCAATTGCAGTAACAAATTATAGTGTGTATAATAATCATGTTGCCAGTGAAAATTTTGATGTTGTAAATTATGTTTATCCAGAGAGTTTGACTACAGCACAGAATGCAACAGCTATTACACCTGCAATAATTGATTTGTTTGGTAGTCTTTTTGAAGTGTATCCTTTTGCTGATGAAAAATATGGACATGCACAGTTTGGCTGGGGAGGAGGTATGGAGCATACAACAATGACCTTTATGGGTGGTTGGAGTCGTGGATTAATTGCCCATGAGTTAGCGCACCAATGGTTTGGTGATAAGGTAACTTGTGGTTCTTGGGAAGATATTTGGTTGAACGAAGGCTTTGCAACTTATTTAAGTGCACTTGTCATTGAAAATTTTGATGGAGATACTGCTTTTAGAAATTGGCGATTCAATTCTAATAATTATATTACTTCTAGTACTAGTGGTTCCGTTTTTGTTACTGATACTACTTCTGTAGGTCGTATTTTTAGTGGACGTTTATCTTACCAAAAAGGAGCAATGGTACTAAACATGTTGCGTTATAAATTAGGTGATATTGATTTTTTTCAAGGAGTAAAAAACTATCTAGCAGACCCAGATTTATCTTATGGATATGCTAAGACTAATGATTTACAACAACATTTAGAGGCTGTTAGTGGATTAAGTTTAACAGAGTTTTTTAACGATTGGTTTATTGGACAGGGATTTCCTAGTTTTAATGTTAATTGGGGGCAAAATTCAAGTACCAACATGTTAATTGTTACTGTAAATCAAACACAATCTCACAATTCAGTTTCATTTTTTGAAACACCTTTGCCTGTAAGAGTTACAGGTGCTTCTGGGCAATCACAAATGTTACGGTTAGAGTTAGATCATAACGGACAACAATTTACAACGCTTATTCCTTTTACAGTTGTAAATGTTGAAGTAGATCCAGATATTCAATTAATATCTAAAAACAACACTGCTCTTTCGCAAAGAGATATAGAACTTAATGATAGTTTTGAAGTCTATCCAAATCCAGTTACCAATGTGTTACATATTAAAAATAATAATGGAACAATAATTAAAAAAGTGAGAGTATATAATACGATAGGACAAAAGGTTATTGAAATTGAAAATCCATCTGCTACAATTCCATTACATAAATTATCTGAAGGGATTTATACTGTAAAAATTGAAACAACTAATGGTTTTACGTATAAAACTATCCTAAAAAAGTAAGCTTTTGCTTTTTTGAATTTTATTATCAAAGTTTAAAAACGTATTTTTGTGCGTTTTTAAACTTTAAAATATATAATGACTACATTTATTCAAATTTCACAGTTCATATTTATCATTTCAGTTTTAGTAATATTACATGAATTAGGACATTTTATACCTGCAAAATTATTTAAAACCAAAGTAGAAAAATTCTATCTATTTTTTGATTATAAATTTTCTCTTTTCAAAAAGAAAATAGGAGATACTGTTTATGGTATTGGATGGATTCCTTTTGGCGGTTATGTGAAAATTGCAGGAATGATTGATGAAAGTATGGATAAAGAACAAATGAAATTACCACCAAAGCCATGGGAGTTTCGTTCAAAACCGGCTTGGCAACGATTTATTATTATGATTGGTGGTGTAACTGTAAATTTTTTCTTAGCATGGTTTATTTATAGTTCCTTGTTAGTTTATTATGGAGATACTTATGTGGATAATAGTAAATTAAAATATGGTGTTTATGTAGATGAAGTAGGAGAGAAGTTAGGAATTAAAAAAGGAGATAAAATAGTCTCTATTGATGGGAAAAAATTAGAGCGTTTTAATGACGCACCAATTAACATTCTTTTAGGAGATAAAATGACCGTAAATAGAGATGGTGAAGAATTAACATTTCTGTTAAAAGACGAAGTGAAAAAATTAGTGTTAAATCAACAAGGTAAACGTTTTATATCTAGTGCTGCACCAGCTATTATTGGAGAGGTAAAAGAAAAATATGCTGCTAAGAAGGCAGGGATTTTAGCAGGTGATGAAATTGTATCTGTAAATCAAAAACCAATTAAGTATTGGAATGATTTGGTTGATTATATTAGAAGTAATAAAAATAAAGATATTGCATTAACTGCAAAAAGGAACAATGAACTTGTTATGATTAATGTTCGAGTGCCTGATAGTTTGATTATTGGTATTACAGCGGATATCTCATTTGCAAAAGATATTATTGTTACAGATGAATATTCCGTACTAAAATCAATACCAAAAGGCTTTGAACAAACTATTGATGCACTTACAATGCAAGTAAGGCAATTCAAATTAATTTTTAATAAAAAAACACAAGGTTACAAACATGTAAAAGGACCAATAGGAATTGTTAGTGTAATGTCTCCAACTTGGGATTGGCATTTTGTATGGCGCTTTATGGCAATGTTCTCCGTATGGTTAGCATTTTTAAATTTACTACCTATACCAGCACTTGATGGAGGGCATATTGTATTTTTATTATACGAAATGATTTCTGGCAGAGCTCCTTCTGAAAAAGTGTTAGAGTATGCGCAAGTAGCAGGTTTTATATTTATTATGGGATTAATGGTTCTTGTATTTGGTAGTGATATTTACCATTTGATATTTGGATAAAACGAAATTTTTTAGGACAAAACAAAATATTATATAATAAAAAATCCAATCACTTAGATTGGATTTTTTATTGCTTATTATTTTATATGAGTATTAATCTACTAAAATAATTATTTTATTTTCACTCATTTCTATAGTTCCAGATTCAATGGCCAGCCATGTTCCATTATCATCTCCTTTTGTAAACTTATCTTGATAGTTTTCGTCAATAGTAAAACTACCATAGATTTTTACATTACCTTTTTGTAATAAGGATACAACAGGTGCATGATTGTTTAACATTTGGAATGCTCCATTAATACCTGGTACAGCAACAGAGTCTACTTCTGTTTGTAATAATACTGCTTCTGGTGATACTATTTCTAATTGCATTTCAGTTTAATTTTAAGATTCTGCTAACATTTTTTCTCCAGCTTCAATTGCATCAGCAATAGAACCACGTAAGTTAAATGCAGCTTCTGGATATTTATCTAACTCACCATCCATAATCATATTAAATCCTTTAATTGTGTCTTTAATGTCTACTAAACATCCTGGTATACCAGTAAATTGTTCCGCTACGTGGAATGGTTGTGATAAGAAACGTTGTACACGTCTTGCTCTATGAACGATTAATTTATCTTCTTCAGATAACTCTTCCATTCCTAAAATTGCAATAATATCTTGCAATTCTTTATATTTTTGTAAAGTTTCTTTCACTCTTTGTGCAGTATCGTAATGTTCATCTCCTAAAATTTCTCTATTCAAAATTCTTGAAGTTGAATCTAAAGGATCAACCGCTGGATAAATTCCTAACTCAGCAATTTTACGAGATAATACTGTTGTAGCATCTAAATGCGCAAATGTTGTGGCTGGAGCTGGATCTGTTAAATCATCTGCGGGTACATATACTGCTTGTACAGATGTAATAGAACCTTTTTTGGTTGATGTAATACGCTCTTGCATAGTTCCCATCTCTGTAGCCAATGTTGGTTGGTAACCTACCGCTGATGGCATACGACCTAATAATGCAGATACTTCAGAACCTGCTTGTGTAAATCTAAAGATATTATCAATAAAGAATAAGATATCTTTTCCTTGACCATCACCTGCGCCATCTCTAAACCATTCAGCAATTGCTAAACCAGATAATGCAACACGAGCACGTGCTCCAGGTGGTTCGTTCATTTGCCCGAACACGAAAGTAAGTTTAGATTCTTTTAAAGCTTCCATATCCACTTTATCTAAATCCCATCCACCTTCTTCCATAGATTTGTCAAATTCTTCTCCGTATTTAATAATACCAGACTCTAACATTTCACGAAGTAAATCATTTCCTTCACGAGTTCTTTCGCCAACTCCTGCAAACACGGATAAACCTCCATGTCCTTTTGCTATATTGTTAATTAATTCTTGAATAAGTACTGTTTTACCAACTCCTGCTCCTCCAAATAATCCAATTTTACCTCCTTTTGCATAAGGTTCAATTAAGTCAATTACTTTTATTCCTGTAAATAATACTTCCGTAGCTGTAGATAAATCTTCAAATTTTGGAGCATCTCTGTGGATTGGTAATCCATTATCACCATCTTTAGGTAAAGCTTTTAAACCATCAATTGGGTCTCCACTCACATTAAATAAACGTCCATAAATGTCTTTCCCAACAGGTACTTGTATTGGGCTTCCTGTAGAAATTACTTTGTGTCCTCTACTTATACCATCTGTAGAGTCCATTGCTATTGTTTTTACAGTATCTTCTCCTACATGTTGTTGAACCTCTAAAACTATAATTGTTCCATCTTTTTTATGGATTTCTAGAGAATCATAAATTCTAGGGAGTTCAGCTCCAGATTCAAATACTACGTCGATAACAGGGCCAATGATTTGTGCGATTTTACCAGTAACTTTAGTCATTTATTTATTTTTTTTTGTTTAAAGATAATTAACTAAAGTATATACACTTTAGTTTTAATTTTCAAGGTGCAAAGATAATTATATTTAATTAATATTAAAATAATTATTACACAAAATAATACTAAAAAAAATGCTTCGAATATTTCGAAGCATTTTTAGTATTTGTATTTAATTTTAAATAACTCAAAAAGTCATTTAAAAATTAAGTATTAGTTATTAATTGTCCAAGAAACAAAGTATTGAGAACCAACATTACCAGCACCTACAGCACTTCTGTAATCTTTTCCTCCAAGGTTTGTACCTCCTAATTTAAAAACGGATTTCCATTTAGGTATTGAATAATTAATCATTGCATCTGCTGTAAAACGAGCATCAACCATTGCATTTGCTATACTTGACTCCCATAAATATTCAGTTCCATAACGTCCGTTAATATTAAATCCAAAGTTTTTAAATAAATTAGAACTACCTAAAGATAATTTAACTTTATGTTCTGGTGTATTAAAACCTGCTCTAAAATCTGGATCTGATGCTTGGTCAAAATCAAACTGAGACAAAGTATAACTTAGTCCTAATTTGAATTTATCTGCAAATCTTGTTGATAAACCGATAACTAAACCATAAGAAGAAACGTCTGCTTTTGAGTTTGTATAAGTTTGGAATGGTTGGATGAAACTTTTATTAAATCCACCTCCAGAAGCTAAGCTAGATAATGTACCTACTGCATCTACCATACCTGATGCGTTTGTTACACTTCCGTTAACTGGAGATAATACTGTTTTTAAACTAATAAAACCATCGTATTTATTGTAGTATCCATTTAAATCTATTGCAACACTTCCTAATTTACCACGGTATCCAACATCAATAGCTGTTACTTTTTCTGGTCTAACTAATTCCGTTTTTGTTGATTTCAACAAACTTCCTGAATGATTTATTATTGCCAAACCACCTGCTTGTTGAGGCGTAAGTGTACCTCCTGATGCTATAATTAGTGCAGTAAGATCTGTTACAAATTGAGCAGTTTGTGAGTATGCGCCTGCAGACTGAGCAAATTCAGTAAAAGATGATACAGAATATGCATTGTTATATGCATCATAACCAGTTAAATCAGTTTCAGGTAAATCTCTAGTTAAATTATCTGGTGCAGAACCTACTAAAATTGCTCTACCAACATTAAATCCAATATATTGATCTTGTGTAGTCGGATTTCTAAATCCTGTTTGGTAAGAAGCTCTAAAGTTATGTTGTTTGTTTTCTCCAGCTGCATAATTTATAGATGCTCTTGGTGAAATGTTTGCATCAAAATTTTGACCTTTGTCATAACGAGCAGAAACAGATAATTTTATACGATCATCATTAAATTTCTTTATTGCTTGTACATAAGCACCAACCTCATCGTATTCAATTGCTCCATCATAATCTGTAAAGATAGTTCCTTCAGAATTTAAAGAATATCTTCTCCAAGAACCTCCTACTTGTAAATCAATAGCTTTGTTTAATAATTTGCTAAAATTATAATTACCTTCACCAACATATACTTTTGATCTATCAATAAATTTTGAGCCTTTTGTTACATCAGGGTCTTTTGTTATTTCATCAAAAGCTGTATCAAAAGCAGGTGTTCCAGGTTGTAAAGTAACATTTTCATCTGCAAAAGTTCTTGCGGCAGCATGTGCTAATGCAGCATTGTTACCATTAGCATTCCAATTAGCTCCAAAAACTGCAGCATAGGTTCCAAACCAAGTTCCTGCATTAATCTTACTCATATTAATACCCGTAAAACGTAAATCGTACGAATCTTTAGCATCTTCATTAGTTACATAACCTCTTAAAAAGAAATCATCACTTCTAAGCTCAAGTTTTGCTTGTTGCATTATAAAATTATTCAATTGGTATCTATTAGCTCCTTGGTAAATAGTATTTCCTTTACCTATTCTATAGTTAGCAATTATTTCAAAATCATTTTCAAATGGTCGAAAGTTTAAAGATAAATCAGTTTTAATACTTCTTGCTTTGTAATCTGTTAATTCATGTTCTAAATATCCAGTTCTACCAACATTACCTATTGTTCCAGCGGGAACTGGTGCGCCTCCAGCAGCAGCTAACATTTCCATGTTTAAACCTAATGGACCAAGGGCAGCGTTCGAAGTAATTTCATCTCCATAAATATTAAGCCCATCATGTGCAGCGTTTAATCCTATTGCAATTACTTTATCTGATTCTCCAGCTTTAAACGTATCTTCATAAGCGTTTGTGTCATTTGCAGTCCAATCTGTACCGTCTAAATAAGAAAAAGATGCTTTTGCAGCAAACTTTTCGCTGAATGCATGTGCAACTCTAATTCCAACATCATAGTAATCGTTATTTCCTCCTGCTTCAGATGCAGTAATTCCTTTTTTACCATATATACTTATTCCTTGATGGTCAAAAGGACTTTTACTAGTCATAAATAAAATACCATTAAAAGCATTTGCACCATATAATGCAGATGATGCTCCAGGTAATAATTCAACCGACTTAACATCGAGTTCATTTATACCAACTAAGTTACCTAAAACAAAGTTTAAGGCAGGAGATGAGTTGTCCATTCCGTCAATTAATTGTACAAATCTTGTGTTTGCAAATGTTGCAAATCCTCTTGCATTAACTGAGTTAAAAGTTAAACTGCTTGTATTTACATCAACTCCTTTTAAATTTTCGATACTATTATAAAAACTTGCAGATGCAGTATTTTTTATTGTTCTTGCATCCATTCTTTCAACAGTAACAGGAGATTCTCTAACACTTTCTGGTGTTCTAGAAGCTGAAACTATAACCTCATCTAATTCAGAGGCGTTTTCGGTTAAAGATACATCAACGGATTGATCTGCTTTTGTTATAGAGACTGTTTCATTTGCGAACCCAAGTGTTGATACAGCAATATCAAAAGGGGGTTCTTGATTAACTTTTAAGGTGTAATTACCATCAAAATCAGTAGTCGTTCCTAAGGATTTTCCAACCACTTTAATATTAACTCCAGGAAGTGGATCTCCTGATTTTGCATCTTTCACATTTCCTGTAACTGTTGTTTGAGCTAACATTGTTACACTAAAAATAAGTGAAATTGCAATAAAAAATAATTTTTTCATTTGTTTCTTAAATTTGATTAATATGGGTGCAAAGTACAAAAAAATATTTAGTCTTAACATTTTAATAACACTTCCTGACTATAATTTTTTTAATGGTATTATGTTAAGGTATAGAATATATGGTTTTATTTATTTGTGATGAAGTCTAAATACTTGTGTTTAATGCTTCTTTTATGACTTGCTTATTTGCATTTGTTTAAGTGTTATTTGTTTTAATTTATGGAAGTCAAATTAGTATTGAAAAAATATCTAAAACAAGCCTTGTTATATAAAGAAATAGTCGTACTTTTGCAAACTCTTTAGAGTAAAGAGGAATGTTTAATAAATAAATAATACGAGTGAACACACTAAGTTACAAAACTGTATCTGCTAACAAAACTACTGTTAATAAAGAGTGGTTATTAGTTGATGCTGAAGGAGAAGTATTAGGAAGGCTAGCGTCTAAAGTTGCAAAACTTGTTAGAGGAAAGCATAAACCTAATTTTACACCTCACGTTGATTGTGGTGACAATGTTATTGTTATCAATGCTGAGAAGATTAAATTAACTGGTAAGAAGTGGACGGATAAAACATATATACGTCATACAGGTTATCCAGGAGGACAAAGAACACTTACTGCTACCGAAATGTTTGGAAAAGACCCAATACGTTTAGTAGAAAAAGCAGTAAAAGGAATGTTACCAAAAAATAAATTAGGAAGAGCAATTTACAAAAATTTATATGTTTACACTGGTAGTGAACACATGCAGACTGCTCAAAACCCTAAAACTATTAACCTTAACGAACTAAAATAATATGGAGATTATTCATAAAATTGGTAGAAGAAAAACTGCTGTTGCTCGTATATATATGAGTGAAGGTAAAGGAAATATTACCGTTAATGGTAAAGAAATAAATAACTATTTCTCTACAGACACTTTACGTTATAAAGTTGCTCAACCATTAATGCTTACTGAAAATCTGGAAAAATTTGATATTAAAGCAAACGTTTTTGGTGGCGGAATTACGGGACAAGCAGAAGCTATAAGATTAGCTATTTCTAGAGCTTTAGTTTCTTTAGACGAAGAAAACAGATTGGTTTTAAAACCAGAAGGTTTGATGACTAGAGATCCTAGAATGGTTGAACGTAAAAAATTCGGTCAGAAAAAAGCACGTAAGAAATTCCAATTCTCAAAACGTTAATATTGGATATTATCGATTTGACAATACAAATTGGATTTATTACAAAATTAAAATTATTAAAAAGTTATTGTTTGAGTTTAGCATCCAAATAGATAAGATCGATTTTCGCTACTTATTTATTGCTAAATCTTACGGAACGTAAACTAAACAAAATGAAAAATATTGAAGTAAAAGACTTGTTAGAAGCAGGTGTTCACTTTGGACATTTAACAAGAAAGTGGAATCCTAATATGGCTCCATACATCTATACAGAGCGTAGTGGTGTGCATATTATCGATTTATACAAAACAGTTGCTAAAATTGAAGAAGCTAATAAAGCACTTATCAAAATTGCAGCATCAGGAAGGAAAATCCTTTTTGTAGCAACAAAAAAACAAGCAAAAGACATCGTTTCTGACAAAGCAGAAACTGTAAATATGCCTTATATTACTGAAAGATGGCCAGGTGGAATGTTAACAAATTTTGTTACTATCCGTAAAGCTGTTAAAAAAATGGGACATATTGATAGAATGAAAATTGATGGTTCTTTTGATGCTTTATCTAAAAGAGAAAAATTACAAATTAATCGCCAACGTGCTAAATTAGAAAAGAATTTAGGTTCAATTACTGATATGACTCGTTTGCCAGGTGCTTTAATCGTTATTGATATTAAGCGTGAACATATTGCTATTGCAGAAGCTCGTAAATTAAACATTCCTATTTTTGCAATGGTTGATACCAATTCAGACCCACGATTAGTTGATTTTGTAATACCATCTAATGATGATGCTTCTAAATCTATAACAAGTGTTTTAAGTTTTTTAACGGATGCTATTGCTCAAGGTCTTTCTGAAAGGAAAGCTGGTAAAGAAAAGGCAGATAAAGAAAAAACAGAAAAAAAATAATTTAAACATATTTCATAAAAATAAAAGAAAATGGCAAAAATAACTGCTGCAGATGTAAAAAAATTAAGAGAAACCACAGGTGCTGGTATGATGGATTGTAAAAATGCATTAGTAGAGGCTGAGGGTAATTTTGACGAAGCAATTGCTGTACTTAGAAAAAAAGGACAAAAAGTTGCTGCTAAAAGAGCGGATAGAGATTCTAGTGAAGGTGTTGCTATCGCAAAAATTAACGATAATAATACTGTAGGTGTTGCTATTGTTTTAGCATGTGAAACTGATTTTGTTGGTAAAAATGCTGATTTTGTTGCTTTAGCTAATCAATTTGCTGATATTGCAATTACATGTGATACTAAAGACGCTTTCTTAGCTGCCGATTTTGGTGGTATGACTGTTGCTGAAAAATTAATTGAGCAGACTGGTGTAATAGGAGAAAAATTAGACATTCCTGCTTTTGAAAAAGTAGCATCTGAATATGTTGGTTCTTATGTACATGGTAATAAAATTGCTGCTATCGTTGGTTTAACTGATAAAGTAGATAATGCAGAGACTTTAACTAAAGATTTAGCAATGCAAATTGCTTCTATGGGTGCTACTACTTTATCTTATAAAGATTTTGATGCTGATTTTGTTGTTTCTGAAACAGAAGCTAGAATTGCTGCAATAGAAAAAGATAATGAAGAACGTGCAAGAATGGGTAAACATTTAATAAATGTACCACAATACATTTCTATGTCTCAATTATCTGAAGAAGTTTTAGCTAAAGCTGAAGAAGAAGCTAAAGCACAATTAAAAGCGGAAGGTAAGCCTGAGCAAATTTGGGATAAAATTTTACCAGGTAAAATGGAACGTTTTATCTCTGATAATACTACTTTAGATCAAGAACAATGTTTGTTAGATCAAAAATTTATTAAAGATGAAAAGAAAAATGTTGCAGATTATGTAAAATCTTATGGAGATGTTACAGTAACAGAATTTAAACGTGTTTCTTTAGGATAACTCATTTAGATTATACTTATAAATATTAAAACCTTGTCTTTCGGCAAGGTTTTTTGTTTTATTTTGTAGTTGTTTTTTTCAATAATGCCAAGTAGTTTTGCATTCTCTTTTTGTAATACTTCTTTGTCTTTTTCTAATTGATTTATTATTTTTTCTGCATATTCTTTATTATCTTGGTATAAGTATTCTACAATGCCATACGTATTTTCTGCATTATTATGAATATTATTTACAGTAGTATTACTATCTAATACCAACCTAAGTTTGCAAAATTTTATATTTACAAGAAATGAGCTGAAAGAAATTGATTTAGTTTATTACTCATTGATGCGTAAAAATCTATTCATAGCCTATGTTATGGATCTATTTTTTGAAGAAAAGGAGT